>SDBV01003479.1_pt1 | contig 23218 bp, 28 predicted proteins | sample 2277081 | NCBI WGS metagenome assembly SDBV01 (sample SAMN10402039, study PRJNA504765) | marine sediment metagenome | isolation source: marine sediment core GS10_PC15, 223 cmbsf | place: Arctic Ocean: Southern Knipovich Ridge | collected 2010 | reverse complement strand
GTGCGCTGATTACTGAATTCGTGGATGAAGTTCGCGCTACTGCCGATTCGCCCTATGGGCTCGATTTGACCGACAAAGAAACGGCCGACCTGAAACAGTTATTTCACGAACATCTGGCGGAGATGTTCGTTCGCCAATACTGGAATTGCGGGGTCGCTGATTTTTGCATCCACCTCCGCTTTCTTTGTTATGAGTGGGACGACCGCACGATTGAGTACGTGGTGCAAAGTAACAATCTCAAAGAATCGGTCTATGAAACAATCAATCTTCCAGTGGTCGTCCCACTCGGTCTCATTGATCACTGCCAAAAACTGGCGATTGCCGTTTGTGCTCATCACTCGCGTCCCGAAGAAAACGCAGCTCCCGCCCACGGGCTTGACGAATACGATCCTCACTGGTGGCCAGCAATACTCGCGCGCGCTGCTTTGTGTCAATATGATCCCTTTCGTTGGGTGCGAATGCGGAGTTATTCCGCGGACCAACAAAAATGAGCATGTACTATCTCTGACGTTTATTATTGATCCCATGACGGCACCACCGGCAGCAGATCAAAAATAATAAAAAATTATCTTTCCGCGCACCCCGCTCTCGCGTGGAGATAACGAAGTCATACATCAGCGGAAAACACGCCCTCAAAAAAATGCCCGAAGAGCCTGTGCACCTGGAGTTAAGTGCTTGGATTCACGAGGCCAAAGAACACGGGGTGATTGCAACGATCGACGACATCGCGTCTTTTTCTCTTAACCAAGGTCGCCTGTTGGTTCCCTTGGAACTGACGAGTTTCCACCTCTGCGAAGCTGGAGAGACGAAGGCGCCGCAGCAACCCATCGACTTCTTCGAAGGGCACCTCATTCGCTTCGTCCGCAAGCAAGGCCTGACTGCAAAATATATATTGACAGAGACTGGATGGGAAACGCGACCTTGTGTCGTCGGAACATACACTTATCCCAACCAAGTGAATGAAATTGAGGAACGGCCAATCATCGGGAAGAGTTGGCAAGGTGATCGCCAGGCTGAATCGTGCGCGAGTGGAGACGGGTGGACACGGTTTATTTTAATGCAGCGCCTTGTAGTAAGCAACATGCCCTTGGTAAGTTTCACGCCGGAAATCCCTTTGTGGTAAGAAAAAGCAGTAGGGTTGCCGACGCGGAACAACATACACGAAGTGATGAATTGTAAATCCCTCCCCTGTCATCATGTCGGTTCTACGATAGTTAGCAGCATCGCTCATGGCGGATGGAAATAAAATTCTGTGCTATAAACAGGTTTGTTGGTGCTGAAAGAAAAAAAAGTCCACCCACGCGCACCATCATGGACACGCCCGTGGAGACCATGTCGGTGACCAAGGCGGCCGTGGGCTTGCTGTACCACGTGGCTCAAATCTCACGCATGCAGCGACTGATAACGGTGGCCGGGCGCGCGATCACCGTGGGCATGGCGCTGAACAATCGCGCGGGCATCGGCGACGATCAGTGGGACTTTGGGGGTTATTACGATGTTTTCAAAGCGGAGGGAGACATGCTGACGTACGCGACTGCGAAGTTGTCGCAGTCGCAAGCGTGGAACTACAACAATCTCCTGTGGCAGGTGCTGGCCTCGCGCTTCGCGGAGCTGGCCGGCGCCAGCCGCACGCTCCCGGGGGAGTTGCGGCGGTTGATCGGACCAGATGGCTGGAAGTGGATGGCGCCGGCGGGTCAGCCGCTCGGGCCCAACGGTCTCCGCTTGACGCCCGACGCCGCAATGCGCTTGGGTCGCGTCGCCCAGCAATTCCTGCTGCCGATGCCGGAGCAGTCGACGGAGGTCCCGCGGGAGCACTGGGCGCTCGGCGCTAATGACACTGGCCTACTCAAGCGCTACTACAATGGCTGGTTTTACTTGCCGGGCGGCGAGAAGCTAGTTGCCATTGGCTACCGCACGCACTTCATTGGCGTGGCTGCCGACGAAGTGCTGGTGCAGATTGAAGACGACGACTACGAGTCGAAGGTCCCATCGTACAAGTACATGTTCATCGAGTACTTCAACATGTCGGCTGCTAAACGAAAAAAGGTGAAAGCGCGCGCGGATCCCAGACGCGAAGCTGCTGCCGAAGTCGTTCGCGCGGAGAAAAAACTGTACACACTCCGTTTGCAAGCGTGGAAAAAGCGATACGTGGGCAGTGCTTCATCGCCCATTGTTTCCGAGGCCAATGACAATGGAGAAGACGAAGAAGGGATCGATCCCATATTCCTACCGTTCATTCTCGCGGATTATCTGCGCTTGGCACACGAGGAGGGACGCATTGATCTTCCGGAAGACGCGCGAGCGCGGTGGCAAAACTACCACTATGGCGAATTATTTGCGGCTGCTATCCACGTGCTCCGTCAGGGGAATCCACGCGCTGTGACGGCTCCACCCGAGATCACGTTGGCGGCAGGAACGATCCTGTATCGCGCGGCGGAGGAGGGAGAATGTAGCCTTCACGCGATCGACTGGTTCGTCGTTGACAAGACAGATTTAATTGAATTCCAGCACCCGGCGCACACTGTGTGCGCCTACACTGTCACCGAAGACCTTTTGCTCTACCAGCTCAATGAGCGCTACACCTACGTGGATTTGGAACGCTGGATCTCCACTGAGATCGATCCCAGTTATTTGCCTAGCTTCAACGATCTCGGCGCGGGCGACAAACAGATGCCGGCGCAGTGGATTGAACACCAACCCCACCCCATTCTGCCGGGATGGCACAAACGCCCAGCAGCGCTGCCGACGCGGAGCGGCATGGTCGAAGTGATGATTGTACGCGCCTACGAACATCTGACTTTTATTGTTGATCCTATGATGGCACCACCGGCGGCAGATCAAAAATAAAATTACAGAAATTTAATTCCCTCCCACCACCACCGTGCCGACGATGATAAAATCAGACACCCCCATTTTTTTGATCTACGGGCTCGGCGCGGTGTTGGGGACATTGACGTGGTACGGCTACGGCTACACCTCCGTCGCCCAGATAGCCTATCCGTACAGCAGGCTAACGCCGGAGGCAAGTGTCACACTGTTGCTACTGTTGGCCGTCGTCGTCTTTTTCGTGGTTTTTGTTTGTTTGTTTGTGGTCGACAGTCGGTTGAGCGGCCTTGCAAGATGCTTGTGGTTGCTGATCATTCCCCTTGTTGGCGTATGGGTGATATTTCAAGTGCTCATGATGACACTGGTCGTAGCCTTCATCCCGTGACCTACTGGCCCGTCAACATTGCGTGTCGGTCCGAAACAGGAGGAGGGGGCGCCGCCCGGAGCTGAATAGCACAGCTGAATAAAAATGACAGAAAAATTTCTTCCATCCTCCCTCTCTGACATGCCTCCGCGTCGCGTACACCAAGAAGAAGAAGAAGAACTCGAGGAGACACGTGAAATAGCACAGCTGAATATAAACGACAGAGAATTTCCTCAAAATATCACTATGTCCGCACCACCCCTTTGCGGCTGCGCCCTTTGCAACGACGTCTCTTCACAAGAGCCGTCCATTGACACATTGTGCACAATATGTTATCGACCGTTTTGTTCACAGTGCATGGTAGAAATTGACCCTGAGGCTCACTACGGGCGGGAACAATGGTGTCGAGCATGTGCAGAAAAAGGGGCTGTTGGTTTGTGGGACAAACTTGTGAAGCATCGCGACGATTATTACCAGAGAATGCGCGCTTTTGCAGACAAACATCCTGATTGGGAGGGATATTAACCACCCACTGAAAGAGGAAACGAGCAAGCAGTGTTATACATGCAGGCGCTCGTGGACTTCAATACACGAATTGTGGATTTAGACCCCCCCCCTCCTCGCGCTATGTCTGAGCGAAAGCGCAAGCGAACATCGAAATCCGAAGAAGAAAACGTGATCGCCTCCTTTCCATTCGAATGCGAATTTACACATGGCAAGTGCGATAAATGCCACCACCGCACTACTCATTTGTTTCGCACGAACATCAACCTCGGACACCTAAAGTTGGTGATCTCCATGTGCCAACGCTGTTTGAATCGGGGCTTTCGCAACCAATAGCTGTTTTTTGACTTCCCGCGTGCGCGCGTCCCTCTCATGCCACGACGAATTCGGGTGGCCTATCGCGCGTTGACTCGATTTTTGCAAAAATTTGGTTTCCGTCCCACTTACCGCACCCACGTGCACGATGACTGACATTCCGCAAATCGTTCGTGAATCAGCCGCAGCCAAAGCGAAGGGCAAGGAGTGGATGCAGAAGCACATGAACGCGGATCACGCCTTTGTGAAGGACGGGCAATTGGACGATCAGCCCCTGCCCGCGATCGTCATCCAGGACGTGATGGGCGTGGTCAAGGGGATTCGCCGCGAGAATCCCGGGCGCAATGTTCTGCTCACTGCGGAAGAGAGTGCGGCGCTGCCAATGTCGCTGCCGGTGGCCACCGCCACCAACACACTGCTGCAGCCGGTGCTGGAGCGATTCCAGCACTACGCCGCGCGCGCGCGCGGCCATCGGCACTACACGCACGTGCTCTGCTTCGACTACTACGACATGCCGAACCCCGCCAAGTTGGTGTGTCAGGCGCTGCGCGATGAGAAGGACGAGGAAGAAGAACCGGTGGTTGTTCCCGTGCAGGACTCCTACATCACAGACTGGGCGCAGCCGCTGCCGGACAACTGGAACGACTTGATGCACTCGCGCAACAACGCGCTGCCGGTGGTGCTGCGCGATCTCTGCAAAGAAATCGTGCAGCGGTGCGAGGTGCACGGCGGCCAGCGCCTGATCATCTGCGGGCACTCGCTGGACCTAGCCAGTGTGGACCACTTGGCCGAGTACACGTCGCACCACCACTGGGCGGTGCCTGCCGCCGGCGTGGACTTCCGGCGCTGGCCCCTGGTGATCACGCGTGACACCGCGCACTTCGATTCCACGATGCGCGTTGAGCAGCCGGAGGGCGACCTCCAAATGTTCACTTTGTTGAACATGCTCGGGCGCGCGGGCGATCACGTGCACCTGCTCAGCAAAGACACCGACGTGATGTACTACGCGCTGTGGTACGCTGCGTCGCAGGGACACACGCGCGTGGCCCAACTGCTGTGGAAGCATCAGTGGTCGCGCCACGGCGACTCCTGGCTGAACGTTTATGATTTGTGCGGCACCATTGCGCGTCATCCCACGCTCGGCGAACACTTCAACCACGAGGCCGTCAAGAATCTGGTGGTGTGCATGGTGGCCACCGGCACCGACTACACCAGCGGCTATCAGGGCATCGGGCACATGAAGTGGCTGAAACCGTGGCTGACGAGTGCGTTGCGCCCATTGTTTGGCGGCAGCACCGTAGCCAGCAAAAAACGAAAGGTCGACCACGACGGCCTGGACCACGAGGCCTACTACGCGCTGGCCTGCCAGGTTCTCGGAGGAACAAAAATGGGAGGCAACGCTGAGGTTGTGTGCGCCGTGGGCCAGCAACTCGATTATTTCGTTCGGTGCTTCCTGCAGTCGGTCGGCGAGGGCGCACCCTCGGGCAATGTGAAATTGAGTGATTTTCCGTTTCATCCATCGGGCAAACGTCGTTTATACACAACTGTGTCGAAGAAGAAGCGTGAAGTAGAATGAATGAAAAAAAGGGAAGAAAAAGTAGTAGAAAAAAAAGAGAGACAGAAAATTTGAGAATTTTTCTTCTTCAGAGCGCTCTGCCAGGCAAGTTGTTCACGACGGGCGTCACGGGCGCCATGTACACCTGTTGTTTGTACTGGTCACCGTTGGGGGACACTGCTGTACCCCCGTACATCCGAGAGTTCTTGTTAAGCACAACGAGAATGCCCCAGATAAAGCTCGCGCCAAACGCAAGGACGCCGACGGAACCAATGACGATCGTGTAGACGCGAATCGTGTTCGAAATGGGCACCGCGTCTTGGACGTCAGTGTCGCTGCCCACAAACCAATTGGTGGCGCCGCCAATGATGAAGAGCACCGACGCAATCGTGTTCAAAATCTGAAATGTGATCCCAGTCCAAGCAAGGATTTTAGAAGTTCTTACCCCTCGGTCCAAATTGACGTACCACGCCAGCATGATGATGTTGCCCACAATGGAGCCAACAAGCAGAAAATGCCACCAAATCACATTTCGTGTTCCTTGTTTGAAATCGCTGGTTGGCGAGCTCAAGTCGTGCGCCAAAAAGTTGAAGGCCACCGAAAACATCACCGCGAAGGCGAACAGCAACGGCACGCCGATGCCCAACGTCGAAGCCATCGTCCAAAAAACGCGAGGAGGGGGGCGGAGAGGATCACTGAGCGTTCGTTCGCCAGCAATACCTGTATAGAATTCTTTGTTTGAGTTGTGAGCCTCAATCGATGTTGGCGCTGCACCCCCCTTTTTTTGTGCGACACAATGGCAGCTATGTGTATATACATTTACAGTAGGGCGCGCGCTGTAACTCCGGCGGGGGAAACTCTTTTTTTACTTGCAGAATGACAGAGCGACAGGTGACACTTTCTGTGCTGTTCACGAGCGTGCTGGTGGTGGTGTCCGTCACAAGTTTGTTCGTGTCGATCGTCGCGCTGAGCTTCGCACTGGAAAATCAAAATTCGGTGGCATCTATCACCAACGAGCTAACAGTTGTGGCAAGCGCGAAGCACGGCTGCAGTTTGTCGGTGGAGGGCCTGAGCTGTCTGCAAGAAGGGCTGTTCCTGAACGGTGCCTTCTATCACAATGGCGTCGACATCACCGGGGAGATTGGAAAAGCGGGCCCTCCTGGCTCCATTGGAAGCGCGGGGCCCCGCGGTGTCAATGGATCGCCAGGGAAAATTGGTCCGGGCGGCGAAAGGGGGGTCCGTGGCACGCAAGGCACCGTGGGCCCGTATGGCTACAACGGCACCGATGGACCACCAGGAGAAATGGGTCCCCACGGCCACAATGGCATCGGTGGCATCCAAGGTTTGCAAGGGGTGCCAGGAATGGACGGCGCGCAGGGAGATCAGGGCGTGCAGGGGACCGACGGCGTACAAGGAGAAAGTGCCACCATCGAGCAGTGCGACAAGCCAGTGGGTGCCATTGTTCTGGACTCGGTGCAAGACATCAACAATTACACCACCTACGACTACGCGCCCCTCGGGCTGGGCCAGTGGATCCCACTGATCCATTCAGCGTACGCAACAATAACAGCGAAAAACATTACGCACAATGGCAACGGAATCTTTGTGATCGAGGTGTCCGACGTGTACGACTGGGAAATGAGCGTTGCTTTTACCACCAGTGGCACGGACAGCCCAGAGATCTGGTTTGGCGTCTGCGTAAATAACACAGCGCCGACCACCGCGCGCAAAACGAGTATACACGGTTCTTCTCCGGTGTCGGTCACCATGCAAACCAGTGAATACTTCACAGCAGGCACTGAAATCTCACTCGCGGCGGCGAACACCGACAACAATGAAACCATTCGAATCAAGAACATTCACATGACGATGAGGGGGGCACTGCTATGCGGCTTTGCGTTTTCCGGGCCACAGGGCCCCCCAGGACCAGAGGGCACACAGGGGATTCAGGGAGCATCAAGCCCTCAAGGCGATCAGGGGATTCAAGGTGCCACTGGCGACACTGGGGCTCCAGGCGACACTGGGGCTCCAGGCGACACTGGGCCTCAAGGTGCCACTGGCGACACTGGGGCTCCAGGCGACACTGGGCCTCAAGGTGCCACTGGCGACACTGGGGCTCCAGGCGACACTGGGCCTCAAGGTGCCACTGGCGACACTGGGGCTCCAGGCGACACTGGCCCACAAGGGCCACAAGGCATTGCTGGGGCGTGTGGGTGTGCTGTGTGAACCCCGCCTAAAAAATTAAAAAAAAGCAAATGCAAAGAACCTTCACTTACCTTTCTCAGTTTGTTTTTGCCCTCCACGCATCATCATCATGTCTGCGAGCGCTTCGTTCGTTGTGTTATTGCCCTCGTTGACCGGGAAAATTCACGGGGCTGCCTTTGGATTCGCAACGAAAAAAGATGCGTACAAGTGGCTGGATCGATATTTTGCAACGGAGTTCATTCCGAAACACTGGAATGACACCCCAGTCTCTACGTGGCGAGCCAGTGAAGTGAGAGATTTACCGGAAGATCGATTCGAAGTAGATTATTCCGACGGAGATTTGTGGAGTGCGCTGGAGCAGCCAACGTTCAGCATGAGCAGAGAGGAATTCTTCAAGATCCTGGTCGGTGATGGAAAGCCTGGCGCTGTATGGAAGTGGGTCTGTGAAAGACTTGAATGTGTAGAGCAGGCTGAATGGGAGGCAAATCCACTGGGGAATGCAGAGAGTATTTATCAAAAATTCACGCCGCCGCAAGTGTTGCCTCCATCCGCGCTGATCGATGGCTCAGTTGAAGAGGCACCAAAGGAACACGCGCCTTACTGGGCGTTGGGAAAGCGATTTTTGTGTGAAGCCTCCGCCGAGGCAGTCGCACTTTTTGACCCACTTGACGACGAACCGTCTGTGAAGAAGCAGAAGACGAATTAATTTTTTTATTCGCTTGCTTTGTTTGTCGTCAACAACAAGCGAATATTCACTCATTCTTCTGTTGCTGCTGGAGTTCCGCGCGCAGCACGGTATTGCATTCCGCCACGTCATTTTTGAACCACACCTCGTGCGCGCCGAGCTGCACCGTGCGCGCTGGGTTCCATGTGTCGCCGATCACGGCGTCCACCACGAATGGGACGAACAGCATGAACAGTACGAAGGTGACAGTAGGCGCCGCCAACACCACGCCCACGCTATGCCACGACACGAAGGGTAACAGGAGGAAGAGGGCAATGAAGAACAACGCGTAGGTGTGCAGTTGATAGATGCGCGGTACGGGCACTTCAATCTCGGACTTCACGCGCAGCAGATTGCGCGAGAGCAGCGCATACGCATTTGATGCTACCATCAAGCGCGCGCGCTTGAGGAACATCCAGTCGCCGAGGAAGCGCGTGCGATCCCCGAGCACGCGCTCCATTTCCGCGAGGTCGTCGCCTTCGTACATGGCTTTTCCGCCGGGGCACATCTGTGCGCGGTACACGACATACACGAATTCGCGGTTGAAAGCCTCGTACAACGCCACGTGGAAAAGCAGCGCCTCGTCGATCGTCAATTTGCCGCTGCGGACGGCTATGAACATCAACTCGCGCATTTCGTGTCGCGCGGCATAGTACCGTTGGACAGTGCCGTGCTTTTTCGTCTGCCAGCGTTTGTAGTAGTCGGCGTAGATGAAGCTGATGATCAGCCCAAATGAACTGAACGCCGCGTCGATGCCCCGCTCGATGACGACGTTGCGTAAGAAAAACTCAAAGCCCACAAGCAACACCATCACCCACAGCAGCAGCGCCGTGAAGAATGCGACGAACGCCGCGCCGAACGTGCGATTGCTCAGCCATTCCCACGCGGAGTTGCGCCTGCTGTACGCGTCGATCTCCCCGTCGTCAATGAGGTCGGCGTGATAAGCGCGCTGCTGCATGTGCGTTGTTCGCTCGCTCTCATACAAAGAAGCGCAACTCCGCAGTATACAGGCGGTTTCTTTTTTCTCCTGGAAATTTCACCTCGGTCGACTCCACGCGTTGCACCATCAAATTCGGATCGGTCAACGCAGCTTGCAGTGCACGCTGCACGTGCGGTGCGCTCAGCGCCGCTTCAGAACGCGCGCGCAACGCGAAAAACACGCGCGGCGTGAACAACGCCGCCTGCGGATGCGCGAATGGCGTGTAGTGCGGCGAGCTGCTGTTGACGGAGCCGCGGGCGACGACGATGGGCGCTGCATTCGGCGGCACGAATGGGTGTTGACACGAAAGCGCCCAGAGAATGGTGGCGAGTTGTGCGTCACTCTCAATTTGAATTTGGGGGAAGAGTCGCACGGTGTCGTGCTGGCCCACCCACTGCCGGAAGTCTACGCCGTAGGTGCGCGTGGGCAGATCGCACACCAGGAAGTCGCAGTAGTGGTTGATGCCAAAGCGGCGCAGATCGACCCAGCAGCTGAGGACGTACTTGTAGAACGACGAAAACGCATCAACTGAGGGGAAGCCCCGCATGGGGTCGCGTGACTGGACTTCCAGCGCGTTCTGTTGGATCACGGGCTTGAACTGGTGCTGCAGGAGTTCTTTGTGCTTGGCGAAGAAGCCGCGCGCCACGCGCATGGTAGCGCGCTGGCGGTTGACCGTGGTGCGATGGAGGTCCTCTGCATCGGGGTCGACATAGGCGGACCAGGCATTGTGAAAGGGATTGGCCCAGCCGGTGCCCTCCAGTACCATTAGCTGCAGCTGATCCTCGCCGTCGTGAGCCAGCGGCGCTTGACGCGTGTACAATTCGCCGCGCAGCTGTTCGATGGTAGCTGGTGCCACGCCGTCTTGCAGCATCTTCAGGAAATGGGCACGTGGGATGGCGCATGCGTAGATGTGATTGGAGAACTTTGGTTCGCCCTCCTGGTCGGCACCAAGCGAGGGCGCTGACACCATACCCGACAGCATGGTCCACACGTAGCAGCAGGCCAGACGATACACTAGCACGAGCAGCTCGTCGTCGTGCAGCTCGCCGGCGTCGCCAATGTCTAAGAAGAGGTCGACCGCGAGTGCGATTTCTTTTGCGAGGTCCTCGCAGTCGCCGGCGTTGTCCCCATTCCTGCTGATTTTGAAGCGCTCGGACAACCGATCCGCAATCGTGCGATCGCTTTCGTAGTTCATGGCGGTGGCGCGCATCATGAACATGGTGGCGATGATGCGCCCGGCCATGTGCACGTCGTGCCAGTAGACGCTGGGCGCCGTGCCATTGAGCACGGCCTCGAGCACGCCTTGGAACGCCGCGCGGTCGCTGGCGTGGAATGCCAGTGCTGCTGTCAAAAGGGCATTGTACTGCGCTACGTACAGCGGGATGACCGCAGGCGCGCGCACCACCCACGGCTTCACCCAGGCGAAGAAGACGGCAGGGATGGTCAGCACATTGGTCACGTAGAACGGAACGCGCATGCGCGACGCAACGGGGAAGACGGGCGTCAAATTGTAGTCGGCGGGTGCCGATGCAAACTTGGCGAACAAGGGCTTGATGGTGTCCTCGAGTTGTTGATGCAGCTCGCTCGTGAACTCCGGTGCGTCCTGCGGCAGTGCGAGATCCGACGTCAAGTGCACTTGCAGGGCCAGTGTGCCGCGCATCACACTGGACCCGTCTTGCTCCGTCATCGAGCGGTCGTACAGCTGTACCGGCATAGTGAAGGCGGTGCTCGTGGCCACTTGTTCGCGCGCCCGCGTGATCGCGCGCACCAATTGCGACACTGGAATGTGTCCCTGTGAGATTTGATCTTCGCGGCTGTTGCCGTCGAGCTCCAGCGTGGACTTCGCGAGGAAGCACAATTGACGCATCGACGCTTCCTCGGGCGACGTGCTGGGCGCGCCGCGCAGCACTTGCGGTGCGTCACTCAAGCGAATGAGGTGCTGCGGCTCCGCGAAGTGCGAGCTGTCGCCCACTCGATTGAAGAAGACTTTGATGAACACGCCCGACATGTTTTTGCCCAGTTGGAAGGTCCCTTCGTCGGGGACAGTGCCCGACAACGTCAATTGGAGATGTGCCATATTTCCTTTTGTTGCCGACCGTCAAGGCGTGCCCCTGCTTTGTATCGTATTGACGCTGTTCCCATCATCGCCGCCGTCATCGTCGTCGCTCGACGCCAGCAGCGTTGCAAGTTCAACGGCGTACTTGCGCCGGCGCGCGCGCCAACGCGCTGCTTTCCGATAAATGGCGCAGCACCAGCCGCCCGTAGCGCACCAAACAACGCGGTCGAGTACGATGAAGGCACAGCCGGTTGCCACGTGAATGATGCAGATGACTACGCAAATGGAGAGGCCAATGAAAATCCACGTTTTGGCGTCGAGGTGCCAAAAATCGTGTGAAAAAAAGACGTCGGTCTTCGTTGGTAAGTCGTCGTCGAGCTGCTGCAGGTACCACAACTTCACGAAGAAAGCTGGAAAGAGCGCAACCGTAAAAATACAGAGGACAATACCACAATTTCCAATCAGCGAACATAGATTCCGGTTCTGCAGAAACACAGTCATGATGATGGCAAGAGATTATAAAAATGCACAATACGTTTGTAGTGTAAATTGTTCATTGAATTTTGGAGAGAATCTCTTCACAGTTCTTCCTTCAGGGGCTCACGACAGTAGATCCACTCTAGCCAGGGATGCTTGCAAAAGAAAGCATTGCACTCGCGTTCACACTTGGCCATCCTTCTGGTTTCATTGCGCTGCACTGATTCCACCCACAAATCCGTCGCTTCAATTTCAATATATTTGGCACTGAATTCACTCTTTCCTCCTGCTTCCAGTCTTTTGATCGTATCGGGAACATCGTAACACAGCCATTCTCCGTCGGCTTGCAACGTGCAGCGCAGTTCATCAATTGGAAATTGATGACTGCTTGGGCAGTTTGTACACTTAAGCGTGCGAAAACGGCATTCACTCCACCACTCCGGCGAAGTGCAGAATATTTTATCGCGATTTGGAGCAGTAAGAACATCGCGACGATTGGCGTGTGTTGCTACAACACCCAAACAAAAAAAGATGAAGATGGATCGATACATGAGCAATGGCAATGAAGTGGGAGGGATTTTTCTCTCTGGTCTACTTCCAGTCGTCGTCGACGATCCCCAGCAGTGAAGCGCACGCAGCACAATACACAATACCCACACACAGCATTCCTATGAACGCAACCTCTTCGTCTTCGCTCCCCATACAAAGTTGTTGAAGATGGTAGATTCGGAGCTCTGTCCATAATTTAATCCGCGTTGAAAACATCCGCTTCGGTCCCACATCGCCAGCGCGAGTTCGCGCTGGCCTGTCTGCAGCCAATTGCAGACTATGACACGGATATACACTGGGGAGTGAAAAATGTCAAAATGGTACTGAGCGAGTCTGTCGAAAGTATCACACCAAGCTCGCTGGGAAAACGCGCGCTCCAACAGCGGCCCTGCTATGGTGTCCCAGATCACCATTGTGGGCTCAACGAATAATTGCCACAAAAAAACGGCAGCGTCCGCGTGATTAACCAATCCCGCAATGAGGGATGCCAATTCCGCACTCGTGAACCGCTCACGCCAAAACTTTGTGCGATTGATTGACAGACGCACAAGACCGAGGTCTGGATGATCGCTCAGCGCTGCTAAGCACTCCCATCGGTGTTCGTGCAGATAGAGTTTGACCATGGATCCGGACACAGGCAACGCTTGAAACGCAGGAGATCCCACGACGATGCGAAAGCTTTCAATGTCCTTAAATGCAACAGCGCGATGGATTATATCAAATAGGGTTTTGGAGGAAAACCCATCAATGCTAGCGCTCTGCTGAATTATCGCCGTCAGGTTGCCGTGGTCTCGTGCATCAAGGCACCGTCGAATGTAATATTTGATCAGGCGGCGCTGTTGCTTGAACATGTCGGCGACAACTGCTCCCGATACGCGATTTTGATAGAGCCATCCAGCGAGCAACCGGGCAAAGCCGTTGTTGAAAAAGTACAGGTGCTTGTAGAAACTTGCACAGAGTGCTTGGATTGCCGCGGCGTTGTCATAATTTTGAGCTAGCCATTGAGGATTGCGCAGCAGCTCATTGCACTTTTCGAGTGATAGACCCCAAAGTTTAGAATCAGACTCCCACAAGAGTTCTACGTCTCCGCTACGCACAACACGAAATGTGTATCTTTGACAATCTGCAAATCGCCAGCGCCCCGGTTGGGTTATTGGCAATATTTTGCTCGTGAGCGCTCGACACGCGCGGTTCACATTGCAAAGCGTCAACTGGTCCTTCACCACGAGGAAACTGGCCACCAGCACTATCAGTTCGAATGGCAACCAATACCATGGGGACAATGGCTCACACAAGCGTCTTCGCTTGATGGTGGCGGGAGGTGAATCCATGAGAAGGAGGGAGGTTTTAATTTTTTTCTGTCGTCGAAAAAAAAGTACATTCTTCCCTCTGTCATTCGCCCTCGTCCAACACCTCCATCATGCACTGCTTCGTCTGTTCATCAACATTCTTAAATGCGATGTCGAAAACTTTGTTGCGTCTGGCATCCATGGTCTTATTCTGCTCCTTGATGTACGCCAATTTCACATTCAACGCCTTCACTGTCGCCGTCAACTTTTCAATTTTCGCGGTCCCCTTAGAGGTCTTCGCGCGAAACTTGCGCACTTTTTTCTTGAGTTTCATAATTCTGCGCTCTCGTTTCTCTTCGTTGGCTTCGAGCCGCGCCAACGATTCTTCCAGGCGCGTGGTGCGCGCCTCATTCTCGCCCATGGAGTCCTCTTCGTCGTCGCTGCTCGATGAATCGCTGCTCGCGTACTCTTCTTCGTCGGATGGGTGTGTACGCTTGACGCGTTTGCGTGCGCGCGTGCCTTTCAACTTTGCTGCGCGGTGCGCGCGTTTGATCGAGGTCGGAGGAGGAAGAGGCGAACTGGCTGGCGTCGTGGCTACCTCGCCGTTGGCGCTGGCGTCTTGCGACATAGTGGGACAGGGAGGAGGGAAGAAATTTCTGGATTGACGATGCAAGGTACGTTGAACAAGTCGGCGACGTCCTTTAGGAATTGAGCTTGCTTTTTCCATCCGCCCTTGCAGTGCTTTATGACAGTGCTTTTCAAATCGAAGTTCCGGTTGACTGGAAAGCACACAGCAATGATGAAAATGGTGGTGGTGGTGGTAGTAGTAGTAGCAGCAGCAGCGACGGCGGGAGCGTCGTCCGTCGCGCAGATGGCCTCAACGTGCAAACTCTCGGAGGACAATTTGTTTTGCTTCTGTCGACAGCGCAGCTCGAGGCGGTCGCCGATTTTGTGCGCGCTGTGCGTGTAGGTCGGACACCATTGTTTGAGGCTGAGCACCCAGTCCATCAGCGGCCATGCCGCCAGCTCTTGCCCGGGGGGCACCTGCGCGGCCAAGAATTTGGCGAGTGGATCGACGTGCAGCAGCGCGTGTTGCTCTTCAGCGGACGCTGCCATTTCGCACGCGTGTGTGAAAAAACCCCCCGGTGGGGGGTTTTTTATACAATATCTTGACCAAAGCCAGTAAAACTCAGGCTCAGCGGGTTGACGTCGCACGCGCCAATGGCGCTGAACTTCATGCGAAAATCATTGTGTTTGGCGTCTGATGCATTCACGGCCGCCAGCAGCGCCTCGCGCAGCTTCTTGTCCATGGTCAGTATCGCGCGGTTCAGCGTGCAGTCGTCGGTGGCGCGCAGCACTTCGAAGCCGGCGCGAATCTTGGGCAGGCACACAGCGCGCTGGCCAAGGTACGCCACGAACGCGCTGTGCTTCGGCACCAGGAGCACCTCGCGGCCGGTGGCCTGCACGCACAGTGCCACCCCCTGCGGAAACCACACGAAGACACAGAGCAGCGCGAACACGACCACGTGCACCTCGTGCACAGTCGTTTTCGTTTTCCGCGCATTGCGCTTGAAGAAATACGCGCCATTGGCGCTGGGATGGGCTGCGATTACCGTCCACAGGAGGTGCAGAATTTCCATGCTGGTGCCGTTGGCGAAGTCGCGTCGGTGGCGCGGGTCGCTGAAGCACACGGGCGTCAGCCGCGCCTGCTTCTCGTCGACCTGTTCGTGCAATAGCGCGGCCAGTGCCAGCGTGGTCGGTAGCGGACGCCGGCGCGTGTGCTGGTTCCACACCGTCACAAGCACGCGCTGCTTCTCGCGCATGATCATCTTTTGGCTGTCCGCGCTGATTTCCTCAGCGTGCTGTTCGCTGAGGAAGCGAACGACGGTGACGTTGATCAGTTCGTGAATGGTGCGCGTCACCGTGTTGCCCGGCGTTTTCTCGAGCGACACGCGCCGCGCCATGCGCGACGTCTGTGCCATGGCGTCCCACTGCGCGGGCTGCAGCGCAGTGCCGGTGACAAAATCCTGCAGATCGCTCGCTAGTTGCTGCTCGTCGCGAAAGTCGTTGTGCCGCAGCATCCACTCGACCAGGCCCGTCTGCCGCATGGTCGCCGTGCCCTCCAGCACGAAGCCGGTGTAGCGGCAGACCTTGTGCCCCTCGTGCTCAACGCAGTTGTCGCAGTCCAGGCCGCAGCGATGCAGGTTGCCCGACCGCGGACAAACGTACACATTGCTGTCGGCGGTGGCTTCCAGCGCACACTGAAAAATGCTGCAATCGTGATGCCGTAGGTGCGCAACGATCGGCGGAGCCTCTGTGCGCAATCGTTTGCACGGCGGCTCTTCGCTCGGCGGAGCTGCTGTGCGCAACCGTTTGCGCGACGGCTTTTTGTTCCTCTGTGGCTTGGTCATAGAGAGAGAGAGAGGGAGGAAGGGATTTTCTTTTTGATCGGTTCGTATTTTTTTACATTTCCCTCCGTCCTGCCTCTCTGCTCTCCTCGATGAAGTTCTACGTGTGCGGCAAATGGGGTGATAAACCACTTGCACAACGTGTGATGAATCACATCCGCAGCGCAGCCGACGAAATCACGCATGATTGGACAACCTTCAAAGCAGATGGGCCCGAGTATCAGAGATTGGCTATTTGTGCTGGAAAGAACGTGGAGGGCGTACAGCAATGTGAGATTCTTATTGCATTGATGACGGACGAAACGTATGCCTATCGAGGCACTTTCACTGAAATTGGAGTTGCATTGGGGTTGGCAAAATCGGTGATTATCGTTGGGCCCGTCACAGCACAGGCAGCAACCAACTGCTTTTGGTGGCATACAAAAATTTGGCACGCAGATACACTGGAATCACTTTGGATGAACCTGAAAAATTATCATTCATTCGTTCCCCTCGCCGCATGGAAGCCATGTGAAGCAGAAAAATGAGATTGTGCTGAATGAAACATCAGTGAAAATTAGGCAGATTTTTTAGGGCTGTCCAGTTTTTATTTTCCCTCCTCCCTCTCGCGCTATAAAGTTTATCATGATAGATATTCTTCCCGTAAAAATATGGGTGCAAATTCTAGAAGAGGTCATTGCCAGTGACTCCACAACTCGTTTGTGTGTGGCTAATGGAAACGCCGCGCGCGCTGCGCGGACATGCAACCTGTTTGCGCAGATTATCAATCCATGGCTCCAGAAGAGGTTGGATCAAACAGTCCAGTCGGTGGAATTACTGTCACGCGCATTTCCGACGTATTGTCCAGAGATGATGTCGGGCCACGTAGATCTGCTCGTGCACACTGCGCAAGTGTTGCCCACGCTCGATTCTTCCGTTGCGTTTTTGAATCTGTCCCACTGGGGCAGTCATACAGCGATGCTCATATTGACATGCGCATACAGCGCGTTGCATGCAGCGCACGAGGTGCACGTGGTCGTAAGCTCAACACCAATGGAGCTCGTTAGGAAGGAATTCTGTTCTGCGTTCACGTCAATGGGAGTATCGTGGAAGAAATTCAGTGGCGGCGGTATTGAATTGATGAACAACACTGTAATTTACGTAGCAACTTCCCTCTCGTGCCTTACAAATACTACTCCAGCAAATTTATTGGTGATACCGAAGAGCAGCCAGAGTAGAATTTGGCCACCGCTCACCTACCAAAGGACGGTTTCATTTGCTGCGTGGGAATTGCCAATTCAAGACATACATGCCGAATGTGGGGCACCTCGCCCCGGCTGGGCGAGTATGGATGTGGATCAAGAGGATCACCCCTGGAACACTCTCAAATGCGCGCATTGTTGTTACAGCCCGAAAGGGGCGCGGTGTTTTCACGTCTCGAAACAACGGCTGTACAATTGCAATGAGAGGACAGAAAGAACGAGGTATCTGATTGCGTTTGTCCACGTTAGTGGTATTGTGCGCGACATGTGCGAATACGCTCGCAAAATGCAAAAGTTCCTTCTTGAGACATTTGGGCGCCACGATGATCGAGATTGGCACAAAGCGACGTCCAAATCAATCAGGGAGATGTTGATAGAGGAAACGCCCCGGTCTTTTGTGGAACACTGCACCCGAGATCAAATGCAACAACTGTACGTATGGCTTGATGAGCTGGGAATCGTCACTGCGAGTGACCCCGAACGTATCTCCCTCCTTCCCTCTTACTTGGAAAATTTCCATCCACCACCACCACCACGCGAGGAACAATGAAAGTCTTCCAGGTGTACAGCACGCATGACTACACGCGGCAGTTCTTCGACGACTGGACCGATGCCCTGAACTGTCTTTGGCGCAAGCGCGGCGAACTTCACACCGCAGAGTGCGTTCGCCTGCGCCAACCCGACTACTGCACGTGCACGGACGAGCGACTTTGCTACCGCCACGCGGAACTCGCGGAAATGAAACCACATGGTCTCTACACGTGTGTGCTTGCGCGCCGCGTGATGATCTTCTACACGGAAGTCGCGTGAAGAAAGAGAAATAAAGATGAAGATATATACATTTTACACGAGCAGGGAGAGCACTATTGTTGCTCTTCCTCTCCCATCATCATCATCGTCATGATAACGGCAGCACTGTTGTCCAGCATCGCCTTTTTGGGGTTTTTGGGCTGGATATTCTTGAAGCCGCTGTGGGATTTGACGTTCGATGCGCGCAAGTACGAAGCGCTGTACATGAAAGTCAAACAGCCGTGGATCACGTGGGGATTCGGCATGCTGATATTCCTGGGGATCGCCGCTGAAGTGTTCGGCACGTGGTTCGTGGTCCACCGCAGCTTGCGCGCTGAAAATGATCTATCAGACGGGGCGTTCTTTGCGATTTTTGCGCTGAATGTGGGCGGCGTGGCCATTGCCAACGTAGCGTACTTCCACGCCATCGCCACACTGAATTACACGACGGCGATCGGCACGGGCGTGTTGGTTGGACTCACGGGCGGTGTGAGCGTGCTGCTGATTGGACTGACTGCCACGGGCATCGCATTCTGGTTCGCTTTAGCTGGCGTGTTGGTGCACGCGGGGATGCTCGTTTGGTATGCTTGGTGGATCGTGCGCCGCGCGTGCCTCAAGCTTAATCAGAATTGAGATGACACTGCACGCACTCTTCTTCGATGCCCCAAAAACAATCGTCACAGACATATCGTGTGCACGATACGCAATACTCAATACAGTTGACACATCGACTCGACAAACAGCCGTCCATTTCACAGTAGCCGCCCCCCGCCTGGTCCTCTCTGCCGCCGCAGTACGCACATTCCCAGCAGCCACACAAACTGCACCAGTCGTTCGCAGCGAAGGTCCAATGAACGCAATCTAGCGCTGGGGAGCCTTTGAGGGAAAAACACATGCTGCACACAGTGACCGTGACCGGATCCTGCGCCAGCGCAAGAGCGGCGAGTTTCTTGTCCATTTGTTGCATGAGGGGAGGGGAGGGGAGGGAAATTTTTTTAGTGTACGTTGGACACAATAAATTTTCCTCTCTCTCTCTTCACCTGCTGAGATCTTTTTTTTTCGCAGAGTCCAATGACATCGCCTGCTGATGCTACTACGCACATTAGTCGCCACATCAACGTGAAAGACCAGGTGCTCGACTTTATTGAAATAAGACGCGTTGAAGGGGGAATTTGGGCACCTTCCGTGCTCGCTGATATGAAAAAGCATGCCAAAAAGTTGTGCAGTTCGATACCTCGCGATCACACTGCGTTGCTCCAGGAAGATAACACAGAATGCGACATTTGCAACGGCTCAAACAAAGCGAAACTTTATTTGGACGCAATCGTTGAACTGGGACTACAAGAATTTATATCCGCCATGCCCAACTGACTACTACATGTCCGGAATACACCGAAAAAAAAGAATTCATGCGCCAGCGCATGTCGATGAACCTGCAGAACAACTATAAAACCCCAATTTTTTTGCATTCTGTTGTTTTTCTCCTCCCCTCCTCCCCTTCCTCCCTTCACACGGAAAATAAAAAGTCCAAGAAAGCAATGGATCGTGCGTTCCACTTGCCACACCTGGAGAAGGGAGCGTTTGAGAAGTTGGTGCAAGCGGCCAAAGACTTTGATTTGGAGGGCTTTCGGACAATGTACTACAAAATCCCAGCTTACATCGAACAGATAGAATCCATGCCAGCGAAAGTCCAAGAAGCCTACAAGGCCATGCCATTTGAGAACTTTTACACGGACAAAGCCACTCAGAAGTTCGTGTATCGTCTCTACGGCGTGGCGGAAATGTTAGATGGCACATGTCGATACCACGTTTTCTCCGCGCGTTTATTCTGGACAAATGATGTTGTGGGCGGAATAGCCGCCGACGACCTGCTCCAAGTCGATGAATGGAGCGATGCTCACTTGGATACGATTTGGACGAACAACGTTCCCGAAGCGTTTTTGATGCCCGATGGCTGGCTGATGTTTTTGAATCTGTAATCGTGTGAAACGTGCGATCACTTCAAAAAAATACATTTTTGGTAGAGGTCGTCAATGGAGCAAGGGAGGGAATAGACCGTGGACCGCGTGGACCGTGTATTTTTTAGCGGTGATGCCTAACCCTCGCTTGCTTGCTGACAAGTGTAATCGTGAAGTCCTCGGTACGATTGATAGTGCAAACACGCGGACCTCATGCGCACCACTTGGCGTGTTGACAAATGACCGATCGCGCGATTGGCGCACACGATGTGAGCTTGTGCGAGCATCGCGTTGGCCAGCCACGCGACCGCGATGTTGTCGTAGCGCAACAAAAACTGCGAGTAGTTAGCTGCGGTAACTTGGTCGCACGCCACGTTCCACGTCGCACAACACCCCGAAACCACCTGTTGTGGCTTCCATTTGTTGGAAGCCACAGACACGATGCCTCTTGTGTCGTTTTGGAGCACCAATTGGTAGAGTTCTGGTTGGTGGAGAATGGCAAATTGAGAGAGCACGTTGACAGGAGAGGTCTTGCGTGTCATGAACGCTGTGAACGCTTCATCGAACGTCGAGTTCCAATTGGTGGCAATGTGACGCCGACACGCAGAGAAGGTGCTGCGATGAAACCACATAGGATTTCGGTTTGTCCGCATTGCGTTGAAATCGCGGTCGGAGGTGGTCGCGTTCAATGCAGCCGCGTCGCCGACGTAACGATCCCCCGTCATGGCGCGGATAAATAGGACGCCATCATCTGAGTGAATGGTTTCCGCCGTTAAAACCCCAAAGAAGGAGGTGTCGGCATCGACAACGCCAATAATATCGGCACTCGTGTGTTGCTCAAGGTAATAGGTCGACCAGAGTTGGCGCATGTACCCCGGGTGCGCATACGCCGCGTTGCGTGCCCACGGATTGAAAGCCACAGCGAAAAAGGGGACCTCGGCGATGGTGCTGGCGTTTCCGGGGAGCGCCTCGTACCGGATGTTCCAATTACGCGGATTGTAGCGCTCGAGACACTCGCCCAGCCGGTGGTCGTTGGCCTCTTCGGCATCGAGAACAATAACCAATGGAAACCGTTCGCCGTCGACGAACATAGATGCGCTCGGCAGTAGATGCGTGTGCAACCGCTTCTCGCCGCTGTACGTGCGGACAATCAGCGCGAACGTGGGTGCCTTCGGCACAAACCACTCGCGCGCTGCACTGGGCGAAGCAAAAAAGTAGCACAGCACCACAAGGGAGGCCACGCTCACGAAGAGCACTGCAAACAGCGTTCCTTGACACGAGAAAAAATTGATTTGTTGCATAGTGGGGCGAGGGGGCTTAAAATTTTTCATATCGATATACAAAGCAGCGTGACAATCCTCTAGCTAAACAACTTCGTACACCAAATGCGCCCAAACTTTGTCATCGGCATCGCTCAGCGGTGCTTCAAACGTCCGCCGTTCCTTTCTTCCGTCGGGCGTGATAAGCGTCATGGAGCCATGCCCCAGCCACACTTTCGTTAGTTTGACGCGATGTTGATAATTGCGCTCAACGTGTGCAATCAGCAGATCTACACAGGGGTTTATGTTGGCTTCTACGAAAACGCCAATCAGCGCGCGAAAGGGCACATCACCTTTTTTTAAAATCAGACATTCGTAAAAATCACCCGCCCTCCCTCGCACACGCGTCTCTCCAATGACTGACATTTCTGCAGAAACGAGACGTATGATTGGTCCTAGCATGCTTACTACCATCCTGCGCAAATATTCTGTGGCGCCTGATAGCGAACACGCACTGATGATTGTTGATTACATCAACACAAAATTCGCAGAAATGGACCGCTCGAAGTTGAGCTTGGAGCAATTTGTGAGTGAATGGGAGCGCAAACGCGGAAAGACTGAAGAATTTCGCGTTCAGGAAGACCCGAGTTTGGAGTTCTTTCAAACCATCGTCTCCTCGAATGCTCGCGCGCAAGAGGAAGAAATGGAAAAGAGCTAGTTGATATCAAATCTGCGTGTATGTGTTTCCTTGAGACGTAATGAATAACATGTGGGGTACATTGCAATCTTCCCGATTTCCGCGACTAGGTGCGACCGTAGCCCTCGCAACACGCTCGGAAGCGGCCATAGGGAAAGGTGCCCGGCGGCAACTGACTGTGGCGCACGAGGTCCAGCACGCGGAGCGCCAGACCCAGCGCAATGACCAAATCGTCTTGCGTGTTGACGTTTTTCTTCAGCTGCGGATTGGCGGTGCCCGAGTAGCCGGTGCGCGGCGCGCCAATGGCGCTCGTGGTTTCTATTTCAATGTGTTGGAAGCGCCGACACTGCGAAATCAGTTTCGCGCGGTTTTGCACCGCCAGCTTCTGCGGCGTCATGTCCACCTGCGTCAGCTGGAACGGGCACACCGAAAATTGATTCTTCTCGAAGGAGAGATCACAGATGCCGCCCATGTGTTTTTGAATGGCCCACACGTACTCCCGTTTGTCCTCTTCCTTCGTCCACCACCCGTGCTTCAGCTGCGGGTTGACCCTGTTGCGGTTCATCTGACAGATGGGAAACACGCGGGAGCCTGCATCGCTCAGTGTTGCGCCCGGCTCAATTGCCTGATGGAAAAACTCGTGGTAGTACTGCGATTCGTGTCCCTTGTTGCTTTCGGCGCACACAATCAGCGGGCGATCGGCAAACGCTGGACTCAGTTTGAGCACGCGCGCGTGATGTTGAATCATCGCCTTCGCCTCGTCGCCATTGGCTGCCCTGTAGGCGTCGATTCCTGAGATCTTTGGGAAAAAAAGGGCGGTCAGACTGAAAAAAATAAAAAAAATAAAAAAAAAAGAGAAAGAGATATCAGCCCACCCACACCCCCCACCCCCCCTGTGACAAACGACCAAACCATCGCGCCGCAACCCCCAGAGGTGACACGATCACCAACTCAAGACAAGCCACAGGTATACTCATCACTCCTAGCACACTACTTTTAAGCACTATTGCCTGTGATCACCAG
>SDBV01003478.1_pt1 | contig 23219 bp, 23 predicted proteins | sample 2277081 | NCBI WGS metagenome assembly SDBV01 (sample SAMN10402039, study PRJNA504765) | marine sediment metagenome | isolation source: marine sediment core GS10_PC15, 223 cmbsf | place: Arctic Ocean: Southern Knipovich Ridge | collected 2010 | reverse complement strand
GTCCAGCTAAAAAAAATATAACCACAGAAGACGCAGTGGTATTTCATTACGGGAGCGGATGCTATAGCTGAGATTTCCTCCTGGCACAGAACGGAAGATTTATCGCGGATAACGAAATTTATTGCCGCTTCTCGTCCTGGCTATGAACTGGACATGAAGAGCATAGATTCGCGTTTTCAACAGTGTACTTACTTGATAGAAATTCCGGCCTTAACCATTTCCTCTACGGAAATTAGAAAAAGAATAAGAGAGGGAAAAACAATCAAGTATCTCTTACCAGAACCAGTAGAGAAATATATCTTCAAAAACAAGTTGTACGGATAATGCTGACGGGAGAGTAAGAATTTGACTTCTCAAAAGCTAGCTCAGAAGGCCATTGAAATAGTTGAGGACAAGCAAGCGAAAGATGTAGTGCTTTTGAACCTTAAAAAGATCTTTCCTATCATCGACTATTTTGTCATATGTACCGGAGATTCTCCTCCGCATATGAAAAGCATTGCGCAAGCGCTGGAGAAAGAACTGGAAGAAGAAGGGATAAAACAACTTAACCGAAGGCATTTTACAAATAGTTTGTGGATTCTTTTAGATTTTGGTTCATTGCTGGTACATGTCTTCTCTAAATCAGGAAGAGATTTTTACGAGCTGGAGAGATTGTGGGCTGACGCTGAAATAAGAGTATAAGAGGGGGGTATAGCTCAGTTGGGAGAGCACGTCCTTGGCGTGGACGGGGTCGGGGGTTCGAGTCCCCCTACCTCCACCAATAGAAACCGTATCTCGTTGTTCGTATCTCGTATTTCGTAAACAAAAATAAACACCCCCATGTATCAAAAAGGGGATTCGAAGCCGACCCGAGCGCATTCAGAGAATGGAGAATGAGTGAAGCGAATGAAAGCGAGGGCGGCCGGGCTTCGGAGGAGGAGTGATAACGACGTGGGAGAAGAGTCCCCCTACCTCCACCAAATTCGTTGCTAGTTGCTGGTATTTCGTGAAGTGATAATAAATCCATAAGCACAAAGAGCAGGTGCTCTTGAGAATAATGCAGGATAAGCAAGAAGACCATAGCAATTAAGAAAAGGGTAAGTGCGCAGTGAACCACGTCATTGCGAGCGCAAGCGAAGCAATCTCAATCTTCATCAGGGATTGCCACGTCGCTATCGCTCTTCGCAATGACAGTGGTATACGTGCTTTAGTAAATATTCACAGAAAAGGAGGGAACGAAAATGAAGAAGAAAGGGATTTGTTTGGTATTAGTGATGATGCTAATACTGGGGACGGTGGGAAGCACAGCTCTGGCAGGACAAAGGGCTGGAACTGTGATTAGCACAGACATAAGAATGGATCTTAATAGACTCGTCAATGTGGAACTCGAGAGGACAATGAGCGACACGTTAAGTCTATATGCGGCTCCATATATGGGTCTCGGGCTGGGATTCACCCTGATGGGCGCTACGGCGGGTGGCAAGTACTATCTTCAAGGCAACGCTCCAGAGGGTCTTTGGATTGGAGGCTTTGGCTTTATTGAGTACGTGTCGATATTCGGTATTTCCGCAACAGCCTTTGGTGGCGGCGCTAATGCCGGGTATAAGTATTTCATCACCGACAAGATTACTATTGAGGGTAACGCAGGTCTAGCCTATGTGGTTGGACTTGGATTTAGCTCGGTCTGGGGGATTAATGCAGGTTTTGCTTTGTGAGAGAAGAAAGCTTTTTCTTGAGGGGTGGGATGCGGCTTTATTGACGGCTGTGCCACCCCCCCCTCAATATCGGTAGTCAAAGAATATCAATCTTTCTGGAGCCAATAATTGCGTAGCGACAGAATAAAGAAGGGAATCGAACGAGCGCCTCACCGGGCATTACTTTACGCCACAGGAGTGACGAAAAAATCCTTGGGAAAGCCTTTTATAGGTATCGCTTCCAGTTTCAGCAGCATAATTCCAGGCCATATTCAGATGCGTGACCTGGAGAGGTTTATAGAGAGAGGAGTGGAGTCAGGGGGAGGTTATCCGTTTATCTTTGGTATCCCTGCTATTTGTGATGGAATTGCCATGGGACATGTGGGAATGAGATATTCCCTCCCCTCCCGGGAACTGATAGCTGATTCTATTGAGAGCGTAGCTCTAGCGCACTCTTTCGATGGTCTTATTCTTCTCACTAATTGTGATAAAATAACCCCGGGTGCCCTTATGGCTGCCGCTCGAATAAATATCCCTACTATTATTGTCACCGCCGGCCCTATGCTCTCAGGCAGACTAAGAGGAAAGAGACTTTCTTATGTGAGGGATTCCTACGAGCCGATAGGGAGACTAAAAAAGGGAGAAATAAATGAAAAAGAACTCCATTGCTTAGAAGAAGAAGCTTGCCCGGGAGTCGGTTCATGCCAGGGCTTGTATACAGCTAACACTATGGACTGTCTGACGGAAGTCCTGGGAATGAGCCTGCCTGGGTCTGGCTGTGCTTTGGCCATCTCCGCCAAAAGGAAGAGGCTCGCGTACGAGAGCGGAGAGAGGATTATAGATTTGATCAAGAAGAATACTCTTCCGCGGCACATAATGAATAGCCAGGCTTTTGTAGATGCTGTTCGGGCGGATATGGCTCTGGGGGGTTCCAGTAATACGGTGCTCCATCTTCTAGCTATTGCTCAGGAAGCAAAAATTAACCTCTCTCTTGACGATTTTGATAGAATAGGAAGAGAAACCCCTCATCTGGTTAGCATGCGACCAGGAGGGGAGTACTTTATGGAAGACCTGGAATGGGCAGGCGGAATCCCTGCTCTATTGAAAAGACTTACTGATTTTCTTTCCGATCGCTGCACAGTTTCTGGTATTTCCATAAAACAGATCAGCCAGGAAGCAGAGGTTGTTGGCGACGAAATAATCAGAACCTTGGATAATCCTTACCACAAGGAGGGAGGAATAGCTATACTCAGGGGTTCCCTCGCTCCTCAAGGGGCAGTAGTAAAGCAATCTGCTATAAGTGAAAAGATGAAAACCTTCCGGGGAAAGGCTCACATTTTTGATAGCGAGGAAGAGGCAATCGCGGGTATCTATGGAGGAAAAATAAGAGAAGGTGAGGTTATTGTCATTCGCTATGAGGGTCCCCAGGGAGGTCCGGGGATGAGAGAAATGCTTTCCCCTACCGCTACTATTGCAGGAATGGGACTAACCGAATCAGTAGCCTTGATAACCGACGGACGATTCTCTGGGGGGACAAGAGGTCCTTGTATCGGACATATTTGCCCTGAAGCGTACGTAGGAGGACCAATTGCACTTCTGCAGGACGGAGATGAGATTATTATTGATATCCCGGCAAGACTTCTAAGTATCAACTTACCCAAAGAGGAACTAACGAAAAGAGCAAAGAATTGGAAAAAACCTTCCTCTCACGTGAAAGAAGGATATTTGGCCCGTTACAGTCGACTGGTAGGACCAGCTAGTCAAGGGGCTGTACTAAAATAGTATTTAGTGAATGGTGAATCGTATTTCGTGATGCGCCGTGCGTGGTGCGTATTGCTCAATACAACATACGATATACGCAATAACACATCGAGCGACGGAACAAATTGTTCTGAGGCTATCTTAAAACTAAAACAAAAAAAGGAAAGAATCTATTGTTAAGAGATAATAAGCTTGAGTTGTTGGCTATGCCGGATATTATGAAAATCAAGGCCTATCAGCCAGGTAAGCCTATGGAAGAGTTAAAGAGAGAACTCGGGCTAGGAACAGTAGTTAAGCTTGCTTCCAATGAAAATCCACTCGGTCCATCAAGTAAAGCCGTAGAGGCCATTAAGAAATATGCCAGTAAAGTGAATATTTATCCAGATGGAGGAGGTTATTATCTAAAGAAAGCTCTGGCAGAAAAATTAGGCTTAAGAGAAGAGAATATTATTCTGGGAAATGGTTCTGACGAAATTGTTTCTCTGATTACTCGCGTATTCTTGCAGAAAGGTGATGAGGCAATAATGGGAGACCCTTCTTTCTTAATGTATGAGATAGATACCCAGTTGAGCCAGGCAACAATTATCCCCATTCCCCTAACCAATTTCAGATTGGACCTTCTAGCAATATCCAAAGCAATAACTTCCAAGACTAAGCTAATCTTTATTGCCAATCCCAATAATCCTACAGGCACCATTGTAGAAGAAAGGGAAGTGAAAAGTTTCTTAAAAGACCTTTCTCCTCAAATTATGGTTATTTTTGACGAGGCTTACTTCGAATATGTGGAGGATGAAAACTATCCTCAGACCATTAATCTCTTGGATGGAAAGAACAATATTATTATTTTGCGCACTTTTTCTAAAATATATGGTTTGGCGGGTTTGAGAATAGGATATGGCATTTCCCAATCTCAAATCATAACAATGGTTAATCAGGCTCGCCCACCCTTCAATGTAAATTCCCTAGCCCAGGTAGCTGCCTTGGCTAGCCTTAAAGATCAAGATCAGGTCATACGAAGCAAGCAATTAATAAAAGAAGAACGAAAGTATCTCTATTCTAACCTGCACAAAATGAAACTTTCCTATATCCCAACGCAAGCCAATTTTATACTTATCAAGTTGGGCAAAAAAGCTTCCGACGTGGAAAAAAGATTGCTCCAGCATGGAATAATCATTCGAGGAATGAAGGCATATAATCTGACTCAATATATAAGGCTAACTATTGGAACCAGAGAACAAAACGAGAGATTCATCGAAATCCTGCACAAAATCTTCTTCTCAATTTGATAGGAAGATGACTATAGCCATTGATGGACCAGCAGCGGCAGGGAAGAGCACTACTGCCCGTCATCTGGCAAAAAAACTGGGTTATCTGTATATAGATACGGGAGCAATGTATAGAGCCTTGACATGGAAGGCTTTAAGAGATAAAGTAGATATCAAGAGCAAAAAAGCTCTTTCTGAACTAGCCCAAAATACACAAATTCAGTTGAAGCCAGGATCTAACCTGAAAAATAAGGTTTACCTGGACAATAAGAATATAACTTCTTTCCTTCGTTCTCCCGAGATAAATAGATATGTTTCTTTGGTTTCTTGTGTGAAGGAAGTACGAGAAGTACTGGTTGCTCAGCAAAAGCAAATAGGCAAAAAAGGGGGTATAGTGGCCGAAGGTAGGGATGTGACCACTGTAGTCTTCCCTGAAGCGGAGCTAAAGATTTTTCTGAAAGCTTCTTTAGGAGAAAGGACAAGAAGGCGTTGGATGGAGGAAAAAGAAAAGAAACTCTCTTACGATAAGAAAGAAGTGGCCGCCGTGCACACCAACCGGGACGAAATAGACAGCAAAAGAAAAACATCGCCTTTGAGAATTTCTCCAGAGGCAGTGGTTATAGATAACACTCATCTGACTATTTCTCAGACAACAAACAAGATAATGGATTTGTTGAAAAGAAAACTTGTCCGATGAAGGGCACTCCCTTCTGGTATTCTATCTTGCGAGGATTGGCAATAGCATTTTTCAAAGTTTTGTTTTCTATGAAGATTGAAGGGAAAGAAAACATTCCTTGTCGGGGAGGGGTGATTCTTGCTTCTAATCACCTCAGTTATATTGATCCGATCGTCTTGGGTATTTTTGTTCCTCGCAGGGTGAACTTCATGGCTAAAGAAGAACTCTTTGAAAATTTCCTTTTTCGCTGGATAATAGTGAGATTAGGAGCTTTTCCAATAAAGAGAGAGAGTATAGATAGAACAACCTATAAGAAAATTCTGAAACTCTTGCAGAAGAGGGAAGTTGTTGTGCTTTTTCCAGAAGGAACCAGAAGTATAGATGGAACAATCGGGCAACTCCACGCAGGAACTGCTAGAATTGCTCTCAAGGCCGATGTGCCCGTTATTCCCATAATTATTCAGGGAACAGAAAAGGTGCTACCCAGGGGGGGGAAACTGATAAGGTTGGCCAAGATAAAGGCACGGGCAGCAAAGCCTTTGAAAAAGAACATAGATTCCAATAGAAAAATAACCAAGAAAGATATAGAAGAATTTGAGAATGAGTTGGAAGAAGAGATGAGACTTCTGTATACAGAGGGATGAGTTGATGCAGGTTTTCCTTCCTGAAGAAATTGGATTTTGCTTTGGAGTAGAAAGAGCTTTAAAATTAGTTCGCGATGAGATCAAAAGGAACGGAAAAACCTATACTCTGGGTGATTTAATTCATAATTCCCAGGTGGTGGATGACTTAAGAAGAAAGGGAGTCGAGTCTATAGAAAACTTATCTCAAATTAAAGAGGGAACGTTGGTTATCAGGTCCCACGGTGTAGCCCCTTCTCTAATAAAGAAAGCAAGAAAAAGAAAAATACGAGTGTTGAACGCTACTTGTCCTCATGTGGTAGAGGTACAAAATATAGTAAAATTTCTTTCCCAAAACTCTTATCTAGTAGTTATTGTAGGCAGTAATACTCACCCTGAGGTAAAGGGGCTGATCGCCAGTGTAGAAAATGGAAAGGTTTATGTAGTGAAGAACGAACGGGAAGCGGAAAAGATCCCTTCCGTAAAAAAAATGGGAATAGTGGCTCAAACGACCGAAAGCCTTGACAATTTCAGCAATATTGTGAACAATCTAATAAGAAAAGGCAGGGAGTGCAGAGCATTCAATACTATATGTACAATAATAAGAGAACGCCAGGAAGGAATTTTGAAACTAGCCGCAAAAACTGAAGCAGTAATAGTAATAGGAGGATATGACAGCTCTAATACCCGTCAATTAGTCGAACTATGTCGTTCATCGGGGGCAAAGACCTATTTCGTGGAGAAGGAACAAGACCTGGATATAGAAGAACTAAGGGGAATAAAAAGCATCGCTCTTACTGGAGGCACATCTACCCCCAGGGAGACAATAGAAAAGATAGAGGAGAAGCTTTCCTTAATCAACTAACAAGAGGAAAAAAGAGCAATAATTATACAAAGAGAAGTGGGGGTAAAGAGTGTCTAAATCAAAAGAAGAAAGGCTTCTGGATAAAGCCGGCGAAAAAGTAATACGAGATAAAGAAAGAGAGGAAGAGAAGGAAGCTGAGGAATTTGCTGAAATAATCCAGAAATGTGAAGTCCTGTCTTTTCCCAAAAGAGGAGAAATAATAGAAGTTAAAGTAGTACAAACGACCAAAGAGGGGGTTTTGCTCGACATAGGGGCAAAATCGGAGGGCTTTATGTCCTGGGAAGAATTTAACGGGAAAAAAGAAGAGGCTGTTCCATTAGGAAAAACGCTGAAAGTATACGTCTTGCCAAAAAGTCAGGGAAATCATATTTTGTTGTCTAAGAAAGAGGCTGATTTCCGTTTAGGATGGACAAAATTCGAAGAAGCATTCAAAGATGGGAAGTCTATTGTAGTTCGGGTAGAAAAGATGGTAAAAGGAGGATTCCTGACCAGGCTAGACTCACTGGACGCCTTCCTTCCCGCTTCCCATATAACGTTGACAAGAAGAGAGAATCTCAAAAAATTCATAGGAGAAAATATCAGCGTTAGGGTGATCGAATTAAATAAGAGGTCAAGGAATATAGTTGTTTCTAGAAAAGTTTTGCTTTTAGAAGAAAAAGAGGAAAGAAGAAAACAAATACTAGACAGCTTGGAAGAAGGTCAAACTGTCACCGGGAAGGTAAATTCGATAACCAAATTTGGAATCTTTGTTGACTTGGGAGGAATTGATGGACTGATCTACCCCGAAAACCTTTCCTGGGGATGGATAAAAGACCCTGGGCATCTCATTTCTAAAGGGGACAAGCTAGAACTAAAGGTGTTAAAACTTGACAGGGAAAAAGGGAAAATCTCTTTGGGTTTGAAGCAGACAAGGGCAGATCCCTGGATAGACGTAGAAAAGAAATATGAGTTGGGCTCCATAATCCCAGGAAGAGTCACTCATCTTACAGATTTTGGTGTTTTTGTAGAGATAGAAGAAGAACTGGAAGGATTAATTCACATTTCCGATCTTTCTTGGGATAAACGAGTAGAACACCCCAAAGAGATATTGGGAGAAGAAGAAGAAGAAGTGAAAGTCAAGATACTAAATATTGATACAAAAAAAAGAAAAATCTCTTTGGGTTTAAAGCAGACAACGCCTGATCCCTGGAAAGAACTCATACAGAAGCATAAAGTAGGAGATACGATTTCGGGTAAAGTCCAACAAGTGACTAATTTTGGTGTCTTTGTTAATTTAGCGCCGGGCATAGATGGAATGATCCATGTCTCAGAATTGGACGAACAGTATGTTTCCCATCCAGAAAAAATTGCTTTAGTAGGGGATAACATAGAGGCACAAATTGTAGAAATAGATATAGAGAAACATCGAATTAGGCTTAGTGTTCGTAGGCTGATGCAAACAAAGAGAAAACAAACAAAAGTGGGACAAGTAAGGAAAGAAAGGCAAAGAATGCCATTTAGAAAGAGAAAAGACAGCACCACCTTTCTCCCTTCTTCACAAAATGATGGGATTATTATAGGAGATTTTATCGGGGAAGAAATAAAGGAGAAATTGAGAAAAAGTTTTTGAAATATGATCATATTTTTATTCTTGATACCAATAGCCTGTTATTTGTTGGGTTCTGTTCCTTCCGGGTACCTCATAGGAAAAGCTTTTAAGGGAATAGACGTAAGAGATTTTGGCAGTGGGAATATAGGATTTACTAATGTTTTGCGTGTTGTGGGAACACCTCCGGCTCTTATAGTATTGATGATAGACATAGCTAAGGGATTGATTTCTATCTATTTAGCATTTTTAGTTGCGCCCTTCATCGGGATCGACTATCAATTAACGGCTGGAATAGCCGGATTAGCATCTATAGCTGGACATAATTGGCCTGTGTTTTTAGGATTCAAAGGAGGAAAGGGAGTAGCTGTGACAGCGGGTGTCTTCTTAGCTCTTACTCCTATCCCTTTTCTTTTGTCCCTGCTCGTTATGGTAGGGGTTATAGCTTCAACTCGCTATGTATCCCTGGGCTCAATTGTGGCCGCAGCAAGTCTCCCTTTCTTTGTCTTCTGGCTCGGCAACAATGCTCGGCTTTACCTTTTTTTGAGTATAATAGCAGCGCTTCTTATTCTTTTTAAACACCGAAATAATATACAAAGGCTCTTGAGGACCAAAGAGAGCAAGATTGGAGAAAAAGTCAAAACCTGAGGAAAGTCCTTATAAGAAGAGGTCAATAATATTTATAAAGGAGGAAAAGGATGAACAAGGCAGAATTGGTTGAGGAAGTAGCTGCTCAGACTGGATTCACAAAAAGAGCGTGCAGGCAGACAGTAGATTCAATAACCTCAGTTATTGCTGATTCTCTGGCTAGCGACGAAAAAGTAACTCTGGTTGGCTTCGGAAGCTTTAAGGTAAGACAGAGAAAAGCCCGACAGGGTAGAAATCCTCAAACTGGTGGGAAAATTCAGATCCCAGCTAAGAAAGTTCCTAAATTTGAGCCAGGAAAGAACTTAAAGGAAGCAGTAGCTTAGAAAAATATTTCTCAAAAAAAAGGGAATCTAATTCTAATGGGGACACATATGAGTGCGTCCCCATTAGAAAGACTCTACGATTAGTTGAATGAATTCTTTGCATAAGAAAAAGGAAGAGGGGCAGCAGGACAGTATTCCAGACAAATATTTTTCCGTACAAAAAACAAGCGAAATAACTGAACTCCCTTCTTATATCCTGCGTTTCTGGGAAAGTCAGTTTAAGCAGCTCCATCCCCAAAGGACTCGAGGTGGTCATAGACGTTATCAAAAACAAGATGTTGAGTTAGTTCTCTGGATAAAGAATTTATTGTATGAAAGAAAATTAACCATTAAAGGAGCCAGAGAAGAATTAGAAAGAAGAGAAAGAGAAGATTTGATCGACCCTGCCATCATGGAGAAAGAGTTAGAAGAAGTTCTAGATATTTTGAACGGGGCGTAGCGCAGTCTGGTTTAGCGCACTTGCGTGGGGCGCAAGAGGCCACCGGTTCGAATCCGGTCGCCCCGACCACTAATTCGTTGCTAGTTGCTCGTGCTATCTCGACTGGCATCCTTCCCGCCCACAAGAGCGAACTTTCTGTCATTGAGAAGCGCAGCGACGAAGCAATCCCAGAGCAAACCCGGGAGATTGCCATGTCGTTCTGAAAGCCTTCAGGACTCCTCCAAAGACAAGAAGGAACGAACTTCACTGAATATTTACCTCAGATTCTACTTAGATTACTTTTTCATACTCCAAGTTCTTATCCTGTATCTTATATCCTATCCCCAGCTTATCACATACCTCTACCAGACCAGCCACATAATCACCAGCCACCAGCTGCATGTGGTTACAGGGATGCTCCCGGAACAATTGTTCCATAGGGACTTTGAATTTCATAAAAGCATTGGGCCAACCGGGAGTAGTAAGTACAAAATTAGCCGGTCTTTTCACGAACTCACCGGGGACTATATTCATCCAATATCTCCCATTCTTTCTTGCCAGCCTTGCGCCAGTTACTGGTCCAGGTGCTGCATCGAAGTTGACCGTTGCGCCACAGGCAGCGTAAAAGAAGGTTTGTTTGTCCAATCTTATTTTAGCTAGATTATCTTCAATCCTGCTGCTCCGGGTGGCAAACCAAGGAGTATGAGCACCACAGTTTACCAGGTAAAGAATCTTTTTTTCTGGATCTAAATATCGAAAGTCAGCAAACATAGTTGGTCTACCAGTCAAAAGATACATTATTTGTTGCGTGAGAGCAGCGTCTTTGTCATCTTCACAGGCACAGACGACAACTTCTTTCTTCTCGCCAGCGGGGCCTCTACTGTCATTACTGAAAGCCTGGGTTAGACATTGGGTTACATGATACTCACTCAATTCTGGTTGACATTTGATACCGATAAAATCAAGATCATTTTCGGAAATGATGTCCTGAGTAGCATAGTAGCAGGCAAGTTGATATTTGAGTTTATCTTCGGTGAATTTATCTTCATAATTTATACTTTCTACATTTTCAGTGAGAAAATTGAAAGCCTTGTCAATCCTCTCGTCTCTTATTTCTGTTATCTCGCTGTTCACTCCATCACGCCAGGAAATCATCTGGCTCGCCCTTCTGATTATTTCTAGTTGATCAATTGGTTGAGTGTCGACTCCAAAGATTTTAGCCCATTGAAGAGGGTCAGCTTCGGCAGTGACGATTTGAATACTCCTGCCACCAATTTCTCCATAGGTCTGACCGTGTAGTCTCTCAACTACCGCCTCGGCAGAAGGAGAAATCTTGGCTCTATCTTGAGCAAACCTTGCAAATGCCACAATCTGCTTAAGTTTCTCTGGGTCATTGGCTATATTCCTGCTCCAGATTCTTATGTTCGCTATACCCAGTTGCTCCAGGCCCCCGGCGGCAGCCATCCCGCCCACCATCCCCGGCTGCTCAGGAGCCAGGTTGGTAAGCACCAAAATAGGAATAGACCTATTCTTTTTCTTTCTTTCCCTGAGGATGATCTGGCTTGCTATTCTGGCTAATCGGGGCGAAGCCCATAGGCTATAGTGCAGAATCAGGCCGTCTATATCAGCTTCAGTCAATATTTTTGCCTGCTTTTTGGCTATGTTCACTCGCCAGACCATTCTATCAAACCCATTAAAGGAAGTAGCTGGATCGATAATCTCTATCTCCCCTACCCTTTCCAACGTCCTTATCACATTTTTCTTCAATTTCTGGGCATTTTCAAAAGTCTCCTCTAACACATGCTCTCTTTCATCATTGAAATCAAGAAATCCAATTTTGGCTTTATTTCTCACGTTTACTCTCCTTTTTTCATCTCTTCCTGAATGAACTACGAAATCATATGGTCTATCGAAGAATATTTTCTGAAGAAGCCTTGTAGGAGGAAAATTGTGAATAGTGAGTAGTGAATCGCAAACAAGGAAATAAATGATTCTAGGGTTTGTTGACAATTCACAATTCACGAAATACGATTCACCAACTCTGTCGTGCGTGAATAGTATTGTATTGAGTGTTTAAGGGTCTTTCACGATATACTATATACGAAATACGAGAAATTGTCTTGTTGATCTTAAGGTTTATTCCTACGAACTACCATATAAGAAATACGAGATTGTCCTGCAGTATCAGCTGATTTTATTCTAATCGATAATTTAAGTCAAATCAGCACGTTTGACAATTATTTTCCTTCTGGTAGATTAGACGCAGACCATAGAAAAGGATATCGTATGTATCAATACAGTAAATGGTTGATATTAATGGTTATAGGCGTTGCCGCTCTGTCCATTTGGGCCATTTATCCCTTGGGAGAGAAGATAAATTTGGGTCTTGACCTAAGGGGAGGCATGCATCTGATATTGGAAGCAGACCTCAGCAAATTTCCCTCGGAAGAAGATGTTGGAGAGGCGATGGATTTAGCTATGGAAATTGTCAGGAACAGAATTGATCAATTTGGGGTAAAGGAGCCCACCATCGCGCGCCAGGGCGATAGAAGGATAGTTGTCGATTTGCCGGGCATAGAGGACCCGCAACGAGCAGTGGACCTTATAGGAAGGACTGCCCTTTTGGAATTTAAACTGGTGGATGAGAGAGGAGATCTTGATAAGGCTCTGCAGGGAGATATTCCCGAGAATAGCCAAGTACTCTATGATTCAAAAAAAAAGCCGTATCTGCTGAAAAAAGAAACTCTTTTGTCAGGTAGCGCAATTAAAGAAGCCCGAGTAGAAATTGGCCAATGGGGACAACCCTACATAAGTCTGGAATTCAAATCTGAGGCCACAGATAAATGGGCTGAAATTACGGGCCAACACGTGGAAGAGAGAATAGCCATAATACTGGATAACGTAGTGAAATCTGCCCCGGTAGTAAAAAGTCGTATACTTCAAGGTAAGTGCGTCATTGAAGGACAATTTAGCATGGAGGAAGCACGCGAACTAAAGATCGTTCTTAAAAGTGGTGCCTTACCTATTCCTCTCAATATTATCCAAAATACCACCATAGGTCCTTCTCTAGGTAAGGACTCTATCCAAAAAGGTCTTTGGGCAGGGATTATTGGCTTCATTGCTGTTTTTGTCTTTATGATAGTTTATTACAAGAAGGCTGGCTTAATTGCTAACGCGGCCCTTTTGTTAAATTTACTCTTTATCTTAGGAGCTATGGCTGCCCTAAAAGCAACTTTGACTCTTCCTGGTATTGCTGGGATGATTCTTATTATTGGTATGAGTATTGATGCCAACGTCATTATATTTGAAAGAATAAGAGAGGAATTGGCCAAGGAGAGAGCACCTCGTTCAGCGGTAGATGCTGGCTACAAAAAGGCTCTCAGGACAATTCTCGATGCGAATATCACTACTCTTATCGTCGCTCTTATTCTTTTTCAGTTCGGCAGTGGACCCTTGAGGGGTTTTGCTACTACTCTTTCCATCGGCATTCTGGCCAGTCTTTTTACCGCCATAGTAGTAACGCGAATTATCTTCAACTTATTGATAGCGGGAAGACCAGGAAAAAAAATGAGTATATAGGAAAAACTGATGCGCTTCTTTGGAAAGACCCAGATAGACTTTATCGGTTGGAGAAAGAAAGCCTTTCTTCTTTCAGGAATCATCATAGCTATCGGAATAACCTCTATCGTGCTGAAGGGAGGTCTAAAATTTGGCCTGGATTTTACGGGAGGAGTTGAGGTTCACCTCAAGTTTGACAAGTCCCCTTCTGTTGCTCGAATAAGGTCCGGATTGACCAAAATTGGGTTGGGTAAGGCCATTATCCAACAGTATGGCAAGAAGGAAGAGAACCTTGTTCTTATAAGATATAAAGTAGATGAAGCGTCACAGGAAATAGCTTCAGAAATAATCAACTATCGCATAGCACACAAAGAATTCACTGCCCTGGAGGAACTCAGGAATATACCCGGGATTGAGGCAGTAGGTTACGAAGAATTGGTCAGTCTTTTCACGCTAGATCCCCTGGTTGAACTTAATCAGATTAACCAGGAATCCCTTGTTTTACTTATTCGCCGGGTTACTCACCGGAAAATAGCAGCAACGATTGAGGAAGGAGTAGAAGAAGAATTTGAAGAAGGGGAAAACTCATTCGTGGTCCAAAGCACTAACCTCATCGGGCCACAGGTAAGTGAAGAACTTCAGAAAAGTGCTATTCTAGCCATAGTTTTTGCCTTGATAGGTATGCTGATATACATTGCCTGGAGATTTCAGTGGAAATTCGCTCTAGGAGCAGTAATCGCTCTGGCTCATGATGTTTTTATTAGCATAGCGGCGTTATCATTAGGAAATTTCGAAATCACTCTTCCCATAGTAGCCGCTGTGCTTACTATAATTGGCTATTCTCTCAATGATACTATCGTTGTTTATGACAGAATTCGGGAAAACCTTAAAACTCATCGGAAAGGAAGGGTATCTCTTAAGCAAATCATCAACCTGGGTGTTAACCAATCCCTATCCCGTACAATTATAACGTCTCTGACTACGCTTCTGGTGGTCTCGGCCTTATTTATCTGGGGAGGAGCGATAATCCATGGATTTGCCTTCGCTCTCCTAGTAGGAGTGATAGCAGGAACTTATTCTTCTGATTTCATCGCTGCCCCAGTAATTTACGCTTGGAGGAAGAAAAACGTAACAAAGAGCACATGAGAGTTCTAATAACTGCGGGAGGCACAGGAGGACATATTTATCCTGCCCTTGCCATCGCGTCTTACTTGAGGGAACACCGTTTGGCCAGCCGTATCCTCTGGGTAGGAGGAGGAAGAAAACTAGAGGTGCAACTCCTGCGCTCGCAAGGATTTGATTTCAAACAAATAAAGGCTGAGCCTTTCCCCAGAGCTTTCTCACAAAAATGGATTGAATTCCCTTTCAAACTCTTGTTCTCTTTTTTTCAATCTTTCCTGTTTCTTCTACAATTCAAACCAACAATAGTCATAGGTATGGGCAGTTTTCATTCTTACCCGGTGGGGATGGTTGCTTTTTTTTTGGGCATTCGCAGCCTGGTATGCGAGCAAAATACAAATTTTTCCCTAACCAATAGATTTCTACTGCCGTATGTTTCCAAAATAGCCACCAGTTTTCCTCAAACAGATAAAGACTTTTCTAAAAGAATAAGGAATAAAACCCAATTAGTGGGTAACCCCATCCATTTCAAAATCCTGGCAACAACAAGACAAGAGGCAATAAAAAAGTTTAACTTAGATAAGGATAAATTTACTCTTCTTTTCTTAGGAGGCAGTCAAGGAGCTCATAACTTAAATAAGGTGGGAGTAGAAGTCATCCAATTATTAGACAAACAAAAGAAGATGAGGGATGAGATTCAGGTAATATTCATTACCGGAAACGATGATTTAGAATGGGTAGAAAATTCCTTTACACCTTTAAAGATTAAATCATTGGTTTTCTCCTATCTAGCGGAGTTACAATATGCCTATGCCGTCTCCCACCTGGCTATCTGCCGAAGTGGGGCCACAACCATAGCAGAGCTCACTGCCTTGGGGCTACCGTCCATTCTCATTCCTTATCCCTATGCTACCGGCGGACATCAATATGAAAATGCAAGAGTTTTACAAGCAAAAGGAGCAGCTCTTCTTCTTGTGGAGGATAACCTTACTGGAAACAGACTGAAAAAATCAATTCTAGGCCTAATTGAAGACAAAGAGTTACTGGAGAAAATGAGCAAGCAAAGTAAGGCGCTGGGAAAACCCCAGGCGACCAGTAGAATGGTGGAACTAATTTGCAGTTTGGCTAATTAAGTAAAATAGGACGCAGATTTTCGTAGATTATGCCCAAAACAAAAATTGTATTACTTCTGGCTCAAAAGCAAGACTTAGTAAGAATTCAGTTTCTAAGAATCTTGATGATTTCTTGTCGCTTAATCCTTATCACTTAACTCTTAGTAATCCGTGTTCATCAGCGTCCAAAAAGGAAATTCCTATACTATCAAGCTGTATACTATGGCTAAGACTTTACGAGAGAAATTATGCTAAAAGGAGTTAAATCCGTTCACTTCATAGGAATTGCTGGAGTTGGTATGAGTGGATTAGCTAAGGTATTATCAGAAAAAGGCTACCGGGTTACCGGATCAGACATAAAAAGAAATATCTTTACTGAAAAACTAAAAAGAGCGGGAGTGACTACTTACCAGGGACACAGTCCTTCTCATCTTAACCAGACCGATTTAGTGATAGTTTCCTCTATTATATCCCTTAATAATCCTGAACTTCAAACAGCGAAAAGAAAGAGAATACCTATTGTCTCGCGCGGTGCTCTTTTAGCCTATTTTGTGAACAGGAAAGAGGGCATTGTTGTTGCCGGGACACACGGAAAAACTACTACCAGTTCACTCGTCTACTCAATTCTTCGTCAGGCGGATATGGATCCAACCACATTTATTGGAGGGGAGGTCAATGCTTTCGGCAGTAATAGCAAGTTAGGAAATAGCGAATATGTAATAGCAGAAAGTGACGAATCTGACGGTTCATTTTTGCTTCTTTCCCCCAGGATTTCTATTCTCACCAACATCGAAGACGACCATTTGGACCATTACGGCTCCCAATCTAAATTGGTACAAGCATTTATCCAATTTACCCGAGGATTGAAACCGGAAGGCACTTTGATAATCAATATCGACGACCATTCTCTAAACAAGGTTGTTAAGAATATCTCTTTGTCTACTTCTCAAAAACTAATCACTTATGGAACTAGTCCTACAGCGGACCTTTCAGCAAGCAAGATAAAGTTGATGCAATTTTCCTCTTCTTATCAGATTAACTATCACGGAAAGAAGATGGAAGATATAGACCTCCCTTTGCCTGGTCAACACAATATATACAATTCTCTTGCCGGTGCTGCTGCCGGTTTGGATCTTGGCATAGAGTGGGAACAAATCAAAAAGGCTTTTCTTCTTTTCTCGGGTGTGAAAAGAAGATTTGAATTAATAGGAGAGAAGGCAGGTATTCTAGTAATAGATGACTATGCTCATCATCCCACGGAAATAAAAGCAACTTTGCAAGTGGTCGCACGATTGGGAAGAAGAACAATCGCTATTTTTCAACCTCACCGCTATACGCGCACTAAAATGCTTCTTTCTAAATTTGTCACCGCCTTTAAGAAAGCGGATATCCTTCTTCTGACTGGCATCTATGCTGCAGGAGAAGATCCGATTCCTGGAATGGACGCTAAACTGCTATTTGAAAAAGTCAAGCAAGAGAGAGGGAAGAACACGTATTATTTTCCCAATTTCCAGAAAATTATTGATTTTCTAAAATGCGAGTGCAGAGAAGGAGATATAATACTCACCCTGGGAGCAGGGAACATAAATGAGGTAGGAAGGTGCTTCCTAAAAGAAAGCGAATAGCGGTTAGTCAAGACAGAAAAACGTAAAACCTCAAGCAAAAGGCGCAAAACCGTAACGTAACACTAAAATGCGGGACTGAAAGTAAAATCTAAGACCAACTGAAAAGAAAGAAAAAAAAGTGTAAATCTTTGAATTTTCGTCTTTTTCTTTTGGCTTCAAATGAGACTTATCCTATACGCTACCCGCTGTACGCTAAACGCTATCAAGAGGGAGGTACAACGGTTAGAATCTTTCTGGCTTGCTCAGGATAACGGGCGATGAAAAGAAGCTCATCATTAACAAGGGGTTTTTGTGTATGGACATTAGCATAGCGAGCTAATTCCAGAATGGTGCAGGCTTCCTGCTCATTCTTGAACTTGATCTCTAACTTATCATAGACGTTTCTGAAGCCTTTGATTCCACCATATTCCCCAGTAGTTATCTTTCTACCCGTTTCTACCATTTCTGGCTCTCCTCGCCCCAATTCCTGAAAATCGTAGAGCTCGTAGTTGCGCCTATCCTTTAGTGCCCCATCAGCATGAATTCCTGATTCATGCGCAAACGCATTATCCCCAACTCCTACCTGATTAACAGGGATGGGAACACCAAAAGCATAGGAAGTATACTTGGCTATCCTCCAGGCCTGGGAAAGGTCTACTCTTTCGTCTAATAAGTTCAATTGTCTGGTGCCGCTGGACTTCCGCAAAGCCAGAATTACAGAGACTAAATCTGCATTACCCGCTCTTTCTCCCATTCCATTGATTGTAGTGTTGATATAAGCATCTACTCCCCCGTCTATGGCTCCTCTTGCTCCAGCTAATGCACAACCCACAGCCATACCCAGGTCATTATGAGTGTGGATCTCTATGGGAAGCTGGATTTCTTGTGCTAGTTTTTTCACCCGGCGATAGATGGTACGAGGATCGTCACAACCCAATGTATCGCAATACCTTATGGTATCAGCACCATGCTGCTTAGCCACCCGAGCAAACTCCATCAAGAAATCGTCGTCGGTGCGAGAAGCATCCTCTGCGTTAACTCCTGTCTTCATCTCTCTTTTCTTTGCTTCATCGAGCGCCTCTACCATCATTCCTATTATGCTAGGTTTGGAAGGATTCTCTCGGGCATATCTCACTACTCTATTCCCAAACTTTCCTTTTGTCATTTGTTCTGAAGTAGAAATAGAGATGTTTATGTGCTTAAGCCCTAATTGATAGGCTTTTTCCACATCATCCTTAACCGCCCTACACCAACCACTAAGGACTATGGGGCAAAGGACTCCCTTTTCAGCCAATTCAATGTTGGCCCTAATGTAATTTGTTTCGTGATTGGTGAAAGGGAATCCAAATTCTGACTGATGAATTCCCATCTCATTTAAATAGAGATTAATGACAGTTTTCTCTAACTTAGCCAGTCCCAGCCTGGAAGTCTGAACGCCATCTCTATTGGTAACATCTATGATGTAAATTTTGTTTTTCTTTCTATTCATTCCTTAGACCCTTTCCCTGCCTTCGCTTTCTTTACTTCTATTTTCAAGGAAATCTCTACCTCTGGATGTAGCTTGAGAAAAACCTCTTTAACTCCAATGACTCGGATAGGTTCCTTTAGATCAACCTTACGATGATCTATTTCTATTTTAAACTTTTTCTTGATTTCTTCAACAATATCCTGAGAAGTAATAACTCCGAACAGTTTCCCCTCCTCTCCCTTTTCTCTCAACAATGTCACTTTTGCTTCCTTAAGTTTATCCGCTATTTTTTGGGCTTTGAATTTTACCTTTTCTTTTTTTTGCTGGATAATTACTGCCTTTTCTTCCCACTGTCTAACATTCCCAGGGGTAGCTATTAGCACCAATTTCTTTTGTAGAAGAAAATTACGTGCATAACCATCAGCTACATCCACTATCTCTCCCCTGCTTCCAAGGTTATCAATATTTTCTTTCAATATGACTTTCACTATCAACCTCACTTGTATCGTCGCTGGTTGCTCGTTGCTAGTATCTCGTATGGCGTAAAGCTAAAAACTAACAGCAAAAACCTATAATTCAAAACCCAGAACTTATTTTTCTTTCCTTGAGTTTGATTGTTAATTTTACGTTAAGGTCTTACATTTTCCGCTCTACGTTTTAGCCTCTTTTTTCCCCTCACCCATTCTTCTTCCGGTAAAAGAGAGCGAACACGAGCGACTAGCGACAAGCAACGAGCAACGAATTATTTTACTTATAGGGCAAAAGCGCCATTTCTCTTGCTCTTTTTATAGCGTTAGAAAGTCTTCTTTGATGTTTAGAGCAAACGCCCGTGCGCCTTCTACATTTTATGCGAGCGCGACTATCTACATAACGCTGCAAAAGCCTTACATTTAGATAGTCCAGTGATTTTGAACGACAAAAATCACAGCTCTTTTTTCTTCTTAGTACTGGTTTTGGTCTCACACATCTCTCCTTTAATTATGATAGTTTACATGTGTACCCGAAAGACATTCTTCAAAAACAGTGAACGGTCGTTGGTGAATGGTGAATAGAAAAAAAACTCAAATAGCGTTCACGATTCACGAAATGTCCTTAGATATCTTTATTTGTCAGAAGGGAGATCGTTTCCCTTTTCTTCTTCAACCAAAGGAACTCTATCTATTTCATTCTGAGTTTCTTCTTCCGAAATTTGCGAGGAAAACTGCTTCTTTAGTCTCTGTAAGAAATCAACTCTTCGAGCAACTACTTCCGTAACCCATTTTCTTATTCCATCTTTATCTTCATAGTTACGCACCTGGAGTCTTCCCTCTACAGCTACCTGACTTCCCTTCATTAGATATTCTGAACAGGTTTCGGCTCTTTTCCGCCACACCACAATGGGCACAAAATCTGCTTCTCGTTCGCCCTGTCGGTTAATAAATGGACGGTTCACAGCTATGGTAAAGCTAGTTACCGGTGTTCCATCAGGAGTATAGCGAAGTTCAGGATCTCGGGTGAGGTTCCCTATCAAGACTACCTGATTCAATCCGCTCATCCTTTTTCCCTCCTTTGTCTTTAGTTTTTGGATGTATTTCTTGTTTTGTCAGCATTGCTCTTATGATGTCTCGCTTCTTGATGAGAAATTGATGAATTCCATCAACTTTGGATGCATCTATTTCAAAAACTATGGATACAAAGAATCCCTTATTTTCCTTGTCTACCTCAAAAGCAAATTTCTGTATCCCACTCTCCACATTTTCTACTTTTCCGTTTTGGGCAATAACGAAATCTTGCACCTCTTTGACAGTTGAATTTCTTTCTTCTTCTTCTAACTCTGGTCTCAGAACAAACGTTGCTCTATACAAGGACATTTCAGAAGACCTCCTTTCTTTTTGAGGTATTTCATAAGCTAATTACTAAATTTGAAATGGATTACGTCTCCATCTTCCACCAAATAGTCTTTTCCTTCTATTCTTACTTTTCCTTTTTCTCTTGCTTGTTTCACAGATTCTGTTTCTAAAAGGTCAGATACGGGTATTATCTCGCTCTTAATATATCCTTTTTCCATATCTGAATGAACTTTACTTGCTGCTTGGGAAACGGTGGTTCCCTTTTCCACAGGCCAGGCTTTCGCCTCTTTTCCCCCGGTAACCGTAAAAAAAGTTATTAGATTAAGCTTTCTATAAACTTCCTTTATTAATCTATCTATCCCTGTTTCTCTTATCTTTAACTCCTGCAGAAACTCCATTTTTTCCTCTTGCGGAATATCCTCTAGTTCCAACTCTAATTGAGCACATACCTCCACTATCTCTATCCCCTCGGTCGAAGCATATTCTCTTAGTCTTTGAAGTAAAGGAGAAGGAAATGTTAAATCGCTCTCATCTATGTTAGCTATGTAAAGAAGAGGCTTAAGACTCAAAAAACCCTCTTCGACTAACTCACACCTCTCTTTTCCTGTAAAAGGAAAATCTCTCAGAGAATTTCCTTTTTCAAGCTCAGCTTTAACCTTTTCCAAAATATCCAATCTTTCCTTATTTTTCCTGGATTTCGATGTTCCTGGTTGAATTCCCCTTGCCAGCTTTCGGTTGACTGTTTCCATATCCGCCAAAAGTAACTCCAGATCAATTATCTGAATATCTCTTATCGGATCTATATTCCCCTCGCAATGAGCTACTTTTTCTTCCTGGAAACATCTCACTACTTCAGCAAGAACATTTAGGTTCCTTATTCTGGACAAAAATTCATTCCCCATACCTTCGCCCTGATGAGCACCTTTTACCAAACCGGCTACATCTACAAATTGCACCACCGCTGGAGTAATAATACTGGTCTTTATCAGTCTGGCCAAGCACTCCAATCGATTATCAGGAACAGAAACTGATCCTATATTGGGAGAAATAGTGCAAAATGGAAAACTGGCTACCTGAGCATTCCCTCCGGTAAGGACATTAAAAAGGGTGGATTTACCCACATTAGGCAATCCTATTATTCCGCTGCAAACTGTAGCCAAGAAAGTTTCCTTATTTCACTCCTCAATATAATCTCCTAGTGTATTTGCTCTAAGACTGTCCAACAATTGTAGATAACCCCTGAGTCCTCTCTGTTCTGCTGGGACCCTTAGTCTGCTCAAAGATCTTTCCTGAATCTGCCTGATTCTCTCCCGGCTAACTCCATATTTCTTTCCGATTTCCCGCAAGGAATAACTTTTTTCTTCTAAACCAAATCTTAGCTTCAGTATCTCCAATTCACGGGTATTCTCTACCACTCTTTCCAATAGCTTTCTAACTTCACTTCTAAGCATCTCCAGGGTAAGTCTGTAGGCAGGAGAAGGAACGTTAGAATTAGCAACGAAATCGATCATTGCTGCATCTCCATCCTCTCCTACCGGTTTATCAAGGGACACAGTACGCTGACTTATTCCCAAAGCCTGTCTGATTTTTTGAGGAGGAAGTTCAACCTTCTTAGCAATTTCCTCCGTGGTTGGTTCTCTATTCAGCTCCTGCTCTAGACTTCTGGAGACCCTGCCCAATTTTCTTAGTAAATGAACTATATGTATGGGGAGGCGGATGGTTCTTGATTGGTCAGCAATCGCCCTAGATAGTGCCTGACGAATCCACCAACTAGCGTAGGTGCTGAAACGTTTATTGCATTTATAGTCAAACTTGTCCACTGCTCTGGAAAGGCCGATATTCCCTTCCTGGATGAGGTCGGAAAAGGAAACTCCTCTTTTTGTATATTTCTTAGCGAAACTCACCACAAGGCGGAGGTTAGCTTCTATCATTTTTTTTCTATTTACCCTGTATTCATTTCTTGCCTTTTCTAGTTCCCCCAAGGTTTCTTGTATTCTTTCACTACTACGGGAAGATTTTGCTACATCTAGCTGTTTCTTCTTTTGCTGTAAATGATCAAAAACTTCCTTTAACTCATATAAGCTGCGGCCAGTAATGTTTAACATTTTCTTTTCTTCTTCTGTCTGGCCGAATAACTTAAACAACTGAGAGTTCTTCTCGATAAGCCCAACAGTCTCTTCAAGGAGTCTGATTATTCTTTCCTTTCTCTCCTGGATTCTCTTAGCTAAGTCTCTTTCTTCCTCTCGACTGAGAAGAGGAGTTTTTCCTATTCCCTCCAAATAGTCTTCCACCGTATTTAGAGATAGAGTTCGTTCCTCGTTTATTTCTCCCCCTAGAGTTTCTCTACTATATTCTACCCGCATCTTTTTATCCTGTTGTCTGCATCAATTCCAGTTTCTCAAAATTATGGATAAAGTAAGAATCTGGCATCTTTATCTGGGCCTGATAGGAAAGATACGTTCTTAAAATTACCTCAGTCTCTTTCACTATCTCCTTGTTTATTTTTTCTCCAGATATTTCCTCCAACTCCAAAGAAAGAAGGCGTCTCATTAATAGAAAAACCTCTCGGGAAAGACTTACTCTTCTCTTGTCTACGCTTTTGCAATTCTCGCAGAGAAGTCCGCCTAATCTTAAACTAAAATAGAAATTGCTGGTTGAACTTGCCCGCTTTTCACAGTTGATACACCCTTTCAGG
>SDBV01003477.1_pt1 | contig 23231 bp, 51 predicted proteins | sample 2277081 | NCBI WGS metagenome assembly SDBV01 (sample SAMN10402039, study PRJNA504765) | marine sediment metagenome | isolation source: marine sediment core GS10_PC15, 223 cmbsf | place: Arctic Ocean: Southern Knipovich Ridge | collected 2010 | reverse complement strand
CACCGACGCCGACGTGTTCGTCGGGATGATACCGTTCTCGGAGCCCGCGGGGCTCGGCACAGCCGGCCCGCTCCATGCCTGGACCGGACGGAACGCCCCGGCCGTGGCCAACAGCCCGCGGCTCGACAACGTCATGGTGGTGATCGTGCAGGCAGACGGCGACGTGACCGTGACCTTCGACAGCGGGGACGCCGGCACGCTCTCGACCCGGCACGCCTTCAACGTGGGCACGGCGCCGGTCTACCCGTCCACTGCGGCCGTGGAGGCTGGGACGATCCGTAACTTCGCCTTCCCAGGCTCCGACGTGTTCAGCCTCGGCGCCGCCACTGTCCCGAAGGGTGAGACGATCCGGCTCTCCGCGGCGCCCTACTCACTCGCGGGCGGCGTCGGCGGCGGCGGTGCGACCGACCACGGGACCATCGTGAGCGGGGAGGACCAGCGAGAAGCGGCCGACCCGCAGATCCTGACGTTCATCAGCGCCGAGGACACGGCCGGCTCGGGCCCTGGGTGCGGTGACCCCTGGATCGAGGAGCTCTCGTGGACGCTCCAAGACGCGCCCGACGTCGACTTCGATGTACAGATCTTCCGGAAGCTGGACATCGACACGGAGGGCGAGGGCGAGTTCCAGCTAGTCACCACCATCTCGGATCCCAATACGACCACGAGCTTCCTCGACGATCCGACAGGATCGTTCAAGGCCACGCCGGCCGACCCGGAGGTCCTGGTGACCTGGCGGCTCGACCTGCGCGATACGACCGGCTCGCCCGTGGTCGTCCACCAACTGTTCACGGACGAGACCGCCAACGTGGACTTCACCTGTCTCAACTCGTAGGGGTAAGAAATGACGAGACGAAAACAGGCTGCGCGACTACGGCCGAACCAGAGCGCGATGCCCGTCGGAGAGGCCGAGATCCTGATGGCCGGCTACGGCCCCGAGGACCGGGGTGAGCTCGGCCGCTTGCGCGTGCGGGGGCCGACTGGCGTCCGTTGGGTCTGGCAACTGCGGTGCCCCTGGTGCCGTGACCTGATCGAGATCGAGGCGGAGCGAGTATTCATGCTCCGGGGAAAGATCACCATCCGCGGCGGGCCGGTGAGGTGTAGCCAATGCGAGGCCGAGACTGATATCGACGAGGGCGTCGGTCGGCGCCACCGCAACGGGACGGAGTGATGTTTCACGTGAAACTATTGGCGGCGGCCGGCGAGCTGACGGTGGTCGGGGCCCTCTTGGCCCAGGTGGGCCAGGGGCCGAGCGGGACCACCGTCGTCGTCGGCCTGCTGGGCGTCGTGATCGCCATGCATTGGAGCACGGCGCGGAAGGTCGCGGCGATCGAGGAACGGCTCAAGCCGTTGGCGACGCGGGAATGGACGAAGGATCTGATCCGCACCGAAAGGGGTGAGGCATGAGCAAGCCCAAGTGGGAGGGCGGGGAGAAGCGGAAGAATCGGAGCCCGACTGGGCGTCGGCCGTCGTGGACGCTGTGGTATCGCGTCGCGGTACTGATGCTGCTGGCCGCCCTAGCTGGCGGCGGTGGCGGGTTCGTGATCGGTGCCGGCATCCCGGCCGACGCTCTAGCCGCGGCTGAGCAGAACCGGGCCGAGCAGCTCGAGGCCGTCAACGACGCGTGGACGCAACAGTTGGCCGCGATTTACGATTCGCTAATAGCGAACCCGCGGGTAATCGAGCGGGAGATCCGGGTCCCTTACCCGGTAGTCGAGGTGCGATACCTGGACACCCTCTACCTGCCAGGGCCCACGCCAGAGCCGCGGATTATCGAGGTGGCCGTACCTGGCCCGCCGGTCCCTGGGCCCGTCAACGTGCTCGAGGTACCAGTCCCGACGCCGGTCGGCGTGTGCTTCGACCCGCACAGCTTCACGTCGTCCCATACGTTCCGCCCGAGTCTCGGGACCGGGTCCTGGTTCGTGGCTGGGCTCCTGGCCGGCCTGCTGATGACCATCGAGGCGACGGCCGAGGCCGAGGTCTACGTGCAGTGAGGCACGACGAGACCGAGCAGCTGCCGCCGACGGAGCGGCGCGGCCGCAACGGGTGGGACTTCCTGGCCGAGGCCGTGCGGGGCATCATCCGGTTCTTCTCGCAGCCCGTTGTGTGGGTCGCGCTCCTGGTGTTCGCCATCGTGGCGGGATACGTCTCAGAGGACTTGATCGAGAAGGTGGTCGGGTGGGTAAAGTCGCTGCGGGAATAATTTGTGCTGCGCTGCTGGTCGCTGCGTGCGACGCCAGGGACAGCCGCATCGTGGAGATCGAGCTACCCAGGGATACCGTGCCTGGGCCGGCGACGGTCGATACCGTCCTCGATACCCTCGAGGTTTTCCTGCCTGGTGACACGGTCTACGATACGACCCTCGTCGTCGATACCTTGCCAGGCACCGTCGACACGCTCACGCTGGTAGCCGTCCCCGATACCATCGAGATCCCGGTCGAGGGGTTCATCCTCGACTACGCCAACACGATCGCCAACCTGGCGCCGGTCGTCCTGACCAGGAGGGCGACGGTCTGGGTCCGGATCGAGCTCTCGGGTAACGGGCAGAAGGACGAAGCCTGGCAACTGCAGGCCGGCGGCGAACCGATCGGCCAGGGCGAGTGCCCGGTCGTGCCGGACCACCCCTGGCTCGGTTCGGGCTGGGTCCACGTCGGCGACCTCGGGCCTGGTGCTTGGGACCTGCGGGCCGTCCACGCCATCGAGGTCGAGTGCTACCCGCCGACCGACGGGTTCCGCTCGGCCAACTCCGTGCACTTCGAGGCGATCCGCCTCGTGACCACGAGATTGGAGGAGCAATGAGCCCTAGCCAACCGCCGACCAGGAAGTCGGCCTCCCAGAAGATGCGGGCCCTCGCCGGCCCAGCGAGCCCGGCCCGGCTCCGTGTCGGAACGATCATCGGCGTCACCTTCTCCGTCGCGGTGTTGCTGTTGATTTTCATGCCGCACCCGCCGGGCGAGAAGCACGGGATAATGGAGGTCGTCGCGGTGATGTCTCTGGGCGTGGCGACGCTGGCCCTCCTGGCGCCCGAGACGCTGTCCGGCATCCAGGGGATCGTGAAGGCGGCCGGCGGCATCGTCGCGTCGATCCGCGGGAGGAAGTCGGAGTGATCCGCTGGCTCCTGGCCGCGATCGGCCTGGCCCTGGCCCTCGGTATCACAGCCAAGATCGTCCAGGCCATCGACTCGAGGAAGTACGACGTGCTCGAGGAGACCACTGACAGCTTGCGGCTCCGGGCCGCGGCCACGGACGTCCGGATCGCGGCGGCTGACGCTCGGCACCTGGCCGACTCGACCTGGGCCGATAGCATGCTCCTGGTCGAGGCCGAGATCCGGGACGAGCTCCGGGCCCGGGAGCGGGCCACCAGGGCCGCCAGGGCCCGCCTGGACAGTGCCAGGGCCACCGTGGACGAGGACACCCTCTCGGCCGAGCTCCGGGGCCTCCTGGCGATCGAGCGGGAGGTGGCCGACGGGTTCCGGGTCGAGAGGGACCTCGGGGCCGAGATCCTGGCGAGTACCCGGGCCCGGCTGGTCAGGGCCGAGGCCAGCCGGGACTCGCTGCGGGCCCTGGTCCTGACCCTGGTGCCCGAGCGGGACAAGGCCCTCGAGATCGTGGCCGGATACCAGGCCCGGCTGGACTTCAACCTGTGGAGGTGGATCGGGGAGGAGATCCCGACCCTCCTCGCCTGCGCAGCCGGCGGCAGCATCGCCAGCGTGGCGGCCGGCGGTGACGTGATCGTGGGAGCCGGGATCGGCCTCGGGTCCTGCGTAATCGTCCGCGCCGTGTTCTGAGCGGCGGTCCGGAAGCCCCCGCCTCGGTCACCTTACCCCGGCCGAGAGCTCGTGGGCCGGTAGGGCCGTCGCTCTCCCCCCAGTTGTCCGGACGACCCGGGTCCGCTAGGTTGCGGTCGGCAGGGGGACCAGTACCCAATCCAAGCCGCGACCTCCTTGGGTCATTCTCTGTTCGGCAGACCGAGGACCCCACCGCAGGACCCGCGGCCTCCTCCCCCGGAAAGAAAAATGGCCCCCTCACGGGGGCCGTTTTGCCTTCGGGTGGTGTACTTCCGGTCCTACGGATGGTACTCCATCACGAACCTACCTCGGCGAGGATGGCTGCGCCGACAGATACGGCGCACGGCCTCCCACGAAAACTCGGCCGCGGCCGCGGCGCCGAAGGCACCGAATACTCGCACGGTGGCGAACGTCTCTAGACGACCCGAGATAATCGCGGGAATCCCGTTGAGCGTCACGACGTTGTCGACGTCGTCTATCAGGCTCGCGCGCTCGGCGTCTCCTACTGGTCGGCCGGCCATCAACTGGCCGCCCATCCGAATACCGACCATACTCGGTCGTGCGTTCCCTTGCGGCCGTAGCGGGCCTTGAACTCCCGCTCCTCGCGGGCAGGCAGGCGGATCGCCGGCCAGTATCCAAACTTGGACTCGTCGATCTGACCTGCGATCGCCTTGATGGTCTTCCAAAGCCGCTGCGGGATCTTGTTCTTACGGAGGATCTTCTCCGTCCGGCAGGCGTCGCCGTCCGGCGCGTCGAAGCCAGTGCCCGATAGGGCCCAGGCGGCGGCGCGGATCCGCTTGCTCGGGATACGGCCGTAGTCGACCTCGATCAGTGCCACGCCGGTAGCGGTGGAGATCGTCCCGTTATACCGGTCGTGCCCGTGCTCGTGCTCGGCATCTCGGCGGGCTGCACGGAATTGGTCGTCTAGGTCCGCGCCCATTAAGTACTCACCGCAGTCGTGGGCGCCCATCAGTTGGCCCACCGAGCTTCTGCGTGGAGGATGCTCATCTCGTCGTCCACCAGGACGGCCCGCTCGAAGCGGGCGTTGTTGTTGTTGGTAATCTCGGCCTGCCCGCGGACGTGGAGTGTGACGTCCAGAATCTCTCGGGCGACGGCGAACCCGTGGTCCTTGACTAGGCGGGCAGCGAGGGCGTGGGGGTCTCGGCTTCTCATGGTAGGTCTCCTTGGTTGGTTCGTTTCTACCCCTAATATGCTGCCGGCCGGCCCTGGCCACCGTGATGCCCGTCACGGGGATCAGCCGATCCCCGAGGCCCCAAAGCCCAAGGAATCCGCGGGTCCTGGGCTGCCCGATCTGTGACGGGCATCACGGTGGCGTATAAGGGAAAGGGGCATATTAGGGGTAGAAACGAACCACCACCAAGGAGACCCCAATGGATAAGAAACAAGCCGACAAGATGGCCGCCGAGCTCCTCGCGGCCGCGCAGCAAGTCGCCGAAAAGTACGGGATGATCGCTGCCCCGAAGTCGGGTACCTACACCGACGTCAGTTTCACCGCCCGCATCCAATTCATCAGCGCCGACCCCGAACAGAATCCCGAACGAGTGACGTGGGCCAAGAGTTACGAGATGGCTTGCATGTCCAGCGGTGGTTTCGGCGCAATCAAGGTCGAGTGGCTCGGTAAGACCTTCGCCGCACCGCGCGGGAACAAGACGTTTCGTCTCCTCGGCCTTAACCGTCGGGCGACGAGATTGCCCTATATGGCCGAGGAAGTTGCGACGGGCAAGATCTTCAAGTTCACTCGCAACAGTATCCTCCTCGCGTTCGCAGCCTAAGAATCCCCGAGGCTGGAATCAGACGGGGCGGCCCCTTCGGGGGCCGCCCCTTTTTGCGGCCCAACCGATCCTCCTGGTGATGCCGGTCACCTCCGGCCAGGGCCTGGGCCCGCTATCCTTCCTGGGCCGAATAGAGAGACCCTAACCGGAGGTGTAGGATATGACCGACAAAGACCTGGGGCTGTTGCCCCTCACCGAGACCGTGCCCGATCGGGCCGGCAACCTGAGGGCGTTCAGCCAAGGCGGATCTTGGCCGCTCGAGGCCCTCGACTTCGACCACGAGCCGGGCGAGCCCTCGGCCCAGTTCATCGAGAACATCCGCCGGGCTGGCGTGATCGTCCCGATCTTGATCCGGCAGGGCGACGGCTCGTTCCGCCCTCGGGTCCTCGATGGCGTTCGCCGATGCAAGGCGGCCCGCCTCGTGGGCCTCACCGAGATCCTGACCGTCGAGGCGCCCGACCTGGACCCCGACGTGCTGACCCTTATCACCAATAACAACCGGAGCCCGAACCCGCGGACGGAGCTCGCTGCCATCGAGCGGCTGATCCAGGCGACCGGCGCCACGCCCAAGCAGCTGGCCCGGGAGCTCGGCATCCCTTACGGGACCGTGAAGCGCCGGATGAAGCTGCGGAAGCTGTCGAAGGCAGCCCTGCGCGCGTTCCAGTCCGGCGAGATCGCCATCGGTGTCGCGGAGCGGATGAGCAAGCTCCCGACCCGGGACCAGAACCAGGTTATCGGCGAGGCCAAGAAGGCCGGCGTCCCGGTAACTGGTGAGGCCATCTCGGTCGCTGCCCAGGTAGGGCGCGACGTTGCGATCGCGGAGTTGGGGCCCGCCCTACTCGAGGGGCCGACCCGGGCCGACGTGCAGCCGGCGGTTGACCTGGTCTCCGTCCCGCGCGCAGACATCAAGGAGGCCGCGGAGTTGCTCGAGACTCATCTCGGTGACGAGATCCCGCTCGTCGGCCGTCTGCGGGGGGCACTCAATGGCTAGCCCGATGATGGCGCGGTGCTGCGGCACTCGAAAGAAAGGCGGGATCTATTCCTGCTGCCCCCTCGGGCCTGGCGGTAAGCCGGTCGAGGAGTTCCTGATGGACCCGCCGCCAGCGATCCCCCAGGCCGTCGAGCTCGCGCCGCAAGGCGTGATGTTGTTCGAGGTCGAAGGCGTATGGCATATCCTCGATTGGGTCGGCTCGTCGCATTACCCGAACGTAGCTGACTTCGTCGAGGAGGTCCGGCAGATGGGGATGAGCCGACGTCTACCGAAGACCCTGGCGTTCGAGCGGCTGACCCTGGAGTCGCGTCACTTCCTGGTCCACTCCCGGGCGATCGTCGCCCACCCAGAGATGTACCGAGTACCTCACGTTGAGCCAGATACCGACGACACTACGGGACGCGGGCCGTACCGATGCCCCCATAATATCCCGTCACACGCGGCCGGCGTCGAAGTAGGGGAGACTCTCCACCACCCGATGTGCGCTGGGATCTGGTGGGAGGACCTCGACCCGTGTGAGTACGTCGGTGACGGCCAGGATCGTAAGGCCAAGCGCCGGATTCCATCGGGCACTTACGAGGGGTTGGGTCCGCCAGTAGAACCCCGGATGCGGGAATACCTCCCCGGGATGTTCGCCGCCTTCCCGGTCTGGAACCTCCAGGTGGTCCGCGGCGGCGAGCACGAAGCAGCCGCGGCCGACGCCGGCCGCTCGGGCATCGACGTCGAGGTGGTGGACGAGTGACCTCTCCGCGTTGCCGGCGGTGCCGGACCCCCTGGCCCCGCTGGCGGATGACCCGCATCTACGATCGGGCGCTGTGCGAGATCTGCGTCCTGGTTACGATCTGGCCGTGGCCCACGATCAAGCGGTGGAGGCAACGACGGGCCCGGCTGGGCCTCGGCCGGCTGTGGTGACAGCGGTCACATTGCCGGTCGGCCGGCCGCGGCATATTAGACGAAGAACGGAGGGGGGCAAGCCCAGGAGGCGCGAGGCCGAGTATCGGACCGGGCACCGAGCGACCCCCCCTCCCTCACCCCCTACCCTTGAAACGGGAGAACGACGATGGCGACCCCAGGATCGAGACGGCCCTTCCAGTGCAACGAGTGCGGCAAGAAGCTGACCCTCAAGCAGGCCGAACGGGCCGTCTATCGGGACGGCTGCCCGAAGTGCGGGGGGGCTGACATCGACGAGAACTCCGAGTAACCCCCGTAGGACGAACACCGACGCCAGAACCCCACCAAAATGGGGGCCTTCGGGCCCCCGTCCTTCCCCTTTTCTGTGACCTGGATCACTCCGCCCGGGCCCCCCGAGGGCTATCTTAATAATGCCGAACAGGGAATGACTGAAACCAAGGAGACCACCATGACCGGACGAAACCCCGCCCAAGAGGGCATCGACGCTGCCCGCCGAGACGCGGCCGACCTCCATGCCCGCCAGCAGAACGCCTACGGATTCTACGGGACGCTCAAGGACAGTTGCGAGGAACGGCTCGACGACGAACGGCTCGACACGCTGTTCATGGAAGCCGCCCGCCAACTCGCAACGATCACCAACTGCACCCACTACGAGGCTACCGAGTGGTTGGACTCCAGCCTCGGTCGTCACCTCGCCCACGAAGTCGCCCACCAGGTGGACGCCGACGTCGAACTCGAGCTTGGTGGTATCGCGTGGCTCCGGCAGACGCGGCCGGCCGCCCTCGCCAAGAGGACCCGTTAATGGCGGCCGCTCATCGAGTTGCCCACTTGGACGTGATCGTCGACGACGTCGACGCGTGGCAGAAGCTGATCTATGAGCTCGGCGCCGAGTCGGGTACTTGGAACCCGAAGCTAGGACGCGGGCTCGCCCATTTCAGAACAGCCGCCGAGGCCGAAGCGGCGAGGAGGGAAGTATGAAAACCGACGACCCGACCACCGAGAACGCCGAGAACGCCGAGGAAGTGTGGCGCAAGGCGCAAGGCTGCATGCATAAGACCCGCCGCGGCCGCTGCGGTAAGAAGGCGACCCACGCCATCGTGTGGCAGTCCAGCGGGATGACGTTGTTCCGATGCAAGCGCCACACGTACCACGTCGAGGGCCAAGCCCACAGTGAGGAGCTTTGATCGGCGCCGGCCGCCGCGGCCTCACCCTCGTGGAGTTGATGATCGTCGTCGTGATCCTCGGGATCCTCTCCACGGTGGTCGTGAGGCAGTACGGCCGCTACAAAGAGCGGGCCTTCCTGGCCTCGGCCTCGAGCGAGCTGCGCAACCTCCACCAGACCCAGGAGATCTACTTTATCGAGGAGGGCACCTACGCGCCGTCGATCGGGCTGCTCGACTTCCAGGAGGCCGCGAAGATCCCGGTCGTCCTCGTCGAGAGCACGGGCATGGGATGGGCCGCGACCGCCACCTTCAAGAACACGTCGGTGCGGTGTTCGATCTTCTATGGCACGGTGGCAGTCGTCCCGCCGCCGGCGACCGCACTCGACGAAGGGGTCCCGATATGCACACTATGACCCGAGAGGAACGACTCGCCGGCTTGAAGATCCACCTCCGGGCGGCCGAGGCCCACCGGGCTGCGTACCACGCCTGCGAGAACGCGCGCCGGTCCCGCGGGATGAGCGGCTACCGCCTGATCGAGCAGACGAAGCGAGGCGAGACCGTAAAGCCGACCGGCGCCGCGGTCAAGCTCGTACCCGACCAGGCAGCTATCGACTGCGCCAACAGGGCGTGGCGAGTGATGGGACGGGAAGCCGGCCATGCACATAGCCTCGCCGCCGACGCCCACCTGGCCGCGGCCCGTAGAGCCGGCCTCGGCCTACCTGACCCGAAACGGAGGACAGCATGACGTCACACACGCCGATGTACTCGACCCGCCCGATGAATACTGCCCCGTTCCACAAGGGCCGATCCTGGGGCGCCATCCGGACGCACGACCTCAAGCAGTTGGCCCTCGACTTGTCGTCCGAGGGCGTCACGCACACCACGTGCTCGGCTTACCTGCTCGGCAAGTACGCGATCGTGAACGACGCGACCAGTGAGGACGGGGCCGGCGAGTGGGCAGTCTTGATGGAGACGCAGCCCGGCGGCGACTACCGCCAGATCGAGTCGGTGACGTTCGGGTGGATGAACGCTGCGGAGGCATACCGTTGCCTCGACAGGATCCTCGCGGGCGAGTGGAACAGCGGGGACCTGGGGATAGTGAGCGCCGACCGCGTCGGTAGTCCCCACAACGAGGCCAACCAATGCCCAGCCTGCGCATAGAAACCGAGCCCGTCAGGGACACCCGCGGCAAGGTGATCGGCCAGCGGCTGTTAGGTCCGTTGCCCCTGGTCGGCCGGGCCGAGTTCGTCGGCCGGATGGGTACGGCCGAGTGCGCGTGGTGCGGGGCCGACTTGGGCCCGAGGGAAGGCATCCCCGAGGGAGAGGTCACGCACGGGATCTGCCCGAGTTGCTCCGACACCGTATTCAAGGAGGCGCTCGACGCCCACCGCGAGACGTGCCGCCGGTCGGATTGCGAGATCTGCCAAGTATCACTTTAGGAGGGAAACAATGTGCGACGACGAGAGGGAGCCGGCCCACGAGGCCGAGGACGACCACGACGTCCACGAGAAGGACGAGCTCGCGTCCGATCGGGAGCACGAGTTGGACCCGGACGTCGAGGCGGAGCTCGAGGAGACCCGCCAAGCCATGGAGGGATACTTGTGACCAACTGCGCGCGGTGCAGCCACGGGCGGGACGAGCACAAGCTGGTGTTCGTCCAGGACGACGTCGGGCCGATGGGCAGGCGCACCGATCACATGAAGTGGCCCGAGCGGCTCCATTGCCGCCGGCCGTTCTGCATCTGCCGTCAGTTCGTATGGCCGCGGGTCGAGCGCGAGGTCCTCACCAATGCCTGACGGCCGAGGTGGCCCGGGACGGCGCCGCGGGCCACAAGTCACCTACTCGGGCATCGGTCCCCGGGGCGGCTGGTTACGCCCGGACGTCGAGGGGCGATCTACGTTCGACCTATATCTCGAGGACGTCCTCCCCGATCACCTGGATTGCAACGAGTGCGGCCGGCACCTCCCTCGCCGCTTGATCCGCCAGTGCCCTGACTGCGGGCCCGCCCCTGGGGCTTGGAAGTCGACGCCCTGGCCGGGGTGGCGATCGGACGGCCCGGGAGGCATCCTATCCCTGCCGAGCAGAGGACCAATGACCGATGGGAGGAACCCGTGATTACCAAACTTCGCCCGCGGCGCTTGCCGTCAGACCACCCAGTGATCCAAGCCGGCCACCGCGTCCGCGTCGCTTCACAGGAACGCGACCGGGCCGAGGAGGCCCTCCTCCAGCTACGGCTCGAGGCGGCCCGCGCCGGCCGATGGTCTGCCTATACCGAACGGTACGAGGAGGCGGCCCAGCGGCTGGGCCTCGCCATGACCGATGCGGCCGTGGCCTTCGAGGAGTGGGCCGAGGCGATCGCAATACTTAAACCAACAGGAGGAGCCAATGGCAGATCGAGCCAAGGCTGACAAGCCGGACTTCGGCGTCCCGATGTGCGGGACGCTCACGTGGGCCGGGTCGTTTCCGGATACGGAGCACCCGCCCAAGATCGACCTACTCATCACAGGGATCTGGGAGAACGCGCGGCAGCGGAAGAAGGGCGGCGGCGGTGCGATGATGAACCCCGGCACCGAGGGCGACGTATGGCTCCCGTGGAAAGCGGCCGAGGCACTCGCCGCGGCAGGGATGATGATCCAGGACCCGAGCGACCCCAAGAAGTTCACACCGCTCAAAGACCAACGGTTCTACATCAAGCGGGAGATGGCGAGCGGGAGCCAGGCCCACAACTGGACGGCCCAGGCGATCGACTCAAAAGGCGATCCCGTGACCGTAGAGAGCCGACCTATCCGGATGCCGGTCCACCCGGGCGAGCACGACCAGGATGCCCCCCAGGCCGTCCAGGCCGAGGCAGGGGCGGCGAACGGTTCGACAGGAGTGGGTCCTGCCCCCGGGGCCGAGCCCGAGCCGGCCCAGGATCCGCCGGCCGCCCAGGGCCAACCGCCAGCCCAAGGCCAGAAGTCAGCGGCCGAGCGGAACCTGAACGTCATGAGGGAGGCCGACGCGATGTATCGGACCTGCGCCGCGATGTCCCTCGGCGCCTTGATGTGGCTGTACCGGGTTCCGCGGACCGAGATCTACCCGCGGACGGCCCAAGCGGGATGCGCTACGATAATGATCCGCCTCGAGCGGGAGGGCTTCAAGGCGACCCACGCCGCGGCCAACACGATGCGCCGCCTGGTCGACGAGCTCGACGCCGAGATCCTCGACGAGATCCGGATCAAGGAGGAGAAGGACGGCAAGGCCGACCCCCCGAACCCGGGCCCGCGGCTCGACGGCAAGGAGGAGACTCCCAAGGTCGCGGCCGGCACGAAGGTACCGAGCGACGACTGGCCCAACCGGCCCGAGGGCCTAGGTGACGAGGAGGACGATGACCTCCCCTTCTAAGCTGCCCCTCCCGGTCGAGGGCGGTGAGCCGCTCGCGTCGCTCTGGATCGTGCAGGCAGCGAAGTTACTGGGCGCCGGCGAGCCCCGCCCGTCGGTAGTCACCGCTGCGGAATGGGAGGACCACGCCCTCCGTGCCCAGGACGAGTGGAGTGCCATGACGTTCGCCTGGGTGGCCCAGGCCGGCGTGATGGGCGAGGCGGTGCCGGCCAGCAAGACGTGGACGATGTGGCGCCGCCGCGTGCGGTACTTGATGAACCAATCGGTCGAAGCCAAGATGATCGGGCTCGACCCGTTGCCGCTGCTGCTCGAGGCAGAACGCCAGATCAGGGAGCGGCCGCGAACCATCAACCCGTGGAGGAGACGTGAGGCGAGGGCGCTGGGGATGGCAATCGAGAAGGTACGGCATGGCGACCACTCAGACCCGAGGCTAGGTTCGGACGATGCCGAGCAGGGAGACGAAGGGACCCAATGAGCAGCTCGGGCTGGATCTGCCGAAGCCGCTGGGATGGGACGAGATGCGCGTCGTCCTTGGATCGAGACGACTTACCACCACCGAGAAGCTGGTGCTCCTCCGGATCTGGACCTTTGATGGTCGACGGTTCGGCCGGCAGCGGGCGTGCTTCGCATCGGTAGGGTTCCTGGCCGAGGAGTGCGGCATCCCGACGAAGACCCTCAAGAACGTGATGACAGAGCTCTCCTGGTTGGGGCTGATCCGCTCGAGGCCGCACGGCCGCGGCCGGCTCCGCACGATCACGATCCCCGACGACGCCTTTCCCCGATCGACCGACGCGGACGACCTGATGAGGGCCCGCCAGATCTTCGATACGGTGGTCCAATCGGGGCGGAACGATCTCGCCAAGCAGAGCCGTAAGAAAAAGCGACACGTCCCGCCTGCGGGACCCGATAGGTCCCACACACGGGACCCCGTTATTAGTGTGGAGTTAGAAGGGAGAGATCCCCCCTCCCCCCTCCCGGAGCGGGGAGTCTCGAATCGAGGCGGGGAACCGCGGACCCTGGGTGACATCTACCGAGGCATGGGATCGTGAGCAGGGCCCAACCTGCAGCGGCGCCACTCATCGGGTCACTCGGTGACGTATGGACCAGCCCGGAAGATGAGGATGGCCGCTGGACTGTGCAGTGGACGCTGTTGGTGTGCCGCGACCCGACGCCCGAGAACCCGTTGCACATCAAAGGCTGCGGAACGGTGCGCGGCGGTTGGTATCCGAAGGCAGCGATCGAACGGGGAGATGCTCCGCTCGACCACGAGGGGCGGATCCTGTCGCCCTGCAAAGAGTGCTTGTCGAAGCTCGACGCCCACCTCGCGTGGCGCGGGAGGAGGAAACTGTGAAACGGTATAAGGTGTGGACCCAGATCGAGAGCTATGACGACGACCAACCAGACGTTGAGCCGATGAACGAATCGGAGGAGGTTGTGCTGGCAGAGTTTACGACTTGCGAGGACGCGTGGGCTTTCATCGTGCACACGGTGAACCGGGGCAACGCCGAGCGCCACTCCGCGGAGTCGAGGCATATCGGGCCGGCGCCGGTCCTCACGGAGCGTGACGGCCCGTGCTGAGCAATCCCATCGACTGGGTCCTGCTCGCCGGCCTCGTCGTACTCGCCCGGGTAGCGTGGGTCGACGAGCAGATGCGCCGGGCCCGCCGGACGCTCGTCGACCGCGGCGTACTCAAGCCACCGCCGCAGCACCCGATGTGCCGCTGCGGGATCGTCCACGAGAAGCACGCAGTGTATTTGCGCGGCGGCATCCTGGACGGGGAGGAGGCCGACTGGGTAGAGCACAACCCGCCGCTCCTCACGCTGTGGCACCAAGGGCGGGGACCGTTCACTTACTACCGGCACGACGTCGCCGGCTTCGACGATACGAAGGCCGACGGCCGGCCAGTTTACTATGCCGAGAACCTGGTCAAGGAGGATCCACCATGGACCGATACATGCGACCTGTAGGGTTCGGGACGGCGATCGCAGTCTGCCTGTTCATGATGTTGGTGCTAGTCGACCGGCGCGAGTTGAGGGCCCAAGTGGGCCTGTGCCAGGGCCTGGCCCCGGCCGTGGCCGAGATGGTCGAGGCCCGGGCCCGGGTAGCCGGCGAGCTCGAGACGCTCACGGCCTCGATCCGTTCCATGCTCGAACGGGACCCGTCCCAATGGCGCCGCGAGGAGCTCCTGCTGGTCCAGTCGGTCGCCGGCCAGATCCGGAGGGGGCTCTGATGGTTATCGAATTGACCGACGAGCAAAGCCACTTGCTGGCAGAAGCCTTGGACTCGCACATGTACTGGCAACTAGCCAAACAAGAGCAGCGCCGGGACGGGTTTGTATTCTACGAAGACGACGACGAGAACGCCGCCGAGCTCGCAGACTGTGAAGCTTTGGTAGCTCACCTTACTGGTGGCCCTTGCCGGCGCAACGACGCACTCGCCGAGGCTGGCTGATGGCCCGCGAACCTGGTACCAAGGACGAGTGCGCCTGCGGCGCCAAGCTGATCTTCCTGACCAACCTCCGGACGGGCAAGACCATCCCGGTCGAGCTCCGCGCGACCACCGTCTACGTGCAGGACCCCGACGGCATCCATTGCCTGCCGGTCAACGTCCACGTAACGGCCGAGGGAAAACAGCGTGAGGCGTCGATCCACATCAACCACTTCCAGACCTGCCCGAAGCGCGACCAGTTCCGGCGGCCGAACATCCCGCCGCGGAGGCCCGAATGAGCGGCGTCGAGGTGGTACCGGCCGATATCGTCGACGCGACCGTGAAGGCGTGCAAGCGCGCTGCGCAGGAGAACCGCCCATCTACGTCGGCCTGCTGGGATCTGGAGTACAGCAAGATCCTCCAAGAGGCCCAGGAGATCGCCAATAGGCGCGGGCCGCGGAGGCCAGAGTGAGCGACTACCAGTTCACGTACCAGACCGAGGACCCGATCGAGGTCCAGCTACTGGTCAGCATGGTCTGCCAAGCGTTCAACAGCCGCGGGGTCGGCACGCCGCTCGCCATGGCTATGGAGCCGGTCATGGGGCAACTCGGTATTCCGATACTCATGAAACAGCTGGGTCCCGAGAAGTGCATGGCGATCCTGTCCACCTGGGCGCAGTCGGGGACGGCCGCGTGGGAGCATGAGCAGCGCAAGCAGGTTGAAGGGTGACCGACTGGCGCGCCTGCCGTGACTGCGGGATTTACACGACGCCGGCCAAGCACTGCGGCCGGTGCCGGAAGTGCAAGAAGCGGAAGACGAGGATGCGGCCCCCGGTGTGGACCGGCTGTTGCCGGTGCCCGAGCGATCGCCGGCCGACCGGGACGAAGCACCGGGTAGCTGGGATCGTCATCTGCGGCGGCGAGCCGGACGGAACGCCCGTCCCGATACCCGAGGACCCGTATGGCGACTGAGAGGATCAAGATCGAGGTCGGACCGGCCGACGATCCCGAGAAGGAACGGTGGAGCCACACGCTAGAGGCCCTCGAGGTCCTGGACGGCCTCGCCTTACACCGGGCCCACAGCGAGCTAGGGTTCGTCGTGACCCACATCCAGAGCGGCCGATCGGTCATGAGGGGCATCCCGGACAAGACCGGCGGCCACGTGGCCTTGCAGGCGATCGCCGCCCGGGCAGACTGGACGAAGCCTGCCGACGAGCTCGAGGTCAGGAAGCTCAAGGCGGCTCTACGAAAGATCGCGCGCCAGGTCGGCGCGCCAGCACCGAAGTTCAGAGAGGATCCACAACCAACCGAAAAGGGGTAAGACATGCCAGCAGCTAAACTTGGGGACGACGTAATCGACGTGGTGAGCGGCGCACGGGGCATCGCGGTGACGTACAGCGAGAGCCTCGACGGGAGTAGCGGGTTTTGGCTCCAGCCGAAGGCACGCGACGGGAAGAAGCCGTCGACGATATTCGTCGACTCAATCGCGGCGCACGTCATGAAGGCCGGCGCGTACGAGGCGAACCTCGCCGAGTTTGTCAGAGCAGATTCACCGCAAACCGCCGGGTGAGCGTACTCGACGGCTTGGACCACGAGTCGCCGAAGGACGACCCGTTCGACCAGTGGATGGCGTCGGCCACCACTCGCACGTACAGCGAGTGGATGGCCGGCGAGCGGGACCCAGCGCCGGCCCCACCACCTGATCGGCCGCCTGACTCGGGTGATACGATCGGATCCAACCCGTTGCCAGTGACGTTCGGCAACGTCGTCTATGCTGCCCGGGCGTTCGCTTGGGCGGTGATCCAGATGTTCCTGACGCCACTCTGGTGGCTCGTCAACTCCGGCTCGCACCGGGGGCCTCGCGATTCCAAACCGATTCAGCTACAGCAAGAGATCAACCCGCGGCCGCGCGGCCGGCTCGGCCCTGTGAAGCCGCCGCCGCCGCCTGCCCCGCCCGTCTCGACTGGTCGGTTGGCTCGTAGCTTCCCTAATGCCGCCGCCGCCGCTGCGGTCGTTGCCAAGGTCGGCGTGACTGCGGAGGAGGCTGCGATCGCGCTCGGCTTCCTCAATGGAAAGGTCGGGCACCTCGTGAACGGGGGGCCGCAAGACGGGCGGATCGTGGACGTCAGCTGGCCGATCCACCACGGTTACCGGATCAAGCTCCTGCGCGGGGACGGGATGGGCGAGTCGCGCCTGTTCCACGACGTCTACGAGTACCGCCGCCCGGGCGGGCTCCACTACCTCTACACCATCGAGCCGGGGCGGCCGACGCCGCCGACCGGGGAGTACCAATGACCAGGAAACAAGACGGCCGCCACGTCGGCCGGCCGGCCTATTCGTGGGACGGCCCGCCTTGCCCACGCTGCGGCCAGCCGCGGCGCGTCTCGACCTACCAGCGCCGGGCTGGGCAGACCGTCCGCTACGTCAACACCAACTGCGGGGCGGCCGCGTGCCGACGAGAGCTGATGCTATCCCGCCGGTCCGAGACGATCGGTGGGTGAGCGGTTCGTCTTACTCGAGCTGGTCGGCGGCCCGCGGCACGGCCAGGTCCTCGGGTGGGAGTTCCCGGCGGCCGCGACGATAGTATTTCCCATCGTAGGGCCCGCCATCTTCGTACCCGATACGGCGAGCCTGCCGACCCACCCGCTTCGGGCTGGTCACTACAGGCGGCGGACTAAGCAGCCGGGCCACGACGTTGTGACGCTCGATATACAGACGGACCCGCGCGACGTCCGGGGAATCACGGAGTTGATGAAGCGGCAGGGTACACGACCGCTGGTCTATCACTGGGAGGGAGAGTATGACTACTGACAAACCCGCCGTACCGCGATCGCCCGTCTGCCAGAACCCCGCCTGCGGCCGGGCCCGCGAACCCTGGCAGTTGCTTTGCACGAAGTGCTGGAAGGCCCTGCCTGGTGACTTGCGGGCGACGTTCTGGTCCACCAAGCCGCACTCGGATCAGCGGCTCCAGATGTGCCGACGGGTCCTGGAGTACGTGCGGGACCACGCCGGCCAGGAGGAGCTCCTATGACCAGCGGCAATACTGTCACGGTCACCCATGAGTGCGTCGTCGTAGCCGCCTGCGCGTGGCGCCAGGCAGTCGCAGCCTACTCCCGGCAGACAGGCGATGACCTTCCCGAGTTTGAGGCGCTCACCGCAGCGAAGCGCGACCTCATGGCAGCAGTCGACGATTACTGGAGGTCAATCCAATGATCCCGGGTATGCCCGGCCCGCCGCCGATGTACTCGGGCCGCCAGTGCCACACCTGCCGGTGGTTCGGCCGGCACCGGGAGACGGAGCAGGACGGCGAGACGATCCACCTGGGGGAGTGCGGCCGCCCGGAGGGCCCGCTCGATCCCCGGCTGGCCATGGGCACCCAGGCGTCCATCTCGGCCCTGACGCGCCTGGTCTCCTCGGGCATGGGCTGCCAGGCCCACGAGGCCCGGGACGCCGTGACGCCCGTCACGGAGAAGGGGGAGGGAGAGCCCGACCTTTGGGGATAACTCGAACCCTGGAGGGAAACATGAATACCCGCGGATTCGCCCTACTTGCCGCCCTGGTTATGTCCGTCGTGATGGCTATCGCCGCCACGGTGATCCTTTCGACTGCCAACGACTTGCTCCTCGGAGCCCGGGCCATGCGCACGTCGGCCGCTGCTCAGGCGGCCGCGGAGTACGGGCTCGACCAGACCGAGAACGAATGGCCCAACTGGGCCGCGATGCTCCCCGGGGAGGTCCTCGACCTGCCCGATGCGCTCGTCCCCGACATGGCCGGGGCCTTCTACGAGGCATCAGTACTGCGGACCGACGACGACTCGACCGGGACGCGCGCGCGATCGTTCCTAATATCCGTCACCGGCTACGACATCGGCGGCGGTACGAAGGACCTCACCCTATTCGTGATGAATGACTACACCTTACTCGCCGGCCTGGCGACCTCGAGCGCCGGCACGGTACGCGGCGACGTCGACGTCCAGGGCGGGGCGCTCATCACCGGCATCGACTCGGATCCGCCGGAGTGGAGCGGCGTGTGCGGGCCGACGGGCGCGGACCGCCCCGGCCTTACCATGAACGACACGCTCCTGCTGGACGACTCGGGCGGTAGCACCATCGGCATGCCCCCGGTGGCGCAGGTGGCGCTCAACGACTCCCTGCTCTCCTACTTCGGCGAGCTCGCGTGGGACGACCTGCTGGCCCTGCCCCACGTCGTCGTGGTCGGCGCGGCACCCAGGGACCTGGTGGGCTGCCCGGTCGCGGTCATCGCCGCCGAGCTCTGCGGCGTCAACGAGATCGGCCCTAGGTACAACGCGGACGGCACCTGCGACCAGACGCACGAGCTCAACTGGGGTTCTAATAACCCGGCGGACGCCTGCTTCGATCACTTCCCGATTATCGAGATCCGCGAGGAGGTGGACGTCAACAACTGCCCCGGCCCGGGCGGCCTGACGGGCGGCTGCAACGGGATCTTCGTCCTCGCCTCGGACACGACCGGCGGCGTCCGCGCCGGCGCGGAGCTGGACGTCGAGCTGAACGTCGATATGCGCGGGCCGATCTTCGGCCGCGGCTGCGTGGAGTTCCAGCAGGGCGCCCAGTACCACGGGTCGGTGTTCGTCGACGGGACCTACGACTTCGGCGAGTGCAACGACGACGCGACCCTCGACGTCCACGACGCTGGCACCCGGGTCGGCTACTCGAGCTGCGCGATCCGGCGGGCCCTGCTCGCCAACGGGCTCGGCGTCCCGACGCTCACCTTCGAGGAGGTCCGCCCGATCGCCTCGAGGGCCTGGGGGGAGCCGATCAGATGAACAACACACCCTACGACCCCGAGGGCGCCATCGTCGCGTGGGACGTCGTCAACGGTACGCGCGTCGACCGTATCTTAGTCGTGAACACCGAGCACCCGACGATCCAGCGGCGGATCGTCATGGTGCGGAATTACCTGGTGATCGAGCAGTGCGAGAACCTACACTCCCACAGCTTCTGGCACGAGATGCCCCGCGACCGGGCTGCCCAGATGCAGGAGGGCGAGCAGTACGTGCTAGTCGGCCACACGGTGTACGACATCGAGCCGGCCAAGAACATCCACCGCCACTGGGCGGCCGTGCACGACTTCGCCGAGCACCGGTTCGGCTTCCGATCCGCGCCGACGATGGTCCAGGCCCGGGACCTGGTTGACACCGACGTGATGGTCTGCTCGGTCGAGCGGGCCCACGCGAGCTCGCTGTCCCGCCGGGTCCGGCACAAGGACCTATGCCCGAAACAGGAGGAGGCGTCGTGAGGGCCGCCGTGACGGCCGTCGCGGTGTTGGCTGCCAGTGCATTGATAACTTGGATCCTTACGAAAGGGGGAGACGATGCAGTTCAATATCGCCAAGATAGACATCGGCCAGATCCTCAGGTCTAGGCTCGCCGCCCCCTCGGTGCGCGAGCTCGCCGGCGGGATCCTGCTGTACGGCGCTATGGGCCTAATGGTGTTCGATACGCTCTCAGCCTGGTGGTTGGGTCGTGATATGCCGACCTGGCACTGGGCAGTCTACGCGCCGGTCGTGTTCCTGGCGGCTTGGCTATTGGAGAAAAACCTGAACGTGAAACGGAGAGGACCATGAACATCGCACACATTCGGACGAGGTCGGGTAAGGACTTCGACCCCGCGGACCCGAAGCCCGAGAGTATCGACCCGCGGGATATCGCGTGGTCCCTCGGCCGGCTCCCTCGGTTCGTCGGACATACGAGCGCAGCGACGCCGCTCAGTGTGGCCCAGCACTCGACGGCCGTCGCCGACGAGGCGCACGCGATGCTCGGCAAGCAACGGCCCGAGATGGTTACGACTTGCCGCCTCCACGCCTTGTTGCACGACGCGAGCGAGGCATACACGGGAGACATCCCGAGCCCGATCAAGCGGCTCCTCGGTGCGCGGATCCTCGTGATCGAGACCAAAATCCAGGAGGCGATTTACGAGGCTATCGGCCCGCGGGCCCGACTGCTGGCCGGCGAGCTCGCCATGGTTATGGACACCGTACGCCACGCCGACGAGGCCGTACTCAAGGCCGAGATGGCCGTCCTGCTGGGCGAGGCACCCGACGACCTGATCGACGTGGAACCGATGCTCGCGGAGTACCACGACCTGCGCGCACCGCTCACGGCGTCGCATGCGACGGTAGGCTACTACCTGGCCTTGCGGCAAGCCGTCAACGCGGCTACGGGCGACGACATCGGCGACCTGGTACCCGAGGGCGGCGCGCTGGCCCCGATCGGCGGTGCGGCATGACCGACCGCATGGTGTTCATCTCCGCCCTCAGGGAGAAGATCGTAGCGGACCTCACCCCGCAAGCGAACGCGCTCGGCTTCACGGCCTCTGCGATCCACCGGGCGATCACCCGGTGGGAGAAGGAGGAGGAGCCCAAGGGCCCGCTCGACAAGGCTGTGTTCAAGGTCTGCGATCATGTGCAGGCCGAGGTGGAGGCGACATGAGGCGGCCGTTCTGCTTCCTGGTGTTCGAGCTCCTGGCCGACCGGGTCGGTGAGATCGAGCTCGGCACGGTACCCAGCAAGACCCTGTTGTTCGCCAAAGTCCAGGCCAAACGGCAATGGCCCGGCCAGATCCTCGAGGTGCGGCGCCGCGGCCTGGAGCGGGATAAGAAGGAGCGTTATACCTACGTCGTGACAGGGCCCGCCCCGAGTCGTTGCCACCTGGGGGAGGTCATGGCGGCGAACGATAAGGATGCCCTTTGGCTGGGCTCGAAGAAATACCCGGAGCGGCACATCGAGGTCGAGAGCCGCCTCTCGCACCGGGTCGGCGGGTTCGGTCGGCCAGTGACAGTACGATGAGGTGATCGAGAAGGGAGGGAAGCGACGTATGCCCCGGCCGGCCCGGGTTCTCCAGCGTTAGGGGTCGTCAGTTTCAGCGTCACGGGTCCGGCCGCCGGGGATAGCGGGCCCGCCCTCCCTTCGATAACTTCACCGACGTGGCGTAGCTGCCAGCCTAGAGGATGACCGGGGTCCTGTACAGTCAAGCGCGCTCCCGGGATCGCTTGCTTGGGCCGCTCGAGCCGGGACCGGCTGGCACTGGGTAGGACCGGGCAGTCGCCCGGTCCGCCCGACACGCCTCCCCCTTGCCCGTGACGGGCCGCCTGCCGCACATTGCTCCCACCGACTACAGGCCCACCCGATCCCCGGAGCAGACCATGGCCACAGCGAGATCCCTCGGCGGCGGCGACCAGATAAAGGACGAGGGGAGCCGGCGCGAGATGGCCCGAGCCCGGCGAGCGATCACCAACCCGAAGCCGATCCGACTGGAGGGCGAGCGTGACCCGGCCGGCGACGGCGGCCTCGGGGTCGGCACGATCCCCACGACCAAGACCCCTTTCGAGCGCGTCCGCATCGGCGGCGTATCCACCCTGACGGTTATCGCCAAAGTCTCTGGCGTGACCGGCGCGCCGACGCTCCAAATCTTCGGCCAGTCACAAGCAGCGACCGAGGACGATACGACCGGCGAGAACAACGGCCGGGCCTCCGCGGCTGCGGCCCTCTCCAACGGGCTGAATATCATCAACGACTTCGTGCCGGCCGGCGAGGAGTTCGTCGATATCGAGCTGTTCAGCGGGACGGGCGCGACCATCGACTGGGTCGACGTCCTGGGGCAGTGATATGGATCTCGCTGACCGACTCCTCCCGAATACCAGGGCCGAGCGCGAGGCCCGGATCGAGATCCACGCCTTCGGCGCCGCCATGCGCGAGTTCGCCCGCGGCGAGGTGACCGAGGTCCAGCTGCGGGCTGGCCTGGGTATCAACGTGGGCGACGAGACGACGCAGCTGACCGCGGTCCTGGCCGCGATCACTGCGGCGCCGAACACTGCCGGCAAGCTCTCCAAGGCCCTCGAGGTCGAGGACGTCGTACTCCTCAGCGGCGCCGGGGTGGCCTACGCCGGCAAGGCAGCCATTCGCACGCGCCTGGGGCTGTAGCCCGTGGCTGGTCTAGTCCAGCACAAGTCGTTTACAGTCCTGGCGTCGGACGCGGTCAACGCGACCCACGTCGTCACGTTCGACTTCCAACCTGCTGCCATCATCCTGATCTGGAGCGACCGCGCCGGCGGGAACGCGCTCGGCCGCGCCACTATGCAACTCGGCAAAGGCTTCGCGGTCTCGCCGACGTCCCGCCGCGCCTGGGTGATCCGCAGCACGGACGCGGTACCGACTACTGACGGCCGCGCCGGGATGCGCGACTGCGCCGTACTGCGCTGGCATCCGACCGCAAGCATCAGCGACGGCCGGCTCGACTACGACGCCGTGCTCGCCACGGGCGCCCGCTTTATTGTGGACGAGGTATTCGGCGCCGACACGCGCATCGACGTGATCGGCCTCGGTGGCAGTTTCCTGGCCGAGATCGGCGACATCATCCTACCGGATACCGGCGACCCGACCGCGACGATCAGCGGGCTCGGGTTCCAGCCCGAGTGCGTGCTGTTCGGTGGCATCGGGAACGACACGGTACCGATCCACGACAGCGCGTCGGCGGCGCACGTCTTCGCCGGCATGGTGAGTACGGCTGAGCAATTCTGTCACGGCCTGGCGACGAACGGCGCCGCCGCGCCAAACTCAGAGACGACGCGCTTCGAGCGATATGGCGACATCGCCTGCGGCCGGACACGCGGCGGCGGCGGCGTGCGCGGCGTATTCGACTTCAATGCCTTCACGAGCGACGGGTTCGTCGTCAACGTCACCCAGGACAACGACGACGCCTACCCGTTCCTGGCGCTGCGCGGCGGGAGCTTCGCCATCGAGGAG
>SDBV01003476.1_pt1 | contig 23232 bp, 19 predicted proteins | sample 2277081 | NCBI WGS metagenome assembly SDBV01 (sample SAMN10402039, study PRJNA504765) | marine sediment metagenome | isolation source: marine sediment core GS10_PC15, 223 cmbsf | place: Arctic Ocean: Southern Knipovich Ridge | collected 2010 | reverse complement strand
GTGCACTGGTCTCGTTCGTCACTATTCACGGCCCACCCCGGCCCACACCAAGCTTAAATAGCAGCCCTACCTAAGTTTTGTTAACTCTGTTAAGTCTTTCTCTGTAAGAGGGAGCGACCATCTTTGATGACCCTCGTCTCGGCATGCGCTATCTCGTATGCTAGACTTGGGAACTCCTCGATTTTCTGGGCGGAATCAGTCTCAACTACGATATAGATTGTGTGGGCTGCTGCGTCGACTCAGATGCCGACTAACTTCAACCCAAACTGCTCAGCACTGCCAAGCAGCTTGCCGAAGGTGGTGCGGGCTTTTTCCGGGTTATGGTAGGGGCATACATCTGGAGTGTGAATATGGGTAATATGAAACAGTATTATTGATAGCCTTCTTCCCTTTTATGAGAAATCTTTTATTTATGGCTTTCATCAGGTAGTTTCAGTCGAGCGTGCGGACAACTAATCTTGTCGCGCGCTCGACTGAAATACAATAATCTATTTCCTGCCGAAGGCTACTTTGCCCGCTGAAACACGCCCAAAATATTGCCCTCGGTATCTGTAAACCAACCACCCTTTATCTCACCCATTGTAGCAATACCACCCACGGTCTTAATACCCATACTTGGCATATCGATGTCTTGAAACACCACGCCCTTAGCCTTGAGCTCCTTTACTTCGGCTTCAACATCGTCAACCTCAAAAGTGGCTACGGTATGGTCAGCTTTAGTAGCCGCTCGTTGATAAATGTAGAGCTCTGTGCCCCCTCCAGCCTCGTACTTAACTCCCGAAGCTGGGGGTGGGTCTACTCGTATAGCCTTAAGACTTAGTTTCTCCTCGTAAAACTTCCGGGCGCGGGCTAAATCTACCACCGGCAAACTTGGGTGTACACAAGCATTGGCTAACATTTTTTGCCTCTTTTACTTATTTTTATATTCTGGCCTTTCTTTTTGTATCTGTTCTTCCATAATAATGGGTAATCAATAACAAAGTCATAAAATAAAAGCAGAAAAAGTTACAGAACTATGACATTTTGGCAGCAAGTCTTAGCTGGAGTCTGAAAGCTAACGGGAGACTTTAGGGAGAAGAAGTTCTTGAACAGTATTGTGATAAAATTTCTTCAGGTATTCTGAGGTTTATGTGATAACTTAACATAATCATCCGTATAACTTTACTACAGAAATGGTGGAGATAGGGGGATTCGAACCCCCGACCTCTGCGATGCGAACGCAGCGCTCTCCCTGTTGAGCTATATCCCCAGACGCTAGTGAAATTATAGTAATCCTTTCTAGGCTATGTCAACATGTCCTTGTCAAGTTGCACCTAAATGGGCTAGAGTTTATAATGGGCAGTCTGGAGGAAATAAGTTGACTTATCCTAATAATATACTCCAACAGGTTACTAAGCCTGCCCGCTATACCGGCGGCGAGTGGAATAGCATAGTCAAAGACTGGGAATCAACCTATATTAAGGTTGCTCTTACCTACCCGGATTTATATGAAGTAGGCATGTCCAATATGGCATTGCCTATCCTTTATGAGCTGCTCAATAGCCAACCCGATGTTCTTGCCGAAAGGGTCTTTGCCCCATGGATAGATATGGAAGCAGCAATGCGGGCCAGAGGTATCCCTTTGCTAAGTCTTGAATCTCATCACCCTTTAAAGGACTTTGATATCATTGGTTTCTCCCTGGGTTATGAGCTTACCTACACCAATGTATTGAATATGCTTGATTTAGCTCAAATACCAGTCCTGGCTTCAGAAAGAGACGATTCCTATCCAGTAGTGATAGCCGGTGGTAGCTGTGTTCTTAATCCGGAGTCTATGACTGACTTCATTGACTTTTTTGTAATTGGGGATGGCGAAGAGGTGCTGCTTGAGCTAATGGATAGCTTCCGAAATTGGAAACGTCAGGGCAAGGGGGCTTTAAAAAAACAGCTATTACGTCAAGTGGCTGCTATTCCTGGCATTTATGTGCCTAGCCTGTATCAGGTAGAATACCAGGCAGATGGTCTAATTAAAAGTATTACTCCCACTATGCCAGAGGTTAAACCTTACATTCAGCAGCGAATAGTGAGTAAGCTTCCTCCCCCGGTTACTAAACCAGTTGTACCCTACATTGAAGTAATCCATGACCGGGGGGCAATAGAGGTTCAGCGAGGCTGCACCCGTGGTTGTCGTTTTTGCCAGGCAGGAAGTATATATCGCCCGGTGCGTGAGCGCTCCCAGCAGGAGGTGATTGAGGCAGTAGGGGAGCTTATTACTAACTGTGGCTACAATGAGGTGTCTTTAGTCTCACTAAGCACCAGCGATTACCCTGGCATTGATGAGCTAGTAGTTAGCCTATCCCAACGTTATCAAGACCATAACCTTACCTTATCGTTACCCAGCCTCCGCATCAATAGCTTTTCGGTAAAATTGGTGGATTCTCTTCCTTCCCGTGGTAGAACAGGGCTAACCTTCGCTCCTGAGGCAGGAAGCCAAAGACTACGGCGAGTTATTAATAAGAACACCCCTGAAGATGAAATTCTGGAAACGGCAGCCGCTACCTTTAGCCGGGGCTGGACAAATCTCAAACTATATTTTATGCTCGGCTTACCCACAGAAACCAATGAAGATATTGAGGATATTATCAAGCTGGTAGACAAAATCCGCTCATTGGGTAAGAAGGTTGGAGGCAGAAAACCCCGGATAAAAGTCAGCCTGTCAACCTTTGTACCTAAGCCACATACTCCTTTTCAATGGGTAGCTCAGGAAAGCGAACAGCAACTGGACTCTAAGCGCGAAATTCTTAAATTGGGATTAAGCCGGAGGGGGACTAAGCTATCTTGGCAAGACCCCAAAGTCAGCCTGCTTGAGGCAGCATTATCGCGAGGGGATAGACGATTAGGTAAAGTTATCTATCGTGCCTGGCAATTGGGTTGCACTTTTGATGCCTGGAGTGAGCGCTTTAATTATGCCCATTGGCTTCGTGCCTTTGAGGAGGCTGGGCTTGAGCCTAATTTCTATGCCCGCCGAGAGCGTTCCTTAGATGAACTCCTACCCTGGGCTCATATTAATATCGGCGTAACTGCTGCTTTCCTGAAACGGGAGTATCAGCGTTCCTTGGAAGGTAAAGAAACCGCCGACTGCCGTTCTAAAGCTTGTAATGTCTGTGGATTAGAGAGCTGGCAACCGAGTTGCCAGCAAAAGCATCAGGCTAAACTGGAAAGACAAAATCCACAGTTACTCGGTCACAAATAGCCACATCAGCCCCAGCTCAGCAAAGGCCAGAGCAATAGCCTTAGCTATTCCCCCCCTGTCCCCAATGATAATAGGCACTTCACCTTCTAAGAAAGAACCAGGTATTCTTCTTATTATATATTAGATGATACCAGTATCACCCTTCAGTTTAGTCAAAGGAAGCAATAGCCACTACCTTATCGTCATGACTTAGTCTCATCAGCCTCACACCCTGAGTGTCTCTGCCCAGAGTAGTAATGCCCTTTCTTGGGTCTTTCTCCTTCACCGGGGTGCGGGTGATAATCCCATCAGCTGATATAATCATTACTTGCTGAGGGTGAAAAACAATCTTAGCAGCAGCAATATCTCCCGTTTTTTCAGTAAGCTTAAAAGTTCTAACCCCGCTACCAGCACGATGTTGCTTTGGATAGGTACCAACAGGGGTGAGTTTACCAAAGCCCCCTGTGGTGACTATTAAAAGGAACGCATCTGGATAGGCGGTATCCATACTGACTACCTGGTCGTCATTCGATAGTCGGATACTACGCACCCCACCACTGGTTCTGGAGCTAGCTCTTAAAACAGCTGTAGCAAATCTGATTGATTGCCCTTTTTGAGTTATTAATATGACATCATCCTGGTCGTTAGCTAAACATGCTGCCACCAGCTCGTCTCCCTTCTCCAAATCCATGGCAATAAGGCCATTACTTCGCACTGAAGCAAACCTGTCTAAAGCTGTCTTCTTTATTTCCCCACAGCAAGTAGCCATCAGTAAGTAGGTATCCGGCGTAAAATCAGTTACCGTCACCATAGCCGTAACTCGCTCGTTATCCGCTACCATGAACAGGTTAATCACCGCTGTCCCTTTAGCGGTTCGGGAGCTACCTTCTGGGATTTCATGGCACTTAAGGCAAAAGACCTTGCCCTGGTTGGTGAAGAACAGCAGGCTATCATGGGTATCAGCTATTGCCAAGATTCTTACGGCATCAGCCTCCCTGGTTACCATGCCAATGATACCCTTACCGCCACGATGCTGTGACTTGTAAACGTTGGATGGTACCCTTTTGACAAACCCCCTATTGCTAAGCGTCACAACCACTCTTTGATGAGGGATAAGGTCTTCCTTGCTAAATTCCGCCGACTCTTCCTCGTTTATCTCAGTTCGTCGTGGGTCGCTGTATTTAGATTGCAACTCAGTTACCTCTTCTCTCACTAGAAGAAGCATTCGTTTGGGGTTAGCCAGAAGGTCTTCTAAATAAGCTATGGTTTTTACTACTTTGGCATATTCATCAAGTATTTTGCGCTGCTCTAGGTTAGCCAGTCGACGTAACTGCATATCAAGAATGGCTTGTGCCTGCTCTTGGGATAAGCTAAAGCCAGTCATAAGATTATGACGAGCTGCCTCAGCAGTTTCAGATTTTCGGATAGTGGTAATTACCTTATCTATTTGATCTAAAGCAAGCTTAAACCCTTCCAGGATGTGAGCCCTCACCTTAGCTACTTTCAGTTCGAATTTAGAGCGTCGAGTGATAACTTCATAACGAAAATCTATAAAATACTGAAGAGCCTCTTTAAGGCTGATTACCCGTGGCTGACCATCAACCAGAGCCAGCATATTAACGAAGAAAGCCGACTGCATTGAGGTGTGCTTGTATAGGTTGTTTAGTACCTGCTGGGGTCTAGCTTCTCTCCTTAGCTCAATGACAATACGCATACCCTTGCGGTCTGATTCATCTCGTAGTTCACTAATACCCCCAATTTTCTTATCCTTGACCAGTTGGGCTATTCTCTCCACAAGAGCAGCCTTATTCGTCTGGTAAGGGAGTTCAGTAACTATTATTTGGCGGCGTCCAACATCTGAAGCATCTGTCAGGTGAGCCTTTGCTCGAACGACTATCTTACCATGCCCGGTAGCATAGGCATTCTTAATCTCCTCCCGTCCCAGAATGATGCCAGCGGTAGGAAAATCCGGTCCTTTAACAAATTGAATAAGTTCATCAACCGTAGCTTCAGGGTTGTCAATAAGATAAGAGATAGCATCACACACCTCACCCAGGTTATGGGGGGGGATATTGGTAGCCATCCCTACCGCAATTCCGGAGCTACCATTAACCAGTAAATTGGGTACTCTGGCGGGTAGAACTGAAGGCTCTTTAAGGCTATCATCAAAGTTGGGCACAAAGTTGACAGTATCCTTATCAAGGTCAACCAACATCTGCTCGGCAATCTGGGTTAAGCGCGCTTCAGTGTAACGCATCGCTGCTGGGGGGTCATTATCTACGCTGCCAAAATTGCCATGCCCATCGACCAGAGGATATCTCATAGAAAAGTCCTGTGCCATGCGCACCATGGCATCATAAACAGAGGTGTCACCGTGGGGATGATATTTACCCAATACCTCACCAACAATACGGGCACTCTTCTTATGGGGGCTGCTAGGATGTAGCCCCAGACCATCCATAGCGTAAAGAATACGTCGGTGGACTGGTTTTAACCCATCCCGCACATCAGGTAAGGCACGGGAAACGATAACACTCATAGCGTAATCAAGATAAGAGCTTCTCATCTCATCTTCGATGCTTACTGGTTTGACTGTTCCTAGAGTCATATTCGTTTAAGCCTCTCCTTCCTCATAATTATTCATGCCATTATTAATATTGGGAGATTCCTCGGCCAATGATTCCTCTTCTTCCAAATCAGGGGTAGGTATTCTATTACCAGTATAAGGCCGCAAATCTTCAAACTTCCTTGAAGGAAAGGAAAGTCGCTCTGCTTGAGTGGTATCTTGATATGTCTCCCTAATAATGACTGATATCCTGTTTTCCGTTGAGCTGACGATAGCAGCAGTATACTTATTACCTCCCTTTATTAATTTAATAAGTCGTTGTCCCTGTGTGGGCGCAACCTCTCCTAGATACTCCTCGCGACTATTTTCCACTATTAAACTAGACTCGCCTGTCTTCAAATATACTTTATCACCAGCTCCCATTCTGGCCAGTATTTTTTGTGACGCCAGGCGATGAAGGTTAACCACCCCAGTCTTGCCTGCTTCCTCAATAAAATGCTGCGGCTCAGCCTTGTGAGAATCACCCTTTGAGCCTTCTGGAGTTTCCTCCAGATAAGATAAACGATGAAGATTCTTCTTAGCGATAACATTGTAAGGGTCAAGCTTTATAGCTTGTTTGTAGGCTTCTCTTGCCTGCGAATACTCCCCAAGCTCCATATAAGCTCTACCCAACCTATTATAGGCATCAACGTCATTGGTGAAGTTATCTATTATGCTTTTATTAGCCGCTATCGCTTCCTTCCACCGTCCCTGCATAGCTAAGGCTATAGCTTGTTTACTGCTCTGCCGCCTTAGTTTTACCTGCCCGTCTTCTTGGTATGCCATCCATTACTCCATATTCGGCTTCTACTAATCTATTCCTTAGATTCTAGTTCAAATGCTCGGTGCAAGACGGTAACTGCATCCTTAACCATAGCTTCGTTGATAATGCAGGTTATTCTTATCTCTGAGGTAGTAATAAGCTGGATATTTATGCCTTTTTCACTGAGTGCGCTGAACATCCTGGCCGCATAGCCGGGGGTATCCAACATACCCGTGCCTATAATACTAACCTTACCCAATCTAGAATCACAAACGCACTCTTTTGCTCCAATTGATTTGGCTATCGGTTTTACTACCTCCATTGCCTTAGCCAAATCAATTTTAGTCACGGTAAAGGTCAGATCGGTAATATTCTCAATACTGGCGTTCTGAACAATGGTATCCACACTGATATCTGCCTTGGCTAAAGGCTCAAAGATAGCGGCGGCAACACCTGGTCGGTCGGGAACACCGACCACCGTTATTTTAGCTATATCAAGGTCATGAGATACACTTCCCACTTTATTCCGCCCTTCCATAGATGCTTCTCCATGAATTAATGTACCGGGGTTTTGGGTGGAGCTGGAGGCCACTAGAATAGGAATATTAAATAGCTCTCCCAGCTCAACAGCTCGAGGGTGCAGCACTTTAGCACCATGGGTTGCCATCTCCAGCATTTCCTCGTAGCCAATCTCGGTTAGCTGCTGAGCCTCTGGAACAAGTCGCGGATCAGCAGTGAAAATACCCTTAACATCAGTATATATCTGGCATACCTTCGCCCCCAGGCTGGCAGCCAGAGCCATCGCTGTAGTATCAGAACCACCCCGCCCCAGGGTGGTTATATCCATATCGTCAGTAATGCCCTGAAAACCAGCAACAATGACAATTTTCCCCTTCTCCAGTTCTTTGACCACTCGTTTGGAGTCAACCCTTAGAATTCGAGCTTGGCTATAGATATTGTCAGTCCGTATCCCCGCTTGGGCGCCGGAGAGGCTAATCGCCTTATAACCCATATCTCGTAGTGCCATTGCCAGCAGAGTGCTGGAAACAATCTCGCCGGTGGATAACAGAACATCAAGCTCCCGGCCAACCGGACGGCCAGTAACCTGATAAGCTAGCTTGATTAGCTCATCAGTGGTATCTCCCATCGCTGAGACTACTGCCACCACTTGGTCACCTTTATCCCTGGTGGTAGCTATGCGCTGGGCAATACTCTTAATTAGGTCAGCATCAGCCACTGAACTTCCACCATACTTCTGAACAATTAAAGCCATTAATTTTTAACCCCAAAACCTGAAATGTTGATTTATTATAGCACGATTTGGCTGCAAATTGAAGCTATTAATACCTAATTTTGCCAGTAGCTTTCTGCAGTTCGGTGAGAGGGATGGTCTTTTGTTGGGCATTGGCCATATCCCGCAGTATCACTGTGTCACTCTTCATCTCCTGCTCACCAATAATCACTGTATAATTGACGCCAAGAGTATTTGCCTGTCTTAATTGAGCCTTTAGGCTCTTACTGCCCAGGGATTTTATTACACCAATACCATTCTTTCTAAGTGTAGAGGCTAGCTTTATTGCCCCGCTCTTGGCTTCATCACCTATATAGACCATGAAAATTTGTGGTCTGGGTAGAGGGGGGATGGGAACATTCTGTTTCTTTAGATTGAGTATAATTCGCTCTATGCCAGCGGCAAAGCCAAGGGCTGGGGTGGGCTTGCCGCCTAATTCCTCTATCAGATTGTCGTATCGTCCTCCACCGCCCAATGTGCTCTGGGCACCTTCTACGTCAGGCTGAATCTCAAAGACTGTCCTGGTATAGTAGTCTAGGCCTCGAACCAGACAGTGGTCTACTATAAAGGGGAGTCCAAGTAGTTCCAGATATAGCTTCAGCCGGTTGAAGTGGCTATCACATTGGGGGCAAAGATAGTCAATGCTTTTGGGTGCAGAGTTAGCTATTTGTTGGCATAAAGGCTTTTTGCAATCGAGCAGGCGAAGGGTATTTCTCTTTAGCCTGATATTGCAATCTGAGCACAGATCGTGATCATTATTAGCATAGTAATCCTTCAAGACAACTAGATATTCTGGCCGGCATTGCTTACAACCGATGCTATTTAAGTGGAGTGATAAGCGGTTAAGGTTCAGAGACTGGAAGAATTGCCATGCCATATCAATGACCTCAGCATCAAGGGCAGGGTCATCATCACCAATAGCTTCATAACCAAACTGATAGTGTTGCCGGTATCTTCCTGCCTGAGGCCTTTCGTATCTAAAAATAGAGGCAATATAATACAGTCTTACTGGTTGCGGCAGATTATGTAGTCCGTGTTCCAGGTAGGCTCGGCACACTGGTGCCGTGCCCTCTGGCCTCAGTGTTACCAGATTACCTCCCCTATCTTCAAAGGTATACATCTCTTTTTCTACAATGTCTGTTCCTTCGCCCACGCTACGCTTGAAAAGGCGGGTATTCTCAAAGGTTGGGGCATCAATGCGCTCATAGCCATAGAGTTGACATATATAAGCCACTTTTTGCTCTATATAACGCCAGCAGGCTTGCTCCTCGGGTAGAATGTCTGAAGTTCCACGTGGTGCTTGATACAACCTGTTCTCCTCGTTTTTAAGCTAGGATACAGTATTAGCGCTGGATTTGTAAAGGTAAAGCTAAATTTTGCATAAATCTATCAAATTGAGCTATAATTAACATTGGGGATTACTGAGGTGGTTAATGGGTTTTAATGGACTCCTAGAGAAGGCTAGGAGCTATCTTCCACCAGAGAAGATAGCTTTAGTTGAGAATGCCTATAATTTTGCTATGAAGGCACACCAGGGAGAGGTGCGTAAATCAGGTGAGCCCTATCTCGAGCATCCGCTTCAGGTTGCTTTGACCCTGGCTGATCTCCAGCTTGATGCTAGCTCTTTGGCAGCTGCTTTACTACACGATGTTTCCGAGAATTGCAATATATCTATTCCGGAGATTGAAGCCAAGTTTGGCTCAGAGGTAAGCAGGCTAGTCGATGGTACTACTAAGCTGGGCAAGCTCTCAGCGCCGCAAGGTACTGCAGCGATTAGAGAGTCACAAGCAGAAAACCTGAGGAAGATGCTGGTGGCGATGGCTGAAGACATACGTGTGGTGTTTATCAAATTAGCTGACAGATTGCATAATATACGCACCCTGGATGTCCTGCCACCAGAGAGACAGCGTAGCATTGCTCAGGAGACCCTGGAGATATATGCCCCCCTGGCTCATAGGTTAGGGATATGGGAGCTAAAGTGGCAGTTAGAAGATTATTCCTTCCGTTATCTGCAACCAGAGAGGTATCATCAGATTGCTGACCTGGTTGCTTCCCGGCGCACTCAGCGGGAGAGCTTTATAGCTCGGATAATTCAGATTTTGAGAGAGGAGTTTGACCGGGTTGGTCTAAAGGTTGAGATGTCGGGTAGAGCTAAACACATCTACAGCATACACCAGAAAATGGAGAGATATGCTGCCCTGGGTAAAGACTTTGATGATATACATGACCTTTTAGCTCTTCGAGTGGTGGTTGATACAATACCTGATTGTTATAGTGCCGTAGGCGTTATCCATAGTTTGTGGCGCCCTTTGCCTGATGAGTTTGACGATTTTATTGCTAATCCTAAGCCAAATGGATATCAATCTTTACATACTGCGGTAATGTGTCTGGGCATAACACCTCTGGAGGTACAGATTCGCACTTATGAAATGCGTCATTTTGCCGAATATGGAGTAGCTGCTCATTGGCGCTATAAAGAAGGCGGAAAGAAGGATATGCACTTTGAGGAGAAGGTAGGCTGGCTGCGCCAACTAATTGAGTGGCACCGGGAGCTTAGTGGGGCTGAAGAATTTTTGGAGTCGGTTAAAACAGATATATTCATTGACCAGGTTTTTGTTTATACACCTAAAGGTGAAATAAAGGATTTACCTAAAGGTTCGACCCCCCTTGATTTTGCCTATCGGGTTCATACTGAGCTGGGGCACCGCTGCGTTGGAGCTAAGGTCAATGGTAGACTGATGCCATTCAATTATCAGCTCAAAAATGGTGATATAGTAGAAATAATGTCAACTAAGGGAGATAGGGGGCCGAGCCGAGATTGGCTGAGCCCTCATCTGGGTTATATCAGGACATCTCATGCCAGGGAAAAAATACGGCAGTGGTTTAAGAAGCGGGAACGAACAGAAAATATTGAGCGTGGTCGGGAACTTTTAGAGAAGGAGATGAAGCGTCTGGGCATAAAACTCAGTGAGCGGGAGGAATTGGTCAAGTTGTTTAAGTATGCTAGCCTGGATGACTTTCTCGTTGCTATTGGGTATGGTGGTATCACCACTCATCAGATTGCCTTAAAGCTAGCCGCCCAGCATGAGCAACCTAAGACAATGGCTGAAGTGGCACCGCCCAAGCAACCAGTTACAGCCATTAAGGTGTTGGGTGTTGAAGATATGCTTGCCCAGTTAGCCCATTGTTGTCATCCTGTACCGGGCGATAAGATTATTGGCTACGTTACTCGCAACCGCGGAGTGTCAGTCCACCGTCAGGATTGTTACAATGTGATTCATGTTGAAGAGAAAGAGCGACTAATTCCGGCTGAATGGGGGCGGACTGATTCGCTGTATCTAGTCAATGTTCAAATTAAAGCTTGGGATAGGGTAGGGTTGATACGTGATATTACCACTCTTGTAGCTGAGGAAAAGGTTAATATTGCTTCAATGAGCTTAGCTAATCATGATGATTATACTACCTCTCTATATTTGTCTTTAGAGACGAGGGGACTGGCTCAATTAAGCCGGCTCTTAGCCAGAATTGAAGGGATTCGAGGGGTAATAAGTGTTACCAGGGTGGGGGATGAGGCGGTCGTGAAAAACTAGCTTTGCCCTCTAATAAAAATATTAATTAAGGAGATAGATTTTGCCAAATATTAAATCAGCTAAAAAACAGATGCGGGTAACTGAAAGAAGACGACCCAGAAATAAGTCTATTCGTAGCTTGTGTAAAACTAACATAATTAAGGCGGAAAGGCTTATTTTCTCAGGCGAGCTTGAGTCGGCTCAAAAAGCGGTTGTAGCTGCTATCAGTTCTCTAGATAAAGCGGCGGAGAAGGGAGTTATCCACTCTAATAATACTGCCCGTCGCAAAGCACGATTAATGAAGAAGTTGAATGGAGCTCAGTCTCTATCTTCGGCTAAAGACTCAACTAAAGGCTCAGCTCAGGCAAGCTGAAACTAAGCCAGCTCTGCTACTGTGATTAGGTTATGGACGACGGTAACCATACCGTCGCTGATATAGATGAGTTTCTTAGGGGATAATAGCAAATAGCTCAGCGCACAAATTATTTATCAGAGGTGTCTAAGAGGGGTAAAGCCCCTCTTATTTTATTTCCTTCCTCTTTAAAGACAACATACATAGCGTATGGTATTGACAAAAGGCAATATATGTGCTACTATAAGGACTAATGGCATTTATTGAATAGAGGAGGAGAAGAATGTTTCCCAGTGAAATGGTAATCTTGATGGCTATTGCCGTAGCCAGAGACTCTGGTAAAAAGCCACTAACTCAATCGATGGATGTTACCGGTGAATACATTGGCTACTTATGCGATTCACTGGGTAGACGCGGCTATATAAAGGAAAATAGTTCAAAAGGATACCAGCTTACCTCGAAGAGTAGGGAAGTTCTTTTTGAGTTCCTGCACGAAAATAAAACTAGAGTCAAAGACACGATGAAAACGTTACAACAATTTGGCATTGAGATTAGTCAAGAGACAGACAATCTAGAAAAGGAAATGGTCGAGGTCAAGTAGAGGAGCAAAACACCCACTGTCACTGTTCTTTACAAAATAGCTGGTATGGATTAAAAAAATGTAGAACCTCCTTCTCTGAAGGGGTTGTGCGCTCTGCATTAAGGGCGTATGACCCCTCTTGTTTTAAGCTGGAAGGGAGAGTTGTGTCTTGGTTCTATTGATGTAGCTTTCTGTCCAATAAGACTGTTACCGGGGCTGCCAATTCTAGCCTCTAATTATGTTCAAAGAGATAACGTTGGAAGTAGAGAGACTTACTTCTTCCCGGTTAAGGCTTCAATTGCTGCCTCAACGACTTTAGCATTCCATTGGGTGCCGGTATTCTCCTTGAGGATTTGCAGCGCCTTTTCGTGGGTAAAGGCTTTGCGGTATGGGCGTTCTGAGGTCAGCGCATCATAGGCATCTGCTACTGCCAGGATACGAGCTTCAAGCGGTATGTTATCATTACTAAGGCCATCTGGATAGCCTTTTCCGTCAACTCTTTCATGATGATGACGAATGGCTAATAGGGTATCTTCGGGATTGGGTATCAGGCGTATTAAGTCAACACTTTTCTCAGGGTGTAGCTGTATCTGGGCAAATTCGGGTGGCGTTAATGGCTCTAGCTTGCTCAGAATGGCATCAGGAACAGCAATCTTACCAATGTCGTGAAGCAAAGCGGCTCGTTCCAATATTCGTATTTGTTTATTCGGTAAACCCATCTGCCGAGCTATAGCTCGGCAGTAACGTTTTACTCTGTCACTGTGTCCTCTGGTGTATGGGTCTCGTGCCTCAAGAGTAATAGCCATTGATAGAACCATACCTTCATAACTTTTTTTAGCCTGCTCCTCTGCCTTTCTCCACCCAGTGGTATCTCTTAACAGGGCAATAAATTCCACCTTTTTGTTCTTTTTATCCAACACAGGGGTTTCCTTAACGGAAAAATGTTTATCGAAAATTGGCTCATAATAATTCAGAGTTTCCACGCTTCCGGTTTCAAGAAACCTTGCTAACGGACAGTTTGCCAGTGGTTCGTTTGTATGATGTAGGATCTTGTAGCATTTCTGTCCTACAATATCCTTTTCCGGTTTGTTAACTAGTTCCATAACACTCTTATTGACTTGTAATATATTGTATTTCGTGTCTATCAATAGCACTAAATCGTCAAGTGAGTTGAGAATCTTCCGCCATTCTCTTTCCGATTCTCTTAGCGCCTGTTTCAGTTCCTTACGGCTAGTAATGTCCCGAAGCAGTGTAATATCCAAAGTTCCTCCGTCGGATTTAATAAAGGAACTATTGACTTCGAAAAATCGCTCTTCGCCGTCTTTGGCATAGAAGCTTATCTCATATGGGGCAGTCTTCTTACCCTTTAATCGGCGGGCTAAATTCTGCTTAATAACTCTCTTCCCATCAGGGGACAGAAATTCCAGTTTGGATATATTTTTGCCTAGAAAGTCTTTTTTTTCAAAACCATATCTTCTGAGGGACAAGGCGTTTGTATCTAAGATAGTTCCATCTAGACTTATGACGAAAATAGGGTCGGGTATTGATTTGCTAATCAATTTGAAGCCAATTTCCCATTCCGTTTCCGACATCTTGGTTTACCTCCCTACATGCAGACCTTATCATCTTTCGAGAGATTAGAAACTGTCCTTAATTTTACCATAGCAAGTCCAATTGTCAAGTATATGGCGCAAATATGACAGATGGCTATAAATATTATTTTCCTCGATTAACAATCAGTCCAATTATTAAAATTTCTATAGGCCCCCTATTTCTTTTAAACTAAAATTCTAGTAGAATAGTCTTTAATTATGATAGAAGGTTCAACTCCTATAAGGCAGCAGTATCTTAGTATTAAGCAGAAGTATCCCCAGGCTATAGTATTGTTTCGACTGGGCGATTTCTATGAGACATTTGATGAGGATGCTAAAGTTGCCTCTCGAGAGTTAGATATTGTTTTGACCGCCAGGGAGATGGGTAAGGGGCAACGGGTGCCTATGGCCGGTATCCCTTATCATGCCCTTGATAATTATCTGGCGAGACTAATCAATCGTGGTCATAAAGTTGCTATCTGTGAGCAAGTAACCAAACCCGGTGAGACTAAAGGTTTGGTTCAGCGTGAGGTTATCCGCTTGGTAACGCCGGGTACGGTGGTCGAACCTAATCTCCTTGACAGCAAGACTAATAATTATTTAGTCAGCCTGGTGTTGGGTGATGAGGAGGTGGGGATAGCCTATGTTGACATAACAACCAGCGAATTTGCCACTACTCAAGTAGTATTTCAGCGGGCTGTGCCTGAGTTGGAGCGGCTTAGCCCATCAGAGATTATTACGGCAAAAGATTCGGAGTTATCCAGTTTAGAATTAACTGCTCCGGTAACTCGCCTTGATGATAACTTTTTTGAGTTGGAGGTAGCCCGCCAAACACTGCAAAACCATTTTGGCGTAGTTACTCTTGATGGCTATGGCTGTGAACAGCTGCCTCTGGCGATAATAGCCGCCGGCGCTATTATTCAGTATATTCGGGAAACACAGAAGGGGGTATTGGGACAAATAACGCGGCTATCTACCTACTCCACCGATTCCTTTATGGCGCTAGATGTCCAGACACAAAGAAACCTGGAACTTTTCCAGAGTAATCGTCCTGGAACTACTGGTGGCTCACTCTTATCAAATATTGATCTGACTAAAACAGCTATCGGGGGCAGACTATTGAAACGATGGCTATCTCAGCCTCTACTTAACATAACGGAGTTGATTAAAAGGCAGGATGTCATTGGTTGGTTCTATGACAATACCATGACTCGTAGTCAGGTTGTTTCTTTATTGGGTGAAGTAGCTGATCTTGAGCGACTGATTAATCGGGTAAGGAGTAACATTGCTTCCCCTCGCGAGCTAGTTGCTCTGCGACGCAGTTTGGAGGTAATACCTAAACTGAAAGAAATACTTAGTGGTAGCTCAATAGAGTGGCTGAGGGATGAGTTGAAGCCTCGCCAGGACGTGGTTGAGCTCGTTTCAGAGGCTATAGTAGAGCACCCCCCGGCTAACTTGGATGATGGTGGTGTGGTAAAGCCCGGTTTTTCTGAGGAACTGGATAGCCTTCGCCAGACTGCTACAAAATCCAAGCAATATCTGGCTAATCTGGAGCGCCAGGAGCGAGAGAAAACAGGGATTAAATCACTGAAGGTAAGTTATAATAAGGTTTTCGGTTACTATATTGAGGTATCTAATTCTAATCTGGCTCAGGTGCCTCAGGACTATATCCGCAAGCAGACTTTGGTTGGTGGAGAGCGCTTCTTCACACCGGAGCTAAAGGAATATGAGTCGCTGATTTTGAATGCTCAGGACAGGATTGCTGAACTTGAGGCTAGTATCTTTCAGCGGGTATGTCGTCAGGTAGCTACGGTTAGCGAGCTTATTTTAGCCGTAGCCAATGCTATAGCTAATGTAGATACCTTCTCCGGCTTAGCTGAGGTAGCAGTGCGCTATAGCCATGTCCGACCCGAGTTGACTACTGATAAGGCGATAATTATTAAAGAAGGACGCCACCCGGTAGTTGAGCAGAATCTGATTGATGGTAGCTTTGTGCCCAATGACATCTATCTGTCCAATGAGGATGCCCAGCTTATTGTTCTTACCGGTCCTAATATGTCAGGGAAGTCAACCTACTTGAGACAGGTAGCTTTAATTGTGCTTCTCGCTCAGATTGGTAGCTTTGTGCCGGCGACTTCGGCAATTATTGGGGTGGTTGACCGTATCTTTACCAGGATTGGCGCACGTGAGGACCTGGTGGCTGGTCAATCCACCTTTATGGTGGAGATGGTGGAGACAGCCAATATCTTGAATAATGCCACACCACGCTCATTAATCATACTTGATGAGATTGGACGGGGCACCAGTACCTATGATGGGCTTTCTATTGCCCGAGCCGTGGCTGAATATATCCATAACTATCCCGGACTTGGAGCCAAGACCTTGTTTGCTACCCATTATCATGAACTGGTAGAGCTAGCTAGCTTCTTGCCCCGGGTGAAGAACTTTAATGTGGCTGTTAGTGAGCAGGGTGGGGAGGTTACCTTTCTTTACAAGATTATGCCCGGTGGTGTGGATAAGAGCTACGGCATTCATGTGGCTCAACTGGCTGGCCTGCCCAAGTCAGTGGTGCACCGTGCCCGGGAAGTATTAGAGGAATTGGAAGAGGATAACCGAGCTGCGGCCAAGCCCGCATCAAAAAGACGCAGCAAGCAGGAAGCAGCTCAGCAATTAGCATTCTTTGGGCAAAAACCACAGCTTTTAGAAGAAATTGAAAAGCTGGACATTGATTCCCTGTCTCCCCTGGAAGCCCTCACCAAACTCTACGAACTGCAAAAGAAGGCGAGGGAGGGGTGACGGGTAAAACTAAGACACCCTGATTAAAAGATACAGGCGTATTGTACCAAAGAGTACATAATAGTAACTCTCAGTCCTTCTAAGTATTCAGTTTAGCCTCGTTTTGTACCTTCTAGTACCTTTACGTAACTTTTAGTGCTAAGAAGTTCGTTAGCAAAATGTATTATAATAAAACAAATATATAATACTTTTTAACGATGGTTAAAGTGAGAAGATATGTATAAAGAACATCCAGAGTTTCATAAACCAGAAGGTAAAAAAACCAAAGTCTGGCGATACATGGATTTCACAAAATTTGTGAGTATGCTTGATGAAAATAAGCTATTTTTCTCGAGGGCTGACAAACTGGGAGACCCTTTTGAAGGCTCATACCCAGTAGAAAACATACGTCAAAGAGAAAGAATGCAAGAAAAACTTCTGAAGACATTACCTCATGCATTTAAATCTATTTATGAACGAAAGCCTGAAGGACTGATTAGTTTTCATAGAAACCTGCCAAGATTCATCTTTATCAACAGTTGGCACGAAAATAGTCAGGAGTCGGCAGCAATGTGGAGTCTTTATCTGAAAAGCAATGATGGTATCGCTGTACAGTCAACATTCGGCAGATTAAAGGAGTGCTTCGAAAGTGAGACACCAGTAGTGTACATTGGAGAAGTTGAGTATAGAGATTACATTAAAGAAATGATTCCATCAAATAATTTCTTTTCGCCTTTTCTTCATAAAAGGAAGAGTTTCGAGCACGAGAAGGAATTAAGGATGCTAGTCATGGCTTACGACATGACTAAAGAAGGTTTGCCAAATCTTTCAAAGCCACCTTATTCAGATGGAGTAGGAGTAAAGGTAAACTTAGAGAAATTGATTGGAAACATATATGTATCGCCAACAAGCCCCAAATGGTTTCTAAATTTAGTGAAGTCAGTTACGAAAAAATACGGTTTAAATAAAGCAATTTTCCAGTCTAGTCTGGATGCAAAGCCAGTATACTAATTAAATGATAAAGGCGTATTGTACCGAAGCGTACATAATAGTAAGCCTCAGTACCATACAGTTTAACCTTTAGCCTTGTTTTGTACCGTATAGTAACTCTCCATACCTTTTAGTACTCAGAAGTTCGTTAGCAAAAATGTTAGCAAAAAGTCAGGTGTGAACCGTCATTTTCGCTGATTGACAACAATCAACAATTATCATAATATCCAATAAGTAGAATATCCAATAAATTTTACTCATGGAGGAAGGTTATGCCTAAACCTAAAATTATCATCGTAGGAGGAGGCTTTGCAGGATGTGCCGCTGCGTGTTCAGCAGTTAAAGCAGGTGCCAATGTTACCGTTTTAGAACGCATGGAGGTCCTAGGAGGTTGTGGTCTTGTCGGTGGCCAAATTAGTAATGCACATTTCCCGGTAAGAGAAGAACTGAAACTCATGGGCGGATACGACATTTTTCAGGTTATTGATAATTGTGCCATACATGATAGTGTTTCCTCTGCTTTAGGTGTACCAAACAGCTGTCAAATGCATGACGTCTCTAGAATTGACTCTGAACTAATGAAGCATTTGGATAGTCTGGGGGTAGAAGTATTACTCCAATCCAGAGTTAAAGATATTAAGATGGCAGATAAAACAATTCAAGCTGTTGTATTAGATAACATGTCAGAAATTCAGGCAGATGTCTTCATAGATGCAACTGGAGGTGCTGGGCCACAAGCAAATTGCAGAAAGTATGGAAACGGATGTGTGATGTGTGTCTTGCGGTGTCCTGCATTTGGTGGTAGAGTGAGCATTGCTGAGAAGACAGGGATAAAAGAATTGATTGGCAAGAAGCTAGACGGCTCAATTGGGCCTACATCATCTGGATGTAGTTTTATCAAGGAAAGTATAGCTCGGGAATTGGTGAGAGAACTAGAGAGGACAGGTTGTATATATGTTCCTGTACCACCAGAACTTGTCAATGATGAGGCATATAAGAGAAACGAGAATGTCACGTCGGGATTTGTAAACAAACTCTTTGTCGAGAATGTAGTATTACTGGATAATGGCCTATATGCCAAGAGACCAGCACATGGATATACACCGCTAGAAGAGATGAGACAGGTACCTGGTTTTGAACGCGTTGTTTATGCAGAGCCTCATGCCGGAAGCAAAGGTAATTCTATACGTTATATGGCGTTAACACCAAGAGGTGATGCTCTCGATGTTCCTAATGTTGATAATTTGTTCGTCGCCAGTGAGAAGCTCGGTACCGTTGGTCTCCCGGAATCAATAGTAGGTGGTACGGTAGCTGGGTATAATGCAGTAACCAAAGCTGTAGGTATGAAGCCTGTAATCCTACCGAAGACAATGCTGTTGGGAGACTTTCTCTCATATGTTAATAAGAGATGGAACATGGAGGAGCATCTCAGAGAGCGATTTAGCTTTTGTGTAGGGACTTACTTTCGACGAAGCTCAGAACTTGGGTTACATACTCAAGACCAAAGTGTGTTGTATTCTAGGGTAAAAGATAGCGGTTTAGAGGGTATATTCAGTAAAAATATTGTGGCATGAGTTACTTTAGCATATCTCAGAACTAGTGGCCAAAATATAAAACCCCAATTATAGATAATTCCCTTCATTCCTTATAGTTAAATCCGCTCTTAGCAAATTCGACTGAAAGTCCTTTATTCTTTTTGGTACTCAGAAGTTCGTTAGCAAAAATATTAGCAAATGGTGAGGGTAAGTAATTGGTAGTTGGTTGATACCATATTCCATTATGACAGGTGAAAGAGCGACCATGAAAACTTGCGAAAATATAGGTAAAATGATACAACCTAACTGTAAATATAGATGAGAGATTAAAAAGATGTTTGTTATTAGAAAGGCAGAGTTCGAGGATATTGCAGATATTACCAAAATATATAACGAAGCTATACTTAATACAGAAGCTACCTTCGATACTGAACCAAAAAATGATGATGAACAGAGGGATTGGTTTAATAGCCATGACATAAAACACCCGATTCTAGTCGCTGTATTAGATGGAATAATTACAGGTTGGGCTTCATTAAGTAATTGGTCGGATCGCTGTGCTTATTCTGATACAGCCGAAGCTTCAACATATGTGAAGGAAGGATACAGAAAGAAAGGAATTGGAAGGAAATTATTTAAAGCTTTAGTCAAGAAAGGTGAACAGGTGGGGCTTCATACTATAATATGCAGAATAAATGCAGATAATAAAGTGAGTATTTACCTTGCTAAAACAGAAGGCTTTGATGATATTGGTGTAATGAAGGAAGTTGGAAGGAAATTTGGCAAGTTAATAGATGTTCGGCTAATGCAGAAAATCTATTCTGAAGCTGATTAAAAGATACAATACCACCTATATTTCCCAGTTCACTAGCTATTATAGATGTATTACATCGTGTCAGGGAGTTTAACTATATAGAAAAAGCCGTTTCCAACCTTATCTTTATTCAGCATCCCTTCAGATACAAGCGAAATTAGATACTTATTTGCATCTTTTTCCCTTAAGTCAAAAACCTCAGTAATTTCTTTCGTAGCCACCTTTCTATATTTTTGAACAAAAGCAAAGATAGAACCTTTTCTTACCTTTGAGGAAACAGGGATGATGGCATCACCAGCAAGCTTGCGGAATGCATCGACAAATTCGCTGAACTGCCGATAGCCTCTAAGAAGAAGCTCATCCTTATTAAGATTTCGAATAAGAAACGTAGGAAATCCTCGAATTCCTCGATTAAGGCATTCCTGTAAATCTTTTTCAAATGATTCCTTGGCTCTGCCGTTTTCTATATCTTCTATGAACTGGTCGGAGTCTAGGCCAACTTCCTTGGCTAATTTAACCTGAATATTAAGCTGCTGGATATCCAAACGTTCAGCAGCAGCACCCTCCCTCATTCTCCGAAGAAATCTATTCGCTAGAATTTCATCTTGAAGCTGTGCTGATTTATATGCAATATTTGCTGGATAGGTAGAGAAATTGGAGTCTCGAATATTAAAAAATATCTGCTCATCTACGGGCATACCATGTCGACTTGATGCTTCAAGCCAGTGAGCTGCTACCTGCCTATACCAGCCCGGTCCACCAATTTGATTCTGGGCATCATAGAAGTTGCTCATTTCTTTGACGAGCCCTCCCATCTTAAAACTTATTTTAACTTGTTCTCCATAAGTCTCCTCGATTTTCCTAAGAATTGGCTCTGACCCCCAGCACCAAGTGCAGTACGGATCAGTATATGAAACTAATTCTAATAAATTTGAAGACATCATTTATACCGATATTATACCACTTGTCCAGTCAGACAATGAACTAAAAAGGAACCTTTTTATACCCGAAGTAGCAAAACGCTATTTTGTGCAATGAAGTAACAGAATAAGCTTCTGTTACCCCTTTACTGAGCTTGCCCAAGTATTGGACTATTGACATCCATAGGGAGAATGCTCTATTCTCCAAACAAAAATGGAGGTGAACCAATGCAAGCATATTGTGTGAAGTGTCGCGCCAAAAGGGAAATGAAGGATGCCAAGGCCATAACTATGAAGAATGGCAAGCCGGCTACGCAAGGGACGTGTCCCGTATGTGGGACTAAGATGTTCAGGATCGGAAAGAGTTAATACTACTCCGTATCAGGTTATTCGTATAAGGCTGGACATTACCATGAGGAATGTTCAGCCTTATTATTATCAGGAGATAACAAAACAAGTTATTGTTCAGTTCACGAAGAACTGTCAATAGCTGTGGTACGCGGTTCGAGCTCTCTTATCAATCTTCCAATATTTTAGACTACTAAAAATAAAAACTTCATTTTTTACCTGTGCCAAAATGTTATACTAAATGCTGGTTAAGGCTCTTCCTAATACAGTAAACAGGGGATGTTCTATGTTTTTTAAAAAGAAATGCCCGAGTTGCGGAACTAAAAATCCGATAAATGCAGCGACCTGCGCGAGTTGTGGTGCTTCATTTGAATCAAGAAAGGCGGATAGCCCACAATCCATCAAGAATTGTGATGAAGCCATACGCCTTGATCCACAGAGTGCCGAGGTCTATTACAAACGGGGTTTTGCCTACCAGAACATGGGACAGGGTGAGCGAGCTATTGAGGACTTCGACAGGGCAATCCGTATCAATCCTGAATTTGCTATGGCCTACAGCAACAGAGGCTACGCTTACCTCAATAAAAGGCAGTATGACAGGGCCGTTGTTGACTGCACCAAGGCTATCAAGCTTGACCCCAGCGACGCCGTAGCCTACTTGAACAGGGGTACTGCTTACAAATTACAAGGTAATACCGCCGAGGCTATAGCTAACTTCGAGAAGTCTATCAGTCTTACTGGTAATCCCCAGTGGATTGAAATGGCTAGGCAAGGAATTGAATCATTATCTGAATAATGTGGTGGCTGGTGCCCTTTTTGTTTGGTAGCTTTTCAATATATGGATCTAAACAAATGAGAAAGCAATTCATTATATTTGCGGTATTTCTGCCTCTCTTATTGTCCTTGGTAGTTATGGTTGGCTGCCAGCAGCGAGTTGAAACACCACCAACTACTTATACTAATAATATAGTAAAAGAGCAAGACCTGTTTCTCGAAATAGTGTCTGTTACCTCTCCTATTGGAAAAGGCTATATAGCAACATTACGAGCGAAGACAGAACCACAAACATATTGCACCATCGTGGTCTATTACAAATCAGGTCGTAGTAAAGCGTCAGGGTTATACCCTAAAGAGACAGATAGTAGTGGTAATGTATCATGGTCTTGGAAAGTGGGTACAAGGACAACCTCTGGGTCTTGGCGTATTGTGGTTACAGCCAGTCTCGGTGGTAAGACTGCTTCACAGACTACTTATTTTACGGTCTATTAGAGTAATGAATACATTCCGCACTATTACTATCAATCCACAATAGCAGAATACAGCTTCAGACTATCCTCAAATTAAACTGACCTCATGGCGCCTTATAAAACTTCAAACTATCCTGAAAATTTCTACGGGCAACCAACAACAACCAATAACCCATTCCCCTGCCCATGCCCACTTCGGAACATACCTGCCCTAATGGGGTTCGTTGGGCATTGACACGGAGTATGTAGGTGTGCTAATGTCACTTTCAAATTCAATATAAGGGAGATAGCAATATGAATACAGGTTGGTCAACTGGAATAATCTGGATTATCGCTGGTATCGTGGTACTGGCTTGGCCTGACGCCATACGTTGGGTGTTGGGAATAACCCTCATTGTAATCGGCGTATTAACATTTATGAAAAGTAGAGATTAACAGATACTAATAGGTTGATTGTCATAGGGTTAGAGAATTAACAAACTCGGTAACTAGGGCTAAACTCAAGCCCTACCATGTAAAATAGACTTAAAATAAGAATTCGGTTAAGAAGATGTGCTACATAACGAGGGCATTGGAATCGCTAAATAGATGGCGGTTGATGGTGTCCTTTTAGGTTTGGTTTTGCAGATTGCGGAGTAGA
>SDBV01003475.1_pt1 | contig 23240 bp, 12 predicted proteins | sample 2277081 | NCBI WGS metagenome assembly SDBV01 (sample SAMN10402039, study PRJNA504765) | marine sediment metagenome | isolation source: marine sediment core GS10_PC15, 223 cmbsf | place: Arctic Ocean: Southern Knipovich Ridge | collected 2010 | reverse complement strand
AACATGTCAAGGTCGTCCGTTGAAGTATAGACGTTTGGAGTAACCCTGATTCCCTGGATATTTGCCCAGTCTATGGAAATGGTGTAGATTCTGTGTTCATTCATCAATTTTCTCTGGATCTCGGCTGGTTCTATTCCTTCGATGGCAAAATTTCCGAGTCCACAGGAAAACGGATCCTTCTGTGAGGTATTAAATCGGATTCCCTCGATATCTTTCAGGGCATCCATCCAGTAGTTTTTAAGGTATCTCAGCCTGGCTTCCTTCCTTTCAATCCCTATCATCTTGTGAAATTCTATGGCCGTACCAATGGCGAGTTCAGACGGGAAGGATCGGGTACCCATCGCTTCAAATTTGCGTATGTCATCACTTTCAGGATCTCCCGGAGCAGTCAGGGGCCAGATGCCTGGGATTTTACCCTTTTTTACCCAGAGCATTCCTGTTCCGAAAGGAGAGCACAGCCACTTATGCAGGCTGGTACCAAAATAATCACAATGGAGATCCTCAATCTTAAAATCCAGGTGAGCGAATGTATGTGCTCCATCAACCATAACCTCAATCCCTTCCTCATGAGCAGCATCTGCAAGTTTCCTGACCGGAAGTACCTGACCGTTCCAGTTGATCATATGCATTACCTGTATCATCCGGGTCCGGTTTGAAAATTGTTCCCTGTAGGCTTCAACCACAGCATCTTCATCCTCAATCGGCATTGGAAGATCTACCCACTTAAGTACTATACCTTCTCTTTTCTCCCTCTGTTTCCAGGCGTTTATCATATTGGGATAGTCCTGTCTGGTCAATACAATCTCATCACCCTTTTTCAGATTAACCCCGAATATTACTATTTCCAGGGCTTCGGTAGTATTGCGTACTATGGCAATCTCTTCATCCGAACATCCCGCCAGTTTTGCGAGATTCTGCCTTACTGTCTCCCTTCCCTTGCCTACAACATTCCACATATAATAAGCAGGTCCTTCATTACTAAACCGGTTGTAGCTCTCGAAAGCCTCTTGTACAACTTTTGGCTGGGGACAAACACCTCCGTTGTTGAGGTTCATAATGTTAGGACTGGAGGTATAGCAGTTTTTAATATAATACCAGAAATTCTGATCTGTTGTGACATCTCCGACTGGTTCCGGAAGATTTGCTGACATTTCAGACAGGGTTACCGCTGCCTCAGATTCATTAAGCATGCCGAATAGGGTGGCTGCTCCTGCTGCTGAAAGGGATTTTCTCAGAAATGATCTCCTGTTCGTTTGCATGGTTTGAAGTTTAAGTTATAAATCATTTTTATCTATGAGATATATCAATGAAGCTATCGATGCACTTCCCAGCTGAAGTTCCCTGATGTTTACCTGCTTGAAAGTATCGTTCGGGGAATGATGATAATCAAAGTAGCGTTGCATATCGGGTACAAGGCTGATCAGCACAGTACCAAATTCGCGCAGGGGACCGATGTCCACACCGCCTCCACCTCCTCTGAATTCTGTTATACCATAAGGTGCAAAATACTTTTCGAGGGCCAGCATCTTCTCCAGTCTTTCACCACTGGCTCCGATTCCAAATCCTCTGGGCAAAAGTCCCCCTCTATCCGATTCAAGGGCCACATAATGCTTTTCACCGTTTATTTTTGCCAGTTCTGCATATTTTTTTCCACCGCGTTGTGCAATTTCCTCATCCATAAACATAACAGCCCTTACAGTTCGTTTAGGCCGGATTCCAAGCTCTTTGTAAAGCCTCAGGGTCTCAATGGACTGAATACAACCGGCCCCGTCATCATGTGCACCTTCACTATTATCCCAGGCATCCAGATGTCCGCCGACAGTGATGATCTCGTCCGGATAAGTTGATCCCCTTATCTCGCCTATTACATTATGGGAGGTGACATCAGGATGATTGCTGCAATTACTGATAAGATGCAGGTCAAGATCAGGGTCTTTTTCAAGCCAGGTGCTTAATAGATCCGCTCCCATGGTACTTACGCAGACGGCAGGTATTTTTGGGATGCCTTCTTCGTATCCCATTACACCTGTGTGTGGATGATCATCAATTGCCGTTGTGACTGATCTGATAATGGCAGCTAATGCACCATATTTTGCTGCTTCGATGGCCCCCCGGCCACGCTGGTTAACAGCACCACTATAAGCTTTGAAAGTGTTCAGCAGGGTCGGATCCATGGGCCTGTTAAAGAATACTATTTTTCCCTTAATCCTTTCTTCACCTAGCTGCTCAAGTTCCTCGAAATTCTGTACCTCGATTACATTGCCTGCAATGCCAATATCACTGGTTCCAACGGATAAGCCCAATCCGGTAATTGACAGGTCCTCTGAGCCAAGGGTGGAAGAAATGATCCTTGCAGATTCTATTTTTCCGCGAACCCATCTTTTTACCTTCAATTCCTGGAGGTAGACAGAATCAAGGTCCATGTCCAGCATGACCTGGCGGGTAAATTCAACTGCTGATGCAGCTTCCGGAGTTCCGGCTATTCTTCCTTTGGTGTTCTTACATAACCATCTCAGGTTTTCATATGCCACGTTGCTGGTCAGGGCTTCATCGAATAGCCTCCGGACAAGGATGGAATCCTGATCCTGTGCAGATAGAAATCCACAAGTGAATAATAACAGTAACAGAATCGTTCTTTTCATATTTAACTTCCGGTTATTCCTTGTTTAACACATACTTTTTCATCCACTCGTCTGTTTCCCACAGCATATGGAGCAGGGACTCCCTGGCCCTGTAGCCATGACTCTCATGGGGTAGCATAACAAGCCTTACGGTAGCCCCCTGGCCTTTCAGTGCATGATAATAGCGCTCGCTTTGTATGGGAAAGGTTCCCGAGTTATTATCTGCCTGTCCATGAATTAACAGGATCGGCTCATTGACCTTATCTGCATGCATAAATGGAGACATATTGTAATACACATCGGGTGCTTCCCAGTAAGTCCTTTCTTCTGCCTGGAAGCCGAATGGAGTCAGAGTACGATTATAGGCTCCGCTTCGGGCAATTCCGGTTGCAAACAGATCTGAATGTGCAAGCAGGTTGGCGGTCATGAATGCACCATAGGAATGTCCGCCGATCACGATCTTGTCCGGGTCCGCCACACCCATAGCAACCACTTTATCAACAGCAGCTTTGGCACTGGCAACTAATTGTTTTATGAAAGTGTCATTGGGTTCCTTGTCTCCTTCTCCAATGATTGGCATTTTGGGATCATCGAAAACAGCATACCCCTGGGTTAACCATACAAGTGTAGACCAGTGACTGATCCGGTCAAAAGAATAAGGAGAGTCATCTACCTGTCCGGCGGACTTAGCATCTTTGAATTCTCTTGGATAGGCCCACATGATCACCGGCAGGTCTTTATTTTTTACAGGGTCCTTATACGGTAAATGCAGTGTAGCACTTAGTTGAACACCATCCTCCCGCTGATAGGTAACCAATTGCTTGCCAAGTCCCATAAGGTCGGGATGTGGGTGTGGGAATTTTGTAACCTGGGTTGATTTTCCTTTACGCCATTCAACCCGGTGATAATTGGGCTGCTCGGTGACTGATTCACGGGAAACAAGGAGTATTCCTTTTGAACCATCCAGAATTCTGGATGGGTATTCGTAATATGGGGGAGAGGATTGCCAGAGCCGGTTGGTTTTACCCGTACTCAGATCATAGCTGTTGATAAATGGTTCATATCCCCTTGGTGAACCTCCCCTGCCTCTCAGGTATAGTGATTTGTCTTTATTCCCGAACAAAAGGACCCACTTCCCCATGGAATTTTTACTGCTGACAAAGCTGCCTGGATCAGCGTAACGGTCTTCAGTATTCAGCTCAAACAAAACCTTTTTTTCAGCCTCAAGTTTGTCCGGCTCAAACCGGCTAATAATTTCTTTCCGGGTCTTCCACCAGTATTCATATATCATAGCCGTGGAGGAATTCCCCCAGTCTATGCCTGCAAAGCGAAGGGAACATTTTGGACCTTTTTCAATTTCCCCGGTGAAGGGTGCCTTTAAACTGAAAACCTGGTCCCTGAAGTCCACCCTCTTCGATCCGTCTCCTTCATCAAGTGCCTCTGTCCAGAAAAGCTGCGCCGGGACATCGGACCTCCATTCAACGGATCGAACACCTTTTCGAACAGATCCGAAACCGGAGGGGATATCATCTGCCAGGGTTAGTTCCGCCAGCGTATGGACCAGTTTCCCCTGAATATCCCATATCTCTATACTTAAGGGAAAACGGTAGTATGGCACAAGGTATGAATAGGGTTTCTTGACGGTTTCCACCAGCAGGTACTGTCCATCAGGTGAAACAGCACACATAGTAATAATCCCCCTGGAACCTATTTCCCGGGATTCTCCTTTCAGGGATAAGTGAATAATCTGAGAGCTGGCGTAATATTCAAAAACCTTCTCATCGTAAGGATTTTTAAGCAAGTCCTGGTAGGTCCTGATCGGAGATTTTGTGCCCGTATTTTCCTGAACAACAGGCCCGTATGGTATTTTAGAAGGTTCAGGAGGTGAAACCCTGTCTTTGTCAATCGATTTGTAAAGCAGAGACTTATTATCCGGGTGCCAGGAATATGGGGATTCCCTTGTAATATTGTTTAATACCGGTTCAGTCAGCCGCCTTGACTTTTTTGCTTCAACATCAAGTACCCAGAGCTCAATTCCTTTTTCAACCGTATTGCAGAATGCTGCATTTTTCCCGTCAGGTGACCAGGAAACATTACTGATGCGGGGATTTTCAGTAAGGCCGGAAACCTCGTATTCTGTGTTGTCAACCAGGGATAATAACTTTAAATCATTAAGGTATCGTCCCCTGCTTGGTCCATTTGTCAGTGGATTGATCCTCAGTCCCGCCAGTCTTAATTCGGGCTGAGACACCTCCTCAATGGAAGGAAGTCCGGGCCTGTCCATGATCAACATCCACTTACCATCATTTGAAATACTGACTGATGGAGTTGGTGGTGCATCAACAAACTCTACAAGACGGTCAGGCGGTAACTGATACTTCAGACCAGATTGTGCACTGGCTACTGAAAAGAATAAAAAAGTAATTAATAGTAATGATAAAGATTGTTTTGGATTCATGGTTTTTTAATAAAATTAAACAGACTCTTCCCTTATCCAAATATGAGAAAAAAAAGAATCTTCCCCAACCATTTTTTCATACCTTTATATAAACTTCTTATATAAAAGTTTGCAATATATCGAAATCTTATATATATTTGAGCCATGATATCTAATGAACTATTGAAGGGAACCCTTAAAACGATCGTTTTGAATCTAATCGCAGAGAAAGGAAGAATGTATGGCTACGAAATCACCCAGGAGGTCGAAAAACTTTCCGACGGGAAAATCAAACTTACCTGGGGAGCGCTCTACCCGACCTTGCATAAACTGGAGGCTGACGGAATGATTGTGCCGGAGGAGTACAATATCGGAAAAAGAGTCAGGAAGTATTATCGTCTGACCCCGGAAGGGGAGAAGACCTCCAGGGACAAGGTTGAGGAATTCATGGAATTTGTAAGAATCATGAAACAAATTTTAAAACCCTCTCCTGGTCTCAGCCTGAATCATGTATGAATTAAATGAAGTGGAGATTGACAAGATCTCCGGTGACATCGATCAGCAGGGATTGACGTATACCCTGTTAAAAAACGAGCTCCTCGACCACATTTGTTGCAATATTGAAGAAGAGATGGAGAATGGTCTGCACTTTAATGAGGCATATCGGAAAGTAAAACAAGAGATGGGTTCAAGAAGGATCAGGCAGATCCAGGATGAGACCTTGTATTTAATCAACAAAAAGTATCGAAAAATGAAAAAAACAATGTATGGACTGGGGATAGCAATTCCCATCTTATTAGGTGTTGGACTTGTTCTAAAGTTGCAGCACTTGCCTGGGGCTGGTTTAATTATTTCTGTAGGTTTCTTAGCAATGGCGGTCCTTTTTATGCCCATTTTTGCCATGGTAAGGATCCGGGATACACGCCAGCAAAATGAACCCGTGCCTCTCGGTTTTTACCTTACCGGAATGACTGCCGGGATACTGACCATAATCGGATCATTATTCAAGATCCAGCACATGCCCGGTGCAGGAATTATGTTAACACTTGGACTGGGAACCATGGCACTTGCTGTGTTACCAATTTATGCAGTACTAAAGATCCGGGATGCACGTGCAAAGAATTTGCCGGTGAACATGACCTATTACATTCTCGGTGTAATTGCAGGGATCCTGTTTATTGCCGGCGGTCTGTTCAAGATACAGCACTGGCCGGGGGCAGGTGTAGTACTCATGGTGTCCTGGCTGGCGGTTGCAGTTATTCTTTTACCCCTTCTTGTTCTCAGCATCCTGAAGCAGGAAGGAAACCGCCTGAACAATTTCCTCCTGGTTGTGCTGGCATTTTCGGTAATCGCAATTCTGCTCCTGGCACAATTAAGATAGCATTCGAATCATGGAAACGAGTTTGCAGGTCCCAGATCGGGTCCTGTAGACTCGTTATTTTTTATTCCTGACCTTTCTTTTTTTCTCGTCAAGGAACATATTGAAAATTATAGATATTTAATGAGGAGTTTTTTGTAACTTTATTACGCCCACATTTTCAATCGTTTAAGTAAAATGAGATGATTTACAAGAAATTCCTGCCGGTTCTCAACCGGTTTGTTTCGCTCTCCCTCTTGTTATTCCTGCTGTTTGATACAAATAGCTCAATCCCAGCTCCCCGAAGCCATATCCATAATGCCGGAAGATGCCTCGGGCTTTGATGAAATCACCCTGACCTTTGATCCAAAAAAGGCCTGCATTCCGGATGGCCACGGTGGTTTATCCGGACTGGATTCCGTTTTTATGGAATCTTCAGCCGTGCTGCTCTTTGAAGAAAAAGACTGGTGGCATCATCGCATCTCAACATGGGAAATGGGATTGGACAGCACCCTCCCCTGTCTTTATCTTAATGATGACAGCCTTTTCAGTATCACTTTTACCCCCTCGGCGTTTTATGGGACAGGAACCGAATTGATTACAGGTATAGTGGCCGAGTTCTATGAAAGTGGTAGAATAGGACTGGACCATGGAGCAGAAGGGTGCCAGTATTTCTATATCCCTTTCGAACTGGATACAGCTGAGGTTAGCTTCAGTGTGGATCTGTCCTATCAGACATTTCTGAAAAATTTTGATCCGTTATTCGATTATGTTGATGTGGTCGGCGATTTTAATAACTGGGGAGATCCTTCGGGGACGGACCTTACAGATCCGGACGGGGACAGTATCTATTCCGTTACCATGAAGAAATTGTTTGCCGGACAAACCATAAAATACCGGTTCAGGAGAAACAGGAACGATGGGACATCTGAAACTCTTGATTCCTCTGGATACAGGACCTACACCATTCAGGAAGGGGAGAACAATCTTTCTCACTGGTACAATGACCAGGAACCATCCATTACTACACTGACGGTCAATGTAAACATGAATTATGGAGAAGAATTGGGACTATTCAATCCGGGAACAGATATCGTGGAAATGGAAATGGGCTTCCCACATTTAGATTCATTTAGCACTGACACATTATCTGATCCGGATTCAAACGGGATCTACTCTGTTGTTATTGACAGCCTTTGGGTCGGAAGCAATTTTAATTACATTGTTCATGTCAACGGGTCCCAACCGGGAGATGGTGGCTGGCCTTGGTACACGGTCAAACCCGATGCGAATAGAATGGATTTCTGGTGGGCCTGGATGGATCCTGAGTCTCTACCGGATCTTTTTTTCAGTGGATATCTCGACGGGGAGGGCAATAACAATGCCCTGGAGATCATGAATCCAACAGATTCAACTTTGGATCTTGCCGGCTATGGCATCCTGTATACCCTGGATGGAAGCGACTGGCTGGGTCCATTGAATATGGCCGGAACCCTTGAAAGCAATCGCACCTGGTTAATGGTTCATCCCGGATTTGATTTTTCTGCAATTGATTCTGCCCTGGCCGTGGATACGGCCTGGGCTGAGCCATGTAATTTCAATGGCAATGATGCCCTGGCACTGGTAAAATTATATGACGGAGGCAGCAAATGGAGGATTCTCGACCAAATAGGACTACCCGGGAATGATCCGGGAATTGGCTGGGGTGTAGCAGGTATCCCTGAGGCCACCAGCCTTCACAGACTGGAAAGAAAACAACTCATTGGTAATGGCAGGCCGGACTGGAATGCCTCGGCAGGCATTTCAGAATACGATTCAGAGTGGAAGGTGTATGGTCCGGAGGTCCCGTTCAGCCTTGGCAAAACGGCTGGATTTTTTAATTATGATAACCTGTGGACAGAGATCGATGCTGGTGTGTCCAATACCCTGAACGGCTTTGCTGCAACGGATAATGGCTGGGAATTTGCTGTCGGAGATATGCGGACAGTGATCTACAAAGAAACCGGGATGACCCAGTGGAATTCCCTGGTCCTTGACATACCGGAAAAAATAAACCTTAACAGCATTTTCTTTACAGACTCACTGAACGGATGGATGACCGGCGATGAAGGGATCATCCTTCATACTACAAACGGGATTGATTGGACCTCCCAGACAGCCCCAACTTCTGAAAATCTGAACGACATTTTTTTTACGGATTCGGAAAACGGATGGGCGGTTGGAGCAAACATTGCACTCCATACCATTGATGGAGGTCGTACCTGGGAAGGGCATTTTAGAATATATTGGGCAGAGTATAATAAGGTTCATTTCACCGACAGGGAGCATGGCTGGATTGTGGGCGATATGGATTACGTTATTTACACCGATAACGGGGGAGTTGACTGGAACCGGATGACAGAAATTCAATGGATAGACGGAAGCAGGTACAAGGATATTTATTTTATAAACTCCAACTGCGGATGGATTGTGAGTAACCGGGGGATTTACAGTACAAAAGATGGAGGAAGCACCTGGACAAAGCAAATCGCACCACAGGATGATGATTATCGTATTCATTTCACCAGTCCCCTGGTGGGCTGGCTTATAAGTGACCAGGAAATTTACAGTACACGCGACGGCGGCATAACCTGGAGTCCGCAGTACTTCCCGGATGTAAACAAGCCCTTGAAGGATTTGTATTTTTCCAGCTCAAATAATGGATGGATTGTTGGAGAAAACGGGCTGATCCTTCACACTGAAGATGGTTGGATTTCCCAAACTTCCCCGACCGGCAGCAATCTGAGGGCGATAACTTTTAGCGATGACAGCATCGGATGGATCGTCGGTAATGATGGCACGGTTTTAAAGACCGTTAATGCCGGCCAGACCTGGGATACCATCAACCTGAATCATGCTGACAATCCCAATGCTGGGTATTTTGATATTTTCTTTATTGATCCAATGACGGGATGGATTGGAGGAGATGGCACGTTTGCTACAAAAGACGGCGGAAAAACATGGGATAGGCAGGGTCCTATGGGATATCTATATGCTGTTTATTTCATTGATCGCAGCAGGGGATGGGCCGTTGGAAACGGAGGGGAAATTGCACGGACAACAGACGGTGGAGAAACCTGGATCAGAACTCCCAAAGGCACAGAAAATTTCTACGATGTTTATTTTGTGGATTCTCTTAACGGATGGTTGGTAGGAGAATACGGACGCATACTTCATTCGGAAAACGGGGGGATAAGCTGGACCAACCAGTCCGGAGGATACACCAACACCCGGCTTGAAACGGTTTATTTTAAAGATACACTAAACGGGATTGCCATCAGCGACAACGAGATATTAAGAACAGAAAATGGTGGAGCTTCCTGGGAAGTCAGCAGCGGTTTCGGAGGACACCCGAAATTGCATTTTATAGACTCCCTGAGCGGCTGGGTCACAAGTGAAAAAGATGAGATATGGCATACAAGGGACGGAGGAATCAATTGGTTATCAACTTCCACCGATGCAAATGAATACTTGAGTGACCAGTTTTTCCAGAACGAAAGAATCGGCTGGGCAGTGGGAGATAACGGGACTATCATGAGGACATCCTCCGGGGGATGCAAGGATCCCTTTGTGAACCTTCCCGGTATAGCCAGGATATGTGAGGGTGAAGAGATCATACTTTCGGTTGGAGAGAATTATACCTATTCCTGGAATACGGGTTCCACGGGTTCTTCCATAACGGTATCTTCTGCCGGTTGGTACCGGGTTGATGTGGGGAACCGCTGCGGAGCGGTAGCATCTGACAGTGTATATTTGGAGGTTATAATTCCCCTGGACTTTCAATTTGTAGTAGAGGGTGAAACCGCTTTTTGCATGGGAGAAGATGTTCTTCTGACCTGCTTTCCCAATACCACCGCCTGGGAGGATAATTGGGAGGATAATTACTTGTTCCGATGGGAAAATGATACTGGATTCATCGACAGTGAAAGTTATCGGGCCGATACAGGCGGATATATTTCAGTCTCTATAAAAGATCATTTTGGTTGTATTGCGACCGATTCTATTTTATTGTTTGAACAAAATCCTTTCAATGAAGAAGAGATCTGCCTTGTTACCATTGATTTGCATACTGGTAAAAATATGATCATCTGGGATAAAACACCCGATGTCGGCACATTAAATTATAACATATACCGGGAAAGCGGAGCTATAGGCAAGTATGAACTTATCGGAACCATACCCTATGATCAACTGAGTATATTTAAAGATACAAACTCCCTGCCTGAAGCCCGGCAGTATCTATATAAAATGGCATCGGTGGACAGTTGCGGAAATGAATCTGAATTCAGCAACTACCACAAACCCCTGTTCCTTCAATATGTAAGTTCCGTAGGAGGTGTAAACCTCCAGTGGAGTGATTATGTAATTGAAGGGAATCCTTTCGATTTTGTCACCTATGAAATCTACCGGGGATCCGATTCCATTTCCCTGAATAAAATCACGGAAGTGCCTGCCAGTCTCGACCGGTATATCGACACTGATGGTGATGTTTTGAACCATAAGTACTACTATCGTGTAGCGGGCGTAAAGGAAACGCCATGCTTTCCGAGCGGTACTGGCAAAGCAGAAACCGAGTACAGGAGCTCGATATCTAATATGGAAGACAACGGAATTGGAACAGGCTTGAATGATTTCCGGGGTAAAAGTAACAATGCCCTGCTGATTTATCCGAATCCTTTCTCAGACAGAACCTTGATTAAATTCCCAAATCCTGATCATAGCAGGTATCAATTATACATCAGCGATCTTAATGGTAAAATTGTAAAGACCATTGAAAACATACATCAAGAAAGCTTCGAGTTAAGTTCCGACGGTTTGAAGAAAGGGATCTTTTTCATTGAACTCCGGGGTTCTGATAATTTCAGGGGTAAGATCATTATCCAGTAATCAATACATTCAAATCAAATCGATACGAATAGCCTAAAACCTTAGTATAATATTCTTCAAACAATATTTCCTTGACTTCAAATCATTTGTACAGGCATAGGCCCGGGAGGAGGTGCGCTAAGGTCCATATCATGAAAACTTTCAATTTTCTCTTTCATCCAGATGTCAAAACTATGATCAGACTGGGATATTTTCTGCATAAATGAATCAGCTCCCGGACCCTCATGAATCACAACTGCAAGTGCACCTCCGGGTGATTCGGCATACCAAACCTCATGACGTGTGAGTCCATACCTTTGATTTAAATCATCAAATTCATTTTTTTTGGATCCTGAAAGATCTGAATTCCAGCTTTTCCAGGCTTCCACCTGATCACCTTTAATTGGTGCTACTACGAGTCCCATAATAATTTTTTTTAGTTTATAGATAATTCGTTGTTAGATATATAAATATAAGAAAAAAAGATCTGAAAATCTAAATATAGTTGACTAACAGATCAAAAATTTGGATTAATCGCTAATAAATGAAATATGAATTGGTACTGGTCCATAAATAAAGACCCGGTTTTCATCAGCATGGTATCCACCTGCTGAAATCGCAAGTTGCGGGGGAGTTTCTTGTGGTCGTTTTTCTTTGTTGAAAATTGATACCGAATAATTTATTCCTTAAATTCAGAAAAAATGAATAAAACTAATTCAAAGGGATCATGAATAACAGAAGAGAGTTACTTAAAGCAATGGCCTTGCTACCGCTGGCAGCCTGTACCAGAGCAGTAGATATTAATGATACAACAGATTCACCTCAACCCGGTCCGAGTCCCGCAGGATGGTTGCCGGTTGATAAGGATCTCAATCTTCAGAAGGTTAAAATAAAAAAAGTTAAGGCGATCCTTACAGCCCCCTACGGTATTGAGCTTGTGATAGTAAAGGTTGAAACGGACCAGCCCGGGCTTCATGGTATCGGATGTGCCACATTTCGGCAAAGGGCCCTTACGGTTGCATCTGCAGTTGACGATTACCTGGACGATTTTTGCCGGGATAAGGATGTAAGCAATATCGAGGATATCTGGCAAACCGCTTATGTAAGTTCATATTGGCGCAATGGTCCGGTATTGAACAATGCGCTCAGCGGATTGGATCAGGCGTTGTGGGATATTAAAGGTAAGATGGCCGGAATGCCTGTATATCAGCTATTGGGAGGTAAAACAAGATTTGCTGTTGACACCTATACCAGTGCTTCTGGTCGTACACCGGAGGCCTGTATGGACAATGTTGCAAATTTCAGGGAGCAGGGATACCGGCACATACGCATTCAACTGGGAGGTTATGGTGCAACTCACCTTTCTGAACATCCCCCGTACAAGGATCATGGATTTGGGCATCCCGATGATAACACCATGGATCCCCAGGCATATAAAAGAGGTATTGTTGAATTGTTCCGATTGGCCAGGAAAAAGTTCGGGGATGGGATTGAATTTTTGCATGATATGCATGAGAGGCTTGAGCCAATGGATGCTATCGATCTAATTAAAAAGTTAGAAGAATACAGACCATTTTTTATTGAAGATCCTTTTTCGCCTGAAAATATGGGTTGGTTTAAAATGCTTCGTCAGCAGAGCAGCGTTCCCATTGCCATGGGGGAACTTTTCAATAATCCGCATGAATGGATTGAACCTATGAGCCAGCGTATGTATGATTTTATCCGTATCCATATTTCGCAGATAGGCGGTATTACTCCTGCTATGAAAGTTGCCCGGCTGGGGGAATGGTTCAATGTGAGGACCGCCTGGCACGGTCCAAGAGATACTTCCCCTGTAGGACATGCAGCAAACGCTCATATTGACCTGGCCATTTGGAATTTTGGTATTCAGGAAGGGAAATCATGGAATGATCTCACCCATGAGGTATTTCCGGGTGCACCGAAGATTGAAAATGGTTACCTGTTTGTGAACGAGGCACCAGGACTGGGAATAGATATCGATGAAGAGAAAGCTAAAAAATACTCCCTGCCTAATTATAATTATAAATGGACCCAGGTGAGGAAAGCAGACGGTACACCAGTCAGGCCCTGAGATACAATTACTTCACAAGAATTAAACTGGTTTCCCAAAGATCTTGTATCACCCCATCATTTAAACACACTCTCATTAAATAAAGAATTCTGGATTCCTTCCTTTTCGAGTTAGACTGTTTATCGTCAGCAATGTCCGGATCTCGAGTAGTATAAAGTTAAGAGATGGTTTATTCATATCAAAATTGTTTTGAGTTACTATTTTAATTCTTTGTTCACTTTTAATCCTGGCTGGCCGCAATAAAAACATTTTAAAACCGCATACCTGTATTATTTCCTTTGGGGGATATCAGGCGTGTTGGGTATTTCTCTTCTCAGCACCTGGCCGGCTTTTCCTGTTAGCCACAGGTAATGGTCTCCCGGCATCCCGTCATTATCCACGAAATGATAGTCCTCGCTCTCAGGTGGGTTATCCAATACAGGAATAATGGCAGTTCCTTCATCGATCTCGTCAAACATGGCTACATAGAGCATTTCTGCACCGGCTGTGATCGCTGCATGGATTAGGTCCCAGTAGAACCGACCCCCGTGGCGGGGAATGGCTCCGTAGGCGCTGGCCCTGACAAAACCCGGTCTAGTTAATGAAAGGTTCTGCCAGCTGAAACCGGCATATACAATTGGTACATAATCGACCCCTTGTTCCCGGCACCAGGCAATATCCTCCATAACATGATCGCGGTAGCGGTCCCTTTCATGGTGCAGCAGGGGAGTAAAACGCTGAACCATCCACGGAAGAACGATATCTGCAGATCGGATCAACTCATGCAGATAGGGATCCGGGCGGGTGTCATTGTTCAGAGTACGGAAATAAGTGGGCGTACCAAGCATCACCGAGCAACCTCCATATACGGGATCATTTTTGAGAAAATCAATCAGGCGGTTAACACCAATCTTCCTGATATCATAGGGTCTTGTAGTAAATCCCAGTCCCCAAATCACCACCAATGGTTTGCCATTATGAAACAGGTAGTTCTGGTCTTCTCCCCGGCTTGTAACCTTCATTTCATCCACCAGGTATTTCCAGTCCTCGATAACAGCTGAACAGTCTTCACCTTCAGGATTCAGGCCTGACAGGTCATACATTACAGAAATGGCTCTCCCGTATTTTATGGAAGCATCCAATGCATTAGAAAGTATAATGTCTGCTGACTTTTCCGGATTATTATCCCTTGCCACCCTGAAAAAACGCTGCATAAAAACCCCATCAATCCCGTATTCTTTCATCCAGCTGAAATGCAGATCGGTCGTGCTTTGATCAAGGGAGCTGAACACTTTGGCCGGTTTACCATCATGTCCTATAAACTCAGTCTCATATACCTTTTTGTACCCGGATACATCCGGCCAAAAGTCTACTGTATTGTGGTCCTTGTCAAACTTACCATCCCTGCCGTAATGTCCCCATTCTGATCCTGACCCGTCTCCCGGAGCCCTGAACCATCCCTGGTATCCGCACATGACCAATCCTTTGTAACTGGTATAGTTACTTGACATATCATGCTTAAGCTGGGCATTTGTTTCTAGTTGGACTATTGATGCTAATAAGATAATTAGTATGAGTGTCTTTTTCATGGTTGCTTCTGGGTTATTCATGGTTTTATAAATAGAGTTTTCAAATGTTCCTTTATGCTGTCATATCCTTCCTTTGCAGAAAGATCATTATACTCGAGGGGATTATTGACCTGGACATACTGTGCGTCGTCAGCTTAATCTGAACTTTTTCGGGTAAAAAATTAAGGCGTGGTTTCATATAAAGATATTCAATTATTTCAGCACTTTACTGTGCTGATAAATTGAGTTTTTTATTTATGTATTCATTTTTTCTGGTCTTTATTGTATCAAGTTTGATTTTTCGCCTCTTTTTCAGGATCTTTTGATCCCTTCCATAGAATACATCAGCTGGTGTCAGATTGACAAGAATGATCTGGTATTGCTCTAAGACCATTCTTCACTAGTTTCTTCGTTGAAAATATCAGGTATGAGAAGGATGTCCTCCTGGGCTTCTCCCATTTTCCTGAACGCAGCTGCCCAACCCGAACGGGGTTTTGATACAGGTTTGAGAATGATCCTTCCTTTTTCAAGAATTAATTCCACCTTATCCCTTATGTCATACCTGTCAAGGATGGATTTTTTCAACCGTATTCCTTTCGAGTTGCTAATTTTAATGACTGATAGCTCTATGCTATTGTATTTATGTAGTTACAACGTAATTACTCTATTTTGAATTTAGCAAATCTATCATGGCGGGCGGACCATTCATGCAATACAATTTCAATCACGATCCGCAGTTTATAGAGGTGGCCGCAAAATGCGACCACCTATCTAATCTGATACATTGGATATCACATTTTATGATACCCATTTCTTCATTATTCCTCCTCCTTCACTTCTTCCCTTTTCCCGTCAATAAAGACAAAATTGTCTCCGTTGATCTCCCAGGAATAGCTCTTGACGCCTTCCTTGTCTTCCCAGTTGGAGGATTGTATTTTACCTTCCACATAGGGGTATCCCTTTACGGACATAAGCCCCGACATTCCCCATGAGTGTGGCTTAGTTCTGTAATACATTGCCATTCATCAGACACGCTTGCTCGTAAATGAGAACAGGATTATTCAATGAATATGTATTTGACTAGTTCCAGGACCTTCCCTTTAGTATCTATCCCCCTCAGCAGAACCTGGTATCTCCCTGAATTTTCCCCTGCCTTGAAGGTGATGCGCTTGGTATCTCCTTCGAAAGAAAGGTTCGGATTCCAGTATAGAGTGGGGTTCAGGTAGGGAATCCTGGTTACAGGGCTTTCCTTAGCCCCGCTGAATCGGTTCTCTTTAGGAAATACCTCCATTCTAGTCTTGAAGGCATTGGGCGGGATCTCAAGTTGCAGGTTAAGATCATTTGCAACGATATTGATAATACCGTCAAATACCTGGTTCTCGATTAGATAATCCTGACGAACCAGATCCACGAAATCCACCTCTGAAACAGGCAGATCAAGAATACTTTTGAAATCCAGGACAGGTACTCCATTGAATAATATTAATGGATTATTCCCAAGGATATAATTAGTACTCCTGTGAAATAATTGTAAACTGAATTCATCATTCCTGGTACTTATTTTCTCTCCGATAAGGATTTCTTTAAAAACCTCTTCCATGTCTTTCATTGCCACATAATTTTTCAGTTGTGTATGAAAATCAGGTACACCGTAAAAGGCAATACCCCGGTCCTCATTTGCCGGGATGGGTTCATTTTTATCCTTGTACATCTTTTCCAGCAATGATTGTTGGTACGCCCTGTCATATTCATCAAACCTACTTGTATCAAAATGGAAAAAATCCAGGTGATAGTTCTCAAAGGAGGGGTGGAATGGCCAGTCTAAAGATATTTCCATTATGTTCTTATGTCCGAAGGCTTGTATCACAAATTCTGACATACCGGTCTTCTGAACAGGATATGCAAAACTGAATCTTCCATCATTATCTGTCCTTGAATTCACTATCGAGGCTTGTTTACCTACGAAAAAAAGTACCAGATTATCATTACTGATTCTCCTACCGTTTACCGGATTAAATCCATATCCGGTCACACGCTTGGAATCAACTTCAGGCATATACTCCAGTTCCTCCGGCAAACCTTGGAAAACATTCTTCCATGTAAACCTGCTGCTCATTCGGGTAATCAGATAAACATCCAGCAGCTCAGCCAGGCTATCTTTCGGAATAACCGGGATTAATTGTTCGAATTCATCCCAGTCATTGAGATATGGATGCAGGTCTGCGCAAGATTTAAAACTCTGGTTTAGCTTATTATTGATAAACAAATCTTTTCTGATGGACAGGGAAAGGAGCTCGAATTCCTGTTCATCCGGTAGCAAGATTTCCATGTCGATTGTCTCACCCTTTTTAAAAGATGATTTCCTGAATACAAGATCGGCTGAGCCTGATACTCTGCTTACGTCATGATAATATAGCCTCTGGCAGTATTCTTCAAAAGTACTGTTAAGAATACTGAATTCCAGCAATCCTTCAGGAAGTGAGGAATAGGGAAAATTCACTTCTTTCAAACCCTGCTCAAGAACTCGTTCAAAAAATACCAGTCCCCTGGATTTCCCAATCAGGTAATACTTCTCTCTTTCAGATATATCCTGACCCAGCACTTTTAGTTTAAGCTGGCTTCCTTCTTCCTGAATTTTAAGGGTAAGTCCATTGTCCTGGATCTCAAGCGGGATTCTGTCAATGCCTGGCAGATCCAGAAAATAAGTGGAGGATGTATCAGCATAAAATGAACAGTATCCCATTCCCGGAACTAAAAATTCAAGTTTTGCGATGGTATCATCAGGCTGTCTGACCAGGTATCCCTCCCTGAGCTCTGCATAGAGTCCATTAGGGTAGGTGGCTTTTACAACAAGTTTATTTGCGGTTCCTCGTAATAGTCTTTGTCCTTCAGGGAATACAGAAACAGCAGGTTTACTTTGATTGTCCGTCAAAGTCAATTCAGGTGGCTTGGAGGGATTTATCACCTGAATTATTTTAATTCCGAATAAATGTTCACCATAGTTTCTCTGCAAGTTTGAATATACCCTGAGGTAAAAGGTCCCTGAACCTATCTTGTCAGGCAGGATGATCCTGCCGGAGGCTTTGCTATCAATTAGTTTCAGAGTTTGTTGAACTATAGATTTCCCGTTTTTGTCCATGAGTTCAACATATATGATGCCACTGTAGGAGAATGGGCAAAGAACCTGGTCATCCAGGCTCCAAACCGAAAACCAGAGTTCAGTCCCCGAGAAATAGAGGTCCCTGTCCGTTTGAACCACAAAAGTTTCATTAGGATGGTTCAACATATACCGGCGTAAATGCTCTGAGGGTTTACCCTGAGGATCACCGGAAGGGTTCCCCATGGCAATCATCACCGGGACCAGCCGGACAATTAACATTAAAAGGCAGTATTTAATGAAAGTGTTCTTCATTCAATGGGGAGGGGCACGTCCCACCAGCTTGGTTTTTCATTGGTTCCGGAACCCAGGCAACTTATGCATTGTCCATTTGTAAGGTCCACCACCGGGCCTAATCCTTCCAAAAAATAATTATCCAGGATATATAGTCCCTGGTCAATTATCAACGAATCTCTCAGATATAGCAGAGCATTGTTGAGGTCTTCATCCGGTAATAAGCTATCTGCAGTGATGTTGGGGTATGTATACTGAATAAACTTGCATTTTGGCTTGTACCAAAGGACGATATACTTTTCTTCCCTGGAAAGGTCTGAGAAAAATTTGTACTTCCTGGAGGAACTATGGTTAGCCGCATAGAAGATACCTATAACAAATTCTTCAGGATTATTCGTATTGTAAATGTTGCCTTCGATGAACCCAGGCTGAATATCATACAGGTATCCGGCATTTTCAGAAAACTCTTTTAACATATTGAAAAAATGGTGGACTTCCCGGCTGATGGCGTATTGGTTCACAAGAACACTATAGGTGTATAATAATTTTGGAGATTCAAGGCTGAAACTGAATATCGGCAAATTAAGAAATTGATTGCTTGATAATCCTTCCGAGGTTTGAATATTTATTCCGACTACTTTGTTACTGGGCCAGCAATAGGTGATATTATCATAATATGTAGTCTCAAATTCTATATTCTTAATCTCATAACCATGATATATGAAAATCGGTTCGACAATTTTATCAAGGGAATACCGTGCCCAGTTCAGCCAGGTTTCCTCGAAGGTATACATATAATACCTTGAGGCATCCTCATCATTGCTTGTCGTAATGTGCAAATTCAATCTGGGATTTTCAACCGGATCTCCATCCTGGTTAAAAGCGACGGACTCAAAAGATAAATTTTCAATATCCAGGGAGTTTGGCAGGTGCACCGGCTCAGATTCATATACCTGCCCGGCCTGGATAATTCTCAAATAGTAGGTACTCTCCTTCTTAGCAAAAAAATCTTCCTGTTCCGGTTTATACAATCCATCCCCATGATAAACCCAGGGATGCTCAATGGTCTCATTTTCTATGACCACAACCACGGCATCAGAAACCTGATCATAAACATTTACCTGGAAAAGCCCACTCCTGCTCAGTCTGATTTCGCTGTCCCCGGCCTTATTGCTTACATACCCTTCCACCACAAGGTAACCTGGAGAATCGTCCGGTCTGAAATCATATGGACTTATACAGGATGGAAACAGAATTAATATGACTAATAGCTTACGCATCTTCAAATCTTAAATTTATAGGTTATGGTAAATATGGGAACCCCATAAATAGCCAACGTATATGCCTTAAGTTGCCCTCTTTCATTATAATCGAAAAATATGGAATAAGGATTATTCCTTCCGGTAATGTTTACCACAGAAAAACTTAGTGAACCATGAATAATTTTATTCACCTTGTAATTTCCTTCAATTGTTGCTGTCAGGTCTGTGCGAAAATAATCAGCGAGCCTGAATTGATTCCTGTCAGAGAACTGAATCCTTTTTGAGCCACGGTAGTTAAAAGCAGTTTCGGGTAATGTGACCGGTCGTCCGGTACTGTAATGTATGTTCGTTGATATCCTCAGACGACGAAAAAGATCATAATTGGCGACCAGGTTCATCTGATGGGGTTTATCGTAATTAGCAGGGAAATATTCACCATTGTTAATTTTTTCCTCAGGAAGCTCACTCCAAAAGCGGTTCAGTGACCGGGCATAAGTGTAGTTAAGCCATCCGGTCAGATCACCTTTATCCCTGCTTATCTGGAATTCAATTCCGTAGGAACGGTTAATTCCCTGTATAATTTCCGTCTCAATATGTTCATTGGCAAATAATTCAGCTCCGGTCTTATAATCCAGTATATTCTTGGTATATCTGTAATATGCTTCCAGGGAGAATAATAAAGAGCTGGAGGGATTCAAAACAACATTACGAAAGTAACCAAGGCTGACAATATCTCCGATCTTGGGTTGTATATGTGTGTTACTTAGTTTCCAGAAGTCTGTAGGAGCGGGCAGGACGGTATTTGAAACCAGGCCAATATATTGGCGTGTCCGATTGTAACTAAATTTGAATGAGGATTTTGAATCCAAAATGATTTTTCCCATGAACCTGAATTCAGGTCCTGAATAGGATTTGATAAGTTCGCCTTTGGAATACATACTCGTATCCTTTAAGGAACTCAGTGACCGGGTTACACCCTCGTTGTAATCGAAAACCACAGCGGGTCCCATGTATGCGTATGCAGTATATCGCAAACCATACGATAATTTAAGCCAGCGATTAACGGTCTGATCATTCTGAATATATAGGGATCCTTCTATGGCTCTTTCATTGTCCAGATCGAGAGGTTCAACTATGGATTCAGGACCCAGGGGATTTTGGCTTCCGGGTTGAATATCATAAAGTATCCCACTAACACCGAATCGGAGGTTGATCCAACGATTACTTTTCCAATTAAACCTGTTGTTCAGGGAATACTGGTTAAACTTGTATGAGGAAATCATGGATATAGTTGGTACAGATTCATCGCTCAGGCTGGAATTGTATGAGCTGAAACTTAAACTGGCATCATAGGATGTTTTCTCTGAAAGTTGCGTACTGTAAACGGAGGAAAATGCCAGGTTGGAATATTCCTGGGTTTGGATCTGATCAAATTTGAAGTAATCCTGACTCTTGTAAAAACTTAGAGACAGGTTATGGTTATTTTCAAGCTTTACTCCGATCTTGCCGAAAATATCGTAGAATGATGCAGAACTGTTTTTAACCCTTTCATCACCCACCCTGCGTAAAATCCAGTCTGAATAAGTACTCCGTCCGGACCCTATAAAAGAAATCCTGTCCTTCAGAATAGGACCATCAAAAGTGATGTTTGCTGAAATAGGACTTATTCCGCCCTGTAGACTGTACTTTTCATAATCTCCAGTCCTTGATTTAATATCCAGTATAGAAGAGATTCGTCCCCCCATGGATGAGGGCATTCCACTTTTATAAAGTTCTATACCCTGAACCACATCGGCATTGATATTGGAGAAGAAGCCAAAAAAATGTGACAAATTCATTAAGGGTGCATCATCCAGTAGTACCAGGTTCTGATCCGTACTTCCTCCCCTTACATTATATCCTGTAGCAACTTCGGAGGCTGCCTGTACTCCAGGCATGGTCATCAGGCCCTTCAGGATATCGGTTTCACCAAGAATCATAATGGACTTTTTCAGAACGACAACGTCCAATTGTTCCGCCCCATCCATTCTGCTTAATTTGTCATTGTACTGTCCGAATACGGTAACCTGGTCAATCAATTTATAATCGTTAGCAAGGCTTACGTCTAAAGTCCCGTTCCTATAAGCTGTTACCATTCGTCTGGCTGTTTTCTTTCCCACTGCCCGGTAGAGAATTTCATTTTGTCCGGATGGGATCACAAGGTTATAATTACCATTTATATCCGTCACTGTACCCGTAGAGGCTCCTGCAATCTGTACCGTCGCTCCGATTATACTTTGTCCTGTTTCGCTATCCAAAACAATCCCTCTGATGTAATATTTGTTTCCTGACAGATCGGGAGAAGGATTCCCAAATTGCACCATTTCGAATTCTGATCCGTTCAATTTCTCACTGGCCACTTCTTCAGATATAGTATCTGTGACCTCCGTTATTACATAAGACACTTCGGAGAGCGACCTGTAAAAGTTACGGGCAAATTCCTTCTTCGGGATACTACCCCTGGTTATGTAAACGTCAGGAAGGTCCTCATATATTCCGAATCCAAACTGCCCAACATAGTCCTTGATTCCAGAAATCAGTTCAACATTGTCATAATTGACATTACTGCTTAAGGAATCCGTTATCCAGGCAGGATTGTAGTAGAACCTGAGCTGATAATCTTCCTCCAATAATTGAATGAACTCTTCAAGTCCCAGACTATCACGCTGTAAACTCAATCTAGGCATGTCACTACCCTGGCAGTAGGCAGCTGAATATATTGCCAGGATCATTAATATGTTAATAATTACTTTCAATTCCCGGCTCTTGGTGATCTAGCAATGATTTACTGTACGCACACAGGTCAATTAAGCTTTGCGTTCCTGATTTTTCAAAATTGATATGTGCCCTTCTCATATATTTGCGCAAAGATTTCTTATGTTCCTTAAATGCCCTGAGATAATTCCTTCTGTTATCAACAACATGGATCTCTCCATTTAAAACAAGATAGACCTGTTTCTCATATTGGTAGGAGAAAGGATCAGCATCGAAATCATTAAAGAATAATATCTTCTTGTGTTTGACATACATTTTCAATATGTCATCATATACCACTTCATAGAAGCCCTCCTTTAATCGATTATGTATGGGCTTTATTTCAGTATGTGATTGAAAATGATAATAGTTGCCTTGAGAATTCAGGGAAAATCTTTCCAAATAATATTTGTCCAGCACTACTTGTATCGTATTGAAACTGTTACTTATTTTCCATAAAATCAACTCATCCGTTTCAAGGTTGTAGCCCAGTAGAAGATCTTCAAATAGTTCCCCGTTATAGGATAAACTACCTGCCAGGGAAGTACTATTTTCGAAGTAGGGTGTCCCATTTCTGGATCTCAATTGGTAATCATAGATTCTTCCCTGGTACCACAGGCTGTCTTCAAGGGGATCTTCAAGAGCCTCAATTAAACCAAAAACCTCCTGTCGCTGTTTCAGAATATCCTCAGGGGAGTCAGTAGGTACGTACTGGGCTGAAAGCACCCAGGGCAGAAACATAAAACCAATAATAAATTTGAAATGGTAAGACATTGATTTGTTTTCTCCTATATTAATCTTTATTCATCGAAGATGTCAAATACAAGACTGACCT
>SDBV01003474.1_pt1 | contig 23240 bp, 24 predicted proteins | sample 2277081 | NCBI WGS metagenome assembly SDBV01 (sample SAMN10402039, study PRJNA504765) | marine sediment metagenome | isolation source: marine sediment core GS10_PC15, 223 cmbsf | place: Arctic Ocean: Southern Knipovich Ridge | collected 2010 | reverse complement strand
GACGCCGGCATAGACCGCAACCACTTCGATCTCAACGCCGACGGGACAGAAAACTTCCAGGATCTCGCATACTTTGCCGAAAGCTGGCTGTGGCAGGCAAGCTGGTATTGATAACATATAAGAGTTGGTGCTCATTTGCCTTTTGGCAAAGCGGGTATCGCTTGCGTGTTTCTTGCGGGCCTTGCTGGACCTCAACGGCGTGGTTTCTCCAGTTATGTCAGGCCAGGCTGCCGGAGAGCCAAGGTCAGTTGTTATAAATTTCTTTTAAGGTAGGGAGATGTAGAGATGTGTAATTCTTACTTCAAGGTGAAACCATATTGCTTTTTGGCCTTGGCAATGGCAGTCATCCTCCTGCCGGGCCAGGAACATGCGACAGCCTAGACATGGATCGAGCTTAACCCGACGGGAGGTTCTCCCCCCGTAAGGGTTCTCCATAGCGCCGTCGGCAACCCGACCACCAACCGGATGATTGTGTTCGGGGGCGTGCTTACTGACGATTCCGGCCCGACAAGCAACGAGGTTTGCGTCATAGCCAACGCCAATGGGTTGGGTGGGACGCCCAATTGGACGCAGCTCAACCCCACGGCACCAGCGCCTGAACGAGCGGTACACAGCGTCATCTTAAACGCCGGGACCAATCGGATGACCATGTTCGGAGGACACAGCAACATTACCCTGTCTGCTTTCAACGAGACCTGGGTGCTGACCATCGCCAACGGGCTTTGCCAATTTGCACTTGCCGGTGACTCAAATGACGATTGCAGGTTTGACCTTTCCGACTTCGCAATGATGGCGGCAAGCTGGTTAGTCGATTGTGGCCTGACGCCGGGCGAGGCGGCTTGCGTACCTGAATAGGATGACAGGAACACGGACAAACTTGTTTGTCCGTGTCACCTACTCCCTATTTCAGGACTTTTTCAACCCCCCCGTGCGCATATATCGTTTGCGCTCTTTCTTGCTTGAACAGTCGTTATTGGTGTTTTTGTTTTTTTGCTGCTGCTGTTACGGCGGCGATTCGGTCGGGTAATTGGGGGTGTGATGAGAAGTAGTTGCTGAGTTCGGCGAGTTGGCCGCGCTGGTCGATTTCGGCGAGTCGGCGGAACAGGTCGGCGGCGGCGTCGCTTTTGAAATGAGCCGCATTGAGGAGTCTTGTGCCGAGCCTGTCGGCTTCGAGTTCGCGGTCCTGGGAGTAGGCGCTCTGGAGGAATTGTATTCCGACGCGTTTTAGCCAGGCGCCTAAGACTCCGCGGAGCGGTGTGGCGCGGGAGAGGGTTGTAACGGCAGAGTCGCTTACGATTCGCTCCATGGGGTGGCCCCGTATGACGTGGGCCATTTCGTGGGCGAGGACGAATGCGATTTCGTCGGGGGTGCGGCGGCAGAGTTCGAGCAGGCCGCCGGTGATGTATATGAAGCCGCCGGGCAGGGCAAAGGCGTTGGGTTCGGCGGATTCGATTGTGGCGAAATGGAAGCTGCGGTGTTTGTTTTTGACGCGGGCGGCGAGGCGCGAGCCGATGTCGTTGATGAGGTTTTGCGTTGCGCCGTCGGGATCGAGTTTGACCTGCCGGGCGACTTCGGATGCAAGGTCGGCGCCGGCGGCGTTTTCGGCGGCGATGGTGTCGGCTTCGCTGCCGGTGAGCGACTGCCATATCCACCTGCCCTTGCGAATCTTCGGGCCGGCTGCTTTGCCAAGACTATAGAATAATCCCATGGTCGTATCTCTTTTTATCAGGCATCACGGTGGGGCAAGCCCCACCCTACATAAGCAAGGGCCACCCTGCCGGAAACGGCGATTTTTTCGTCGTCGTTAGTATTGCAGAAAAGCACCTTGAAGTCAATGTTGCGGGATAAACAGGTAACTGTCCCCCTTTTTGATTTTACTGGGCGATCAGGCTTGATATTTTGAATACGGGCAGGAGGAGTGCGATGGCGATTGTTCCGATGATTGCGCCCATTATGGTTATCATGAGGGGCTCGATGAGGGATGTGGCGGTGCGGATCGAGTTTTGGAGTTTTTTTTCGTAGAAGATGCTGACCTTGTCGCATACCTTGCCGATCTGTCCGGACTTTTCGCCGGCGCGGAGCATTTGAATGATTCCCGGGGCGACCAGTTCGCTGTGCGGGGCAAGCATGATCGAATCGGACAGTTGGTATCCGTCGCGGATTTTGGCATCGGCGGCATCCCAGAGCTTGCGGAAATAGTAATTGTCGCAGGATATCTTCATCACCTCCAGGGCATCGAGCAGGCTGACGCCGGTGTTGACCATTGTCGCCATGATCCGCATGCTTCTTGTCAGTACGGCATCGATGAACATGGTTCCGAAGATCGGCGTGTGAACCAGAATCCAGTCGAGGACCTTCTGTCCGCTTATCGTCTGCTTCCAGAAATAGAAGGCCACGCCGAAGGCGATGATGACGGTAACGGCCGGTGCCATGATCCGTATGTCTCCCAACATGCCGCTGAACGAGACCAGCACCTGGGTCAGTTTCGGCAAAGCGGCGCCCCTGGATTCGTAAATCCTTGTAAATCGCGGCAGCACAAAGAACATCAACGATCCGGTGGCGGCAACGGCCATCAAGAGCATGACAAAGGGATAGATCATGGCGCCTTTGACCTGCTTTCTTGTTTCGGCATCGGCATTTAGATATCCGCTGAGAATATCGAGCATGTGCGCCATATTGCCCGATGCCTCGGAGGCCTTGACCATACTGACATACATCGAGTTGAATATCCTGGGAAACTGCGCCATGGCGACGGAGAAGCTCTCGCCGTCCCTGATCCTGTCAGCGACATTCTGTGTGACCAGCTTGCAGACGCCCGGGCGTGTCTGCTCTGCTATGGCGTCGAGGGCATCGCTGAGGACTACGCCGCTGTCGAGCATTACCGAAAGCTGCGTTGTAAACAGGGTCAGCTCCGCCGTTTTGATCCGGAGCCTGGAAACCGTCTGCTCCGGTCGCAGCTGTTCGGCACTTTCGCTGGGATTTTGCATAGTCAACATAGTCAACAAATCCTCTTATGCGGTCAGGTTGCTCACTCTGAGTACTTCGTCAATTGTCGTGATTCCCGCTTTTACTTTTTCAAAGCCGTCGACGTGCAGCGGGACCATGCCCTTTTCTCCGGCGGCGGTTCGGAGTTGCTTGAGAGTGGCGCCCTGGGTGATCATATCGAGTATGTCGTCGTCGGGGGCGAAGAACTCGTGAATGGCGATCCTGCCGAGGAACCCTGTGTTTCGACATTTCCTGCATCCGATCCCGCGGTAGTATGTTTCAATTCCTCCGGTCCACTTTTCGACGACCTTTTTTATGGGGGCGGGCGCCTCATATTCCTCTTTGCAGTTGGGGCATATCTTTCGTACGAGTCGCTGGGCGAGGACGGCAATGAGCGAGGCGCTGACGAGATACGGGGGCACGCCGAGGTCGATGAGCCTTGTTACGGCGCCGGGTGCGTCGTTTGTGTGGAGGGTCGAGAGGACAAGGTGGCCTGTGAGAGCGGCCTGGACGGCAATGCTGGCGGTGTCGGTATCGCGGATCTCACCGACCATGATGATGTCGGGGTCCTGGCGAAGCAGACTTCTAAGGGCGGTTGCAAAGGTGAAACCCGCCCCTTCATGCACCTGGAACTGGTTGATCGCGGACATATTGCATTCAACGGGTTCCTCGACGGTGCAGATGTTGACTTCCTCACTATTCAGTTCGGCCAGAGCGGCATAAAGGGTGGTGTTCTTTCCGGAACCGGTGGGCCCGGTTACCAGGACGATGCCGTGCGAGGCCTTGATTGTTTCGCGGAGCAGTTCGAGATTGACGTAGCTGAATCCGAGCGACTCGAGGCTGTTGAGTATTTTTCTTACGTCAATTACGCGGATGACCACCTTTTCGCCGTAGCTTCCGGGCATGACCGAGACCCGCAGGTCGATGGGCCTTTGCTCCATGAGCACATGAATGCTTCCATCCTGCGGCAGGCGTCTTTGAGCGATATCGAGTTCGGCCATGATCTTGATCCTGGATACGATTGCCGAATGCATCTGGTGCGGCGGCCTCATTTTCTCATAGAGCCTGCCGTCGACGCGATATCGTACGCGCAGCTTTTTGTCGTCGGGCTCGATGTGAATGTCGGAGGCATTTTCACGGACGGCATTGTACAGCAGCGAGTTGACCAGTCGGACGACGGGGGATTGGCCCGCCACTTCTTCGAGATCGCCGATGTCTTCGGCAATGTTCTCTATAAGGGTAAAATCTTCAAGGGCGGCGTCATCGATGATGTCGTCAATGACAAAGACGTTTGCGGCGGGCATGTACGTCTGTATCGTCGCTTTGATATCCTTCACCGTCGCACAGACGACCTGGACTTTGCAATTGCTGAGACGCTGTATTTCGTCGATGAGAAAGACGTTGGATGGTTCACTGATGGCGATGGTGAGCGAATCATAGACCTTGAACAGGGGCAGGACGGCATGCTCTTCGAGGAAATCCCGCGGCAGTATCTCGACGACGGCGGGGTCGCATATCTTGGGCGTTATCTGTGCGTAGGGCACACCGTATGCATGGGCAAGCGCCGAGGCTATCTGGTTCTCGGAGCAGTAACCCATCTCGATGAACAGTTCACCAAGCAGCTTGTGATGTGTGCCTTCCTGCTGCTGTTCGAGGGCTCTTTGGACCTGCTCTTCGGTAATAATATTCCTGTCGAGCAGGACCTGTCCAAGCTGAAGTTTTTGTTCGGTTGCAATTTCGCTCATATCGAATTTCCAACGTGTCGGGCCTTGTCAGGCAAAGCTCTTAACGGCCTGGGCGAGTTCGTCATACACCTCGAGTTGCGGCAGCAATCGTGTTATCTCGAGTATTTTCGTGCAGTATTCGTCGAGCCCGGCCAGTTTGAGTTGTCGGTTGTTTTCGTCACAGTAATCCCGCAGCCACAGAAGCTGTTCGAGGCACTGGCTGTCGATGAAGGCGACCTTACTCATGTCCAGGACGATACCGATGGTGCCGCCGGCGAGGACCGAGGTCGTCGTGTCTATGAAGGTTTTTACAAACTCGGACGTGAACTCCCCCTGGAGTTCGACGACCGTCACGTCATTGTAATTCTGTGTGCCAATCTTCATTTTATCAGGGTCCCTACGGCTACGCTGCCGTATTCGGAAAAATTGCTGTAATCCCACCTCTCAATGAAACCGTCTTGTATGATTTCCCACAGCTTTCTTATATCGCTTTTGAGGAAGATTGTTGCGATCTCTTCATCGAACTGCGTTCCTATTCCCTTTTCAATCTCAGCGAGCGCCCCTTTTATGCTCAGCGCCTCGCGGTAGACTCTTCGCGAGGTCATTGCGTCGAAGGCGTCGGCGAGGCTGATGATCTTTCCGATGAGCGGAATCCGGTCCCCATTAAGCCCCTTGGGGTATCCTTTTCCGTCGATCCTTTCGTGATGACAGAGGACTCCGGGCACGATTTCCTTCATTTGCTTGATCTCAGAAAGAATCGAGGCGCCGATCTGCGGATGTGACTTGATTCGTGCAAGCTCGTCTTCGGTGAGTTTTCCCTTCTTGCAGAGAACCGCCTCATTGACGCCTATCTTTCCTACATCGTGAAGGAGTCCGGCCAGATATATCTTGTGAATCTGTTCGTCGCTGAGCGGCCTGGTTTCGGCAAGTCTTTCGGCAATCCAGCGTGAAATGAAGGCGACCCTCTCTGAATGGCCCCTTGTGTACCGGTCCTTGGCGTCGATGCTGCTTGTCAAGGCCTTGAGCGCGCCGATGAAGAGTTCCTTGAGGTCTCCGAAGAGACGTTCGTTTTCCATAAAGACGGCGCACTGATGGGCGACGGTATTGAATAGTTTGACGTCGGTGCTGTCGAAGTCCGGTTTGTCGACGACATTGGTTGCGACCATGACACCGAGCATGTTTTCGCTTCCGGCGAGCGGAACGGCGATGATATTGTTGATTCGCTCGGGCCATTCGTATTTGAAGGGCGAATCGACCTGGCTGTCAAGGAGCGCTTCTTTGCCTTCCTCGAGTTCCCGGGCGAGGTGGGCCTGTACAATATCGGCCATAACATAGTCGATGGCGACCACACCGGAACCGGCAGTGAGCATGAGCCGTTCTTCGCCGTCGATCTTCTTATCCAGAAAAATGGCGATTCCCTCGACACTGACCAGTTGCGTAAGCTCATCACACGCCATCTGAAGGTAGGTGCAGTCCGATTGCGTCACATTCATGTTCGAAGTGAGGTTGTAGAGCAACATGAGTTCTTCATACGTCTGAGACAATTCCGTGCAAATGTTCTCAATATGCATCTCTGCCTTGGCGCTGTTATTAAAGTTTCTCGCGAATAAGCCGAGAATTTCGGCAAGGTATTCGGTGTCGGGCGAATGTGCCGCCGCAGGGTCCGTGAGAAGCTGTGCGTCGGTTTTCGCCGGTGGTATCAGACCGGAGATATCGCCGCCGTCGGCTTGAGGCGCCGGGCGGGTGTCCACGACGGCTACTGCAACGGTCTGTCCGGAACCCTTCAAACATACGGCTAAGATTTCATTGCTTTGTCCGAGTCGCCGAATGTCGTCGCTGCCGGAGCGCACGGTGTGATCTGCGTATTCGGCGATTTGTGCGACATCGCCGCCACAGTGGGTGGCGGACACGTCGAGAAGGCAGTCTGCGCGGGTGTCAAACACATAAAAACCGGCATTGAAACGTCCGATGGTCCCGGCAAACTTCTGCAGGCTGTCAAGTTGTTCGGCCGATAGCGGCCTCATCATGGTCTCTGTCGTGTCCATGTGTTTTCCCTGCATCATTGCTGTCATGCTGACACCTGCTGGAGAACATCTCCAACACATTGCAGCACTTCTCTGGGGCTAAACGGTTTGCTGAGAAATGTCGCGATGTTCAGTTCGGTTTTCCGCTCCCCGTCAATTGCAAATCCTCGCGCCGTCAGCATGATAACCGGCGTCTCGGCGGTGTCTTCAATTTGACGAAGGTTTTCTATGAGTTCAATTCCCGTCATGACGGGCATCTGATAGTCCGTGATCACAAGATCGGGTTTATGTTTTTTTGCGATATCAAGCGCCTGGGCGCCGTTCTCCGCGGTCAAGACTTCAAAGCCGTTGTTTCGCAGTTTTATCGCGATAACCTGAACGATGTGAATTTCATCATCCACAACCAGAATCTTCTTGTCAGCCATAGTCCTTCTCCGAAATAATCAGGGGGTTTGTGCCGCCTTTGCGGCAAGCGGCAATGTAAATCCGAAGGTACTGCCTCGGCCGGGCGTACTTTCGACAAACACGTTTCCGTCGTGTACCTTTTCGACAATTTGTTTTACAAGATTCAGTCCAAGTCCTGTTCCCTTGGCCTGTTTTTTGTTTTCCTCGACTCTGTAGAACTTGTCAAACACATATCCGACGTCTTCGGGGGGGATACCGACGCCGGTATCGGTGACGGTGACCCGTACGAGGTCTTCTGCCTCATCGACCTCTACGCCGGCATCGACGCGCCCGCCGGAAGGTGTATACTTCACGGCGTTACTGAGCAGATTAATAATGACCTGGATGATCATGTCTTTGTCGGCCATGGTCTGGTCGTGTATGATGGGCGCCTGGGTATTCAGCGTAATGTTTTTCTCTGCGGCGTAACTTCGGATCATCTCGGCGGCGTCGATCAGGAGAATGGCGAGGCTCAGCGGTTGTTTGTCAATTTTTATCAGGCCCGACTCGATTCGTGAGATGTTCAGGATGTCGTCGATGAGGCGGTTGAGCCTCTGGGCTTGTGTCTGGATGATGGAACAGAATTGATTTATGGTTTCGACATCCTGCGCTTCGCCGTCGACAAGCATCTCGGCATAAGCATTTATGGACGCAAGCGGAGTCTTCAACTCATGCGAGACGTGGCTCACAAAATCATTCTTCATCTGTGAGATTTCTTTTTCCCGCGTGATGTCGTGCAGGACGGCCACGACGCCTGAGACGAGGCCTTTTTCGTCTTTTATGCAGGACATAATGGTATCGAACGTCCTGGCCTGCGTGGGATGCGGCAATGTCAGTTCGTGCCTGACATGAGCGATCCGCCCTCGTCTGCTGCGGACGAGGAGTTCAACAAACTCGTCATGGCCGATCAGTTCACCGACAGGAGAAGGGGCCTCTGCGCAGAATGTGAATTCAAAAAGCTTTTCCGCCGCGGCGTTTGCCAGAACAATCCGGTCAAACTCGTCGGTAACGATCACACTGTCGCGGATACTGTATATGATGGCTTCAATGTTCTTTTTCTGTCTGGCCAGCAACTGGAGCTGCAAAGCCGTCCCGCTGTCGTGCTTTTCGATTTGGGCGACTTCTTCGGTTCTTTCGGCGACAAAACGATTAAACGCATGCTCCAGGGGTTTCAGGATCGAATACGGGCGCACGGTAATTTCGGTCGTCGATTCGCTCTCGAGACTGTCGTTCATGGCGCACAGCGAACCGTATATCTGGAAAAGGCCCAACGCAAGTGCCCCTGTCGACAACACAGCGACGGCAGCAGCCGCAATTGCAGCAGCACCCGCCCCGACTGCCGCACAGACGCTACATGCGGTTATGCTGAGGACAACCACTCCCAGTATTACTGATACAACATATTTGTATGAGCGCACTGTCTGTTCCCTGTCTTTTATGCGTCTGTTTCCGTGCTACTGATTCTTCGTAAGCAGATCTGCGAGCCTGCTGTCTGGATTCAGCCTTGTTGCCTTCTCATAAGCCCTGTCGGCAAATTCCTTGCGGCCGAGTTGTTGATAGCATCTGCCCGACATCAGCCATGCAAATCCGCCAATCTTCCGGTTCGCTGTGAGTCGGCTGAATGTCCTGATCGCGGTATCATAATCATTGTTGAGATACTGCGCACAGCCCTGAACGGCGATCGCGTCGGCCCAGCCGGGCCTCAATGACAGCGCCCTGGCGGCGCAGGTGGAGGCTCGTGTGGCGGCGCCTGCACCGAGTGCGGCCTGTGCCATCAGCAGCCAGATCTCTTCGTTGTCGCGCTGACTGACACTGAGCTTGTCGTAGTAGGTGACTGCTCTGCCGTATTGGCCGGCGTTCATGCAGCACAAGGCCAACATCTGCAAGCAGGCCGTCTTCTTTTCGCCGTCAACCGACGTGCTGATCTTCTCGAATATTTCGGCAGCCTGGTTCCACTGCTCGTCGGTGATGTAGCAATAGGCTAAGGCTTCTGCAACGGCGATGTTGTCGGGTTCGAGCAAGAATGCCCTGTTGTAGGTGGAGATTGCCCGTGCCGTCTTTCCAAGCCTCTGTAATGTGTCGGCAGCGGCGACTTTCAGCCGGACATCGCCGGGCACCAGCGCCATTTTCCTTTCGAGCAGGTCAAGCGCCTCGTCATACCTGCCCTGTGCGGCGTAAGTCCGGACGATGGCGATGATATAATCGGTGTTGACCGGTTTGAGGCGGAGCGCCTTGTGGTAGCATACGATCGCCTTGTAAGGCTGCTTGTTGTGCTGAGCAATTTCGCCCAGCCAGTACCACGCCTGGTCAAGGTCTTCATCGTACTTGACGGCGGTGGTCATGGAGTTGTGAGCTGCAACGACCCTCCCGTCAAGGTAATGGAGCTTTCCCATGATGAGGTGCCCGTCTGCAAGCTCCGGATCGGAAGCGAGGCATTGCTCTACGGTTGTACGTGCATCTTCATATCTGCCATTTTCAAAGAGGTCCTTTGCAACCGTAGCTCTTGCCCTTGCCGTAACCTTCTCCCATTTCATTTTCGCAGCCAGCTTCTTTTCGGCATAAGAACTGCATCCCTGGCACAATGCCAGGACTGTCAAACCCGTCATGACTGTCAAGATTTTTCTGCATTTGTCCATAATCCCGACCCAAGTCAATTTAACAATACTTTTGGTTTATACGATGTTCCGGACGGTCGCAAATGACCGCCCGGAACATTTACATTCAAGTTGCCGCTCTATCGTCTGATCCACATTTGCGATTCTTCACGTTCAATTGCGCCGAGCATGATGCGCTCAATGACTTCTGCATCCTGGCCGGAAGTTTCGCGGACAATGCGTTCTCTCAATCTCAGGGCTTCCAGGTACGTAGGCCGCAGATTCAGCGTCCAGTTGAGTTCGCGAAGGGCGTCGCCGGTATTGCCGGCGGAGTAGAGACCGACCGCCTTTGTGTAGCTTTCTTCCGAAAACCGACCCACACCAGCCCAGTGGAGACCCTTTCGGGCGCCCAGCCTTTTTCGCTCGACGTCGGCTGCTCTTTTGTCGCCGTCAAGCTCCGAAGTATCCTTTATGATGTGAGGCGTAAGCAGGATTATCACTTCCTGACGGACTGACGTATCGGCAGTGCCCTTGAACAATTCGCCTAAGACCGGGACATCTCCCAACAGGGGAACCTGGCGCTTTGAGGAAGTTATAGAGTCTCTGAACAGGCCTCCTATTACGACAGTCTCACCGTCTTTGACCATGATATTCGTGGTCAATTCGGCCGTCGTTTCAGTGGGAACTCCGTCACTATCCTTGGTGGCGGAACTGTCCTTGGGATAAATATCCATGCGAATGTAGCCCTCATTGCTTATATAGGGCCTAAACGATAGTTTCGTACCCGACTTCAGGAACTTGACTTCACCACTCGTTGCGACACCGCTGCCTGAAACGGTAGTGCTGCTGCGATAGCCGAGTTTCTGGCCGACAAACACACTGCCAACCTGCTTGTTGAGGGCAAGGATCTTGGTATTGGCAAGGACTGTGACATCGGTGACAGTCTCCAGAGCAGTGATAAACGCTGATATATCGCCTGCCCTGATGCCCAGCCTGAGACCATTGCCGCCGGCAGCTGCAAAACCCGCAACTTCCATCGGCATACCTGAGGTATTCCATCCGGCAATTTGTTCAATTGGAGTACCTGCTGCAGTGCCGGTTGAAGTTTCATCTCCGGCATTATTGTGCAGGCCCGCTACTTCCGCAGAACCGGTAATAGCGACGCCAGCGGCGAAGTTGAGGTCTATGCCAAGTTCCAGGCCTTCAGTCAAAGTTGCGGCCAGGATAGTGGCCTCGATAAGAACCTGCAAAGGTTTGACATCCAGTTGCTTAATCAAAGACTCTGCTTCGGCAATATTCTCAGGATAATCTTTCATCACGATTGCATCGTGGAGCGACATGGAATTGCCGCCCTCTTCCACGGAAAGATCGTCGCCCGAAGATATGCTGACCTCCGGGGCCTGGGTGGCTTCAATACTTCCGTTCGTGCTGACAACAGGCGTGATGAGGAGCTTGGCTTCATCAGCGGCTATGTAGTACAGTGTGAATATCCTGTATTCCATTCGCCTCATGTCGTCCATCATCTGATCGTACTCGTCGGCGGTGTAAACCGTGATGGCGCCGTTTTCCTGCACCTTGAACTTGTTTGTACCGATAATCGCCTGCAGGGCCTCGTCAAATGTGACATTGAACAGTTCGAATACGGTAATCTGGTCATCCATGCGCGATATCGGGATGATATTCTTTTGATACTTGAGTTGCAGCATCCTGAGCGCGGAGGCCATAGTCGTGCCCTCTTTGAAGCTCAGGGACTGTATTGACTGTGCGCCAAGTTCGTCTTCTGCGACGCCGGGGACTTCCGGCTGAGTGCTTTCGACAACCTCCGGGGCTTCCATCTGAGTGCTCTCGGCAACCTCCGGGGCTTCCATCTGAGTGCTTTCGACAACCTCCGGCGCCTCCAGCAGCATGACGGGCATCTTGACGGACGGTTCAACCTGGGCCACCGCCATTGCCCCCAGCGCCACGAGCGCCAGGCACCATGCCGCCACACCGTTTGTCGCTTTTGACTTCTCAACTCTTTTCTTACTTTGGAACATACTACACCTTCCTTTCAATCATCCAGACGGATCAATCTGAAACAGCATGACATTGATCACTTGTTCTCCCACCCTTAGCACCACTTTGCTTCTGTTAATTTCTGTTACCGTTAATTCAACCGACCGTTTATTGTATTCGACGGCTACCTTTGAGCCGATTGATACCAGCTTGCCGTTGACAAAGGCTTCGGGCATCCGGGTCCCCTGCTCGGCGATGATGCCGTCAAGGGTGATGGAAGCGGTAATGTTCCGGATGTCTTCGGCGGTTAAAGCCGAGCCGTAGGGTTCGGCGGCTGTGTTTTTCGTGTCATCGACTGTCCTGAAGGCCCGCCATGTTCCCGGACGAAAGATGTTGTTTCCAAGTACATCGTGGCGTCCGGGCACAACGGGCAGGTCAATATATGTCAACTCAGGCGCAGGCTCTGCCGTGTCGTTGCCGGCCTGCGTACCGACAGGCTCGGGCGGTGTGCCGCCTGCAGCGGTGTCGGGCGATTTATTGAACAACAAGAGCCGCATCCACATAATGCCCATGATCGTTATGAGCACGCCCGCGATGATTAGCTTGCTTTTGGAAACAGGCAGGCCGCGGAGCAATGCGGCGTCGTTGTTTTTATGTGTCTTATTCTGTTTCATATATTCTGCGCCACCTAAATGCCCGCCTCGACCGCCGACTGGTAGTAGACTTTTGCGGCTGCGTTTAACTTGATCCGCCCCGAATAATCGGCGTCATTTTGAAGTTGGAGTTCGTCTATGCGGATCAGGCGTTGGAAATCGGCAAGGGATTTTAGAAACCCGAATATCTGATCGAGCGTTCCCGAACACTGAATCGTTATCGGAATGCAGCCGACGATCCGGGATGTCGTTTCGGCTCCGGGCTGGACGATCTGGTCCTGGAGATTGTGCCTGTTCATGACCTCGGCCATCCGCTGCCAAAGGTCGGCGAATTGCCGATTGGGCGGTATCTTTCGATCGTAGTCGGCGAGTTTGACGCGGAGGTCATCGGCCTGCCTGCGAAGCGCGGGTATGTCCATGGTGTATTGCCTCACTTGCGCCACAGCAGCGCTCTGTTCGCGTCGGGTGCGCCTTATGTTCGCCATCCGTCTGGTGAGGGGATAAAACCGCACGACAGCGAAGCCGAGAACGATGACCGCGACGATACCGATAATCTGCACTTGTTTTTTTTCAGGATGTTTCATTTCAGGCCGGCCTGACTGTCCTGGACATAATTGGCAATGTAGCATCCGATCTCAAATTCCGTGATCACGACATCCTTGATTTTATTGCTTCTGGAATAGCCGGGTATGATTCGGCAAAACCAGGGTGACTCTTCCAGTTTCGATATTAAAGACGCCACATCCGATGCTTCCGCGGCTATGCCGGTTATGGCGACTTTGCTTCGCGTGTTTTCATGGGGAAGCGCCGATGAGGCCTGACCCCTCTGGCCGACTATTGTGACGACATGTTTCTTTTTCACGGTCGGTACAGACTGCAGGGCCTCGCTGCGGACATCAATCCTGCTGAGCATAATCCGATCACTTATGAGATGGCTCAACTCGGCGATTACATGAGACAGGTCGACGCGAGGCCGGACCCTCTCGAGGACATGGGCGTTGCTCTGCAAGTCGGCGACACCGGCCTTCATTTTGTTATACGTCTGCGAAAGCGGCTCTTCGATCTTCAGGAGGTCCAGAGTTTTGTCGACCCTGGCCTCTGCCCTGGAGACAAATGAGCCTGCAAGATAACTCCAGGCCAACAGCGCAACGAACAGGAAAGTTATCAACACGTACTGCCTGTGATAACTGACCATTCGTTTCCGGCCGGTCCTGTACCACTCCGGAATGAAATCAATTTCTTTCATAACATTCGCTCTCGCACGTAGACAGATCCATTCCTTTCATACCCAATCCGACCGCCACAGCCCATTTGGACATTTCGGCGTCGTGGCGTTCCTTAAAATCGGCACGGCTCAAATCAAAGCCTCTCAAGGGTCGGGCAATTGTTATCGAAACGCCGAGATGTCTCTTGAGTGCCTTCAGCAGTGTTGTTTCATCGGCTTCGCCGCCGGCAAAAACGACCTCTGTGGGTCGCTGTCCCCTGAAAGTGACGGCGTAATATCTAAAGCAAAGTGAAATCTCTTTTGCGAGTTCTTCTATTGTCCGGCTCATGGCGTCGATGACGGCCTGCCTTGTTGCCGGCTCCATGGAGCCGTCGGTATCATTTTTGAGTTTGGCCCTCAGGAGTCCCGCTTCGCCAATAGTGACTTCGAGTTTGGAAGCGACTTCGGCGTTGAGGCGTTCTCCGGCGATTGGGATTTGCTTGACAAAGATGATTTCCTGGCCCCGTCCGATGATGACCGTGGTGAACAAACTTCCGACATCGACCAATACGCTGACGAGCCGCTGGTCCTCCTGGCGTCTCAGCGAGGCCTGGAAACTCCTGAAGAGGGCGCATGGAACGGCATCGATGCCGACGGGAGTCAATCCGGCATCTTCCAGAAGGTGCAAATGCTGCACGACACCGGCTTTGTCCATGCCGAAGAATATGACCTCATTCTTTATCTCGTCGCCCTGATAGACACTGCCTGCAATCATGTATCGAATTTCGTCGGTGTCTGCATCGAGTCCGAAACGTCGGGCGACTTCGTTCCTGAACTGCTGCTCTATCTCCTGGGGGTCGGTGCTGTCAAGCCTGAGGCTTTTTATCTTGAGGCTGTCATTTGACAGACAGGAGACGACCTCTCTGCCGCTGAAAGCGCCTTTTGCCAGCAGGTGTTTGACGGCAGAGATAGCGGATTCTCGTCCGGCCTCATCGGCACCGTCGATATCGCGCACATAATCGGCCTCATCGGCTGCGATGACGCATATCTTGTCGTCGGACCATGCAAGTTGTATCATCTTGATGGAGTCGTGCCCCAGGTCCAGTCCGATTGGCCCGATGTTTTTATTACGCAACTTGAACATAAATTTCATTTTATCTCTAATTGATAGTGACATATCCTGTGATCGGCTCGACGTCTATGGTCATTGGGAAGCCGCCGGCCTCAAGACTAATTCTGCCGTAGATCAGCGGCGTCCCGGGTGGCGAGCCGCTGCGGGGACTGCCGAGGTAATCGAAGGTAATCGTCTCATCGCCGCTGCCGTCAAAATCGGCCGAGACAATAACCACTTGGCTCAATCGTGAATCCGAAGGAAAGTCTATGACCAGATTCCCGGGATTAATGGGGTGTGGAATAACAACGCCGACCGAATCCTGCACCTCGTATGAGTCGGTGGTGCTGTCGAAAACAACCGAATAGTACTGCTGGTGGCTAATAGCCATGCTTTTGGCATATTCGAGATCGGCTGCAACCATGTTGGCGGCGGCCTTAAGCTGGATATCGGCCGCTGAACTGAACATCGGCACCGCCATAAGTGCGACAATCATCAAGATGACAACCACCACAATGATTTCGATCAGCGTAAAGCCGCGGGTTCGCCGGATTAGATTTTGTCCTGATAATTCCGTAAGTTTTCCCATCTTTTCACCACTCATAGACACAAAGTCGACAGAAACATCCGAATGCTTTTTCGTCATCTGCAATCGGCGGCTTAATGAGCATCCGTCCCTGCTGGTGCAGTTTGCATGATTTAGAGGTGAATGTGGTCTGGCAGGAGCTTGCGCGGGATGGAAAGCCCGAGAAAAGCAGCCTGTGTGCCCGGGGCTCGCGCCGGATTGCGGCGTAGCAGCGCCGGAGCAGTCCGTATCGTTCAGTATAATCGTTACAGCCATTATAACCCCCCGGTTTGGTGGTATTGTGACGAGGATACCACCGGTTCGGGCCAAACCCTTTTCTGTTGGAGGACTCCAGGAAAAACCCGCCTGCTGGTCCGATTATCGACCGTCTAAGGCGTTGGATTTCTCCTGATATATTTGAAGAAGGCATCGCCCGCTGGGGACCACCTGCTAAAAGTGGGGCCTGGATTATAGGCGGTTATTACCGCCGATTTCATTGGATCTGTGGTAATAGTGATATTTCCATCGTATCCAGGATCAACATTCATACCGTTTGTGTTTATGAACAGCGCACCGGTAATTGAAATATCTACGGCATTAGGATCGACCGACATTTCGTTGGTCTGAACAAGACCATTAATTGCAAGGGAACCGAAAGCTTCAAGTCTAAGAGTACCGGTTACTACAACAGCGGGGAAATTTTTCAGAGGAGAAATTGTTGTCGTGCCGGGCCCTTTGACGATGACATCTCCGTCAACCACCAGGGTCCCTGTAATATTAACATTGCCGATAAGATACAGATCGCCGGCCCTACAAAGGACACCTGCGGGATTAGAGCTGTCGGGCACAAAAGCAACAGGAGGATTATTACAATCGTTGACGTCTAAATCATATGAAAAATATGAGACCACTGCAGGAGAATCCCAGTCTTCTACAAAGTTGTATTGAGGGGTATAAAGGCTCGTTTGCAGGTCAGGAAAAATCACACCCTCCGGGGGCAAGACATAATGTTGCCCGGTGCTGCTTCCCGTGAAACCGGCGGCGAAGACGTCACCGTTGACCATACGCAAGCTTGTCATAGTCCCGTTGCAGTAAACATCACCGTTGATTGTGACGGTATTGGGTTCGGTTGTATTTCCGCCCGCCCAGTACGCTATGCATGGGTCCAGACGCAACTGTGCGTATAGATTGCTTTGCAGGGTTCTCTCGGCACCTTCTTGTCGGTACGCCTTAGATTGTATGTTGTATGTGCACGTGTAGGTGGGCCCGGAAGTGCTCCGGGTTACCGCCAGGTCGTAGTAATTGTCCCCGGCCTCCATCCAGAGGGCGCTTGCGCCGGGCCAGAAACCATTGGGATCAGGTAACGTGTCGACCTCCTGCGGATTCAGCAGGAGTGTTTTGGCATAGACGAGACCGGCTTCTGCAAGATAATCGAGCTTCAGACGCTGGGCCACAGCGTCTCCGCAGGCCATCTGTCGTGAGCCCCTTGCAAGGACACCCAGCGATATTATCGCGACGACCATAGACACAAATAACACTACCAGCAGGACCGCGCCGGATCTTAAGTTTTTACTGCTCGAATATTTCATAATAGGCTTAGTTGTCGTCATCCTGGACGATGGTTCCCGCTACATAATCAATCAGGTTATCGGCTGAACATCTTACCAGGGTATTAACCTGGTATTTCGTCGCCACACCGTTTTCAGTCAATTTATAAGTGAGGTTCAGATACTTGTTTGCAGGAGGATCCCAGATGGTAAACGTAACTTCCGAACAGTCAGGCAATTTCAGAGTCTGTCGGTTATCGACATTTTCATTACTCGAGGCCAACTGTACAAGATCACTATATGCCGTTCCGTCTTCGATTTGGGCGATTGTGACAACAGGTGCAACTTCGCCATTTGAAAACGCAAATTCGCGCAATTGAAGCTCCTGGGCGACAACCCTGAAGAAGATCAGTTCCGAACCGTTTATCAGGCCGTCGGGATTATCGGGATAATCGTCTGCTTTCCATAAGGCGATGTATCCGTCAGGTGTAACGAAAGCCTGCCTGGCGTATCTTAAAGTGTCTCTCAGCGAAAGCGTTGAAAAGCGACTGTAGACCTGTGCCCTGCTCGCCTCTTCAAGGCTTTTGTTTGCAGTACCCATTGCAAAGGCAAGGGTTCCCACCGCCCCGAGAACAATGCTTGAAACCAGCAGCGCCACAAGCAGTTCGGCAAGCGTAAAGCCTTTTTTCTGCAAACCCGATTTTGAGTGTTTTATCAACACTATTCACTACTCACGATTAACTATTCACTTCTCTCAAGGTCCTATCAGTGTGCTGATCTCAAATATCTCTATGTCATTGTAGTAAATGTACACAGTCGCCCATATCAGGGATTCGCCGCCCACCGAGGCGTCCGAACATGTCGAAAGGCGGGCGAACCTGCCGTAAACAGGGTCGGTAAAGATCTGCATGTTGGCGTCTCTGACCATGCCGGCGGGCTCGAAGTAATTGTCGTACATGGCTATGAAGTCGTAGTCGAAGTTTTGGATCTCTTCGAGCAGATCGGCGGCGAGCGTGGCGGCAAGGGTCCTTTTGGCGCCTTCCTGAGCAAGGGCACCCGCCGTGGAGAAGGGCAATATCACCGCGGAGGTGGCGACGGCGAGTATGACCATTGCGATCATCGCCTCAGCTAATGTAAAGGCTCTTCGGTTTTTTGTGCCGCGATTCATCTCGATTAGGCCCTTAATAGGTAATGTGCTTCGCCGAGTTCGCTCGGAAATCGCCGTTTGCCGCATTGAACCACCAGCCCGTCCCCTCGTCTCCTGTAGGAGTGGCGGCGGCATCGTTGATACAGGTTATGGCGCCTCTGTGGGCGGCATCGCTGATAAAGAGATTCTCGGGAATCTTGTTCACATAGGCCCCATCATTGGTCAGGGCGGCGATAAAGTTCGCCTCGTCAACGTCGCCGCCGAACGAAGCCTGGCCGGGCAGCAGGTCGTAATGCTGAACCTTATAAAGCTGAATCTGCGAACGAACCGTCTGCAGATTTCCCAGCAGCGTATTGAGGTTTGCCTGCGAACTTGCCTGGCTGAACTGGGGAACGACTATACCGGCGAGAACTCCGAGGATAACCACAACGATGAGGATTTCCACAAGCGTAAAACCCCTCCTGCCGTTCTGGCTGAGCGTCTGTGTGTAACGATTAGTCCTCTTTACTGAAGGAATCGTGCGATTGGTGATGTTTTTGCCTTTTGTTTTCATCATCAAGTGTCCTATAGACCATCAATTTGAAACCATTTGTTTAATAGACCGAATGAAAGCTGGAGTCATTTGCGCGAAAGTCGCCGGTGGCGACATTGAACCACCAGCCGGTATGTCCACCGCCGCAGGGCCCTGTGGCCATGCAGTTGACAATCGTAATGTCATCGGCTGCATCGTCGGCGATGAAAGGATTGGCGGGGATTTCCCGGAGATAGGGCTCCGCCCGGACGCTGCCGGGCTCGGTCAGCGCATTTATGAACGCATCACATGTAACGTCGCCGCCGGGCGTCGTCTGGCCGGGCAGCAGTCCGTCATGCTCGATACGGTACAGTTCGATCTGACATCGCATCCTGTGCAGGTCGTCGACCATCGCGGGGAGCTTCTTCTCGACACTCGCCCTGCTTAAGCGGGGACCGGCGCAGGCGGCTATCAAAGCTATCAAACCAATTGTTATCACAACATCGGCCATCGTGTAAGCCCCTCTTTTCGTGTCAGGTCGACTTCGCTTATTTCGTACCAAAGAGTTTCGCCCGGGCATCGTCGTCGCTTTTTTGTTTCTTTGTTTCGCAGTCATTTTCGTTGGCTCGCTATTGTCTTTTATCTCGCTCGCTTCATAAACAAAGCTGACCGGCCCATGACACAAAGTCCCGAGCCGGTCAGCCATTTGTAACCTTTCAGTCGTGTGCTATCCGACTTCATTACACTCTAAAAATCGTAGTGGGCGACCAGGGCATCTGTTGAGCCACCGTCGTTTGCATGGAACGTGTCGTCAGCCGTGTTGACATACCACCCCGTACCCCCAGCAGGCCCAGCCACGGCTCCGAACGTAACTTCGTTGTCGTTATTGAAAGGATTGATAGGAATCTGCTGCAGATAGGGACCAAAGCCATCTGCGTCCTCTTCGCACATATCAGTCTCGAAAAGTAAAAAAGTGGTAGTGTTAGGCCAGTCGTCGTTGTGCTGAATCTTGAACAGCTCAATCTGCGAGCGAATGGTCTGCAGATTGCTCGCCAGGCTGGCCTCCCTCGCCTCGGTGCTGGCCTGGGTGAACTGGGGTATGACGATCGCCGCCAGGATACCCAGGATCACCACTACGATCAGGATTTCGACCAATGTGAATCCACCATTTTTCGTCTTCATTTTACACTCTCCCATTTTCAAAATACGTTTTCGGCATCGGTTTTGAACCATTCAAAACACTGTCAATTCCGTCAACATCTGTTTCATCTGGAAAACTGATGTACAAACCGTAGAGAACAAAGTTCTTCGCTTCGACTCGCACGCGGCGAGTGCAAAGTATCATTAAGACGGTTGCTTCAATTTCCCGCGAGTTTGCTTTTCAAAGAGCTGCAGTTTTCGTACTAAACAAACAATAAGAAATAAAAACCCCGATGCCAAACGCACAAGAGCGAAAAGGGATGAATTTATCAGGCAGCCGTTTCATTCTGTCAGTCGCCGATAATATGACAAGACTCTTGCAAAAGTCTTGGAGTACCTGACAAAATGAGTGTTTTAATGTGGCATGGGCATCTTGCCCATGATTCACGGGCAGGATGCCCGTGCCACGTGCTGTGGAGCGTTTCGCAGAACAATGCGCCGATGTGTTTCGTCGATGTGGGACAGCTCGATTTGTATTAGACCGATGGTTCGCAGTGCGGCGGCGACTTTATCGGCCCATTCGATTACGACCACGGAATCGGGCCGGCAGAATTCGTCGAAACCCAACATTTCAAATTCAGCGATGCTTTGGATCCGGTAGGCGTCGATGTGGTAGACATCCAGCCCCGCACCGGTCGAGAGGTATTCGTTAACGATGACAAATGTGGGGCTGCTGACGCGGTTGGCATCTGTGGCGCCGCAGCCTTCGGCGATACCTTTTATCAGGTAGGTTTTGCCGCTGCCCAACGGGCCGACGAGGCCAATGACTTCACCGCCTTTGAGCGCAGCGCCGATGCGTCGGCCTGATTGGATCGTCTCGGCGGGCGACCTGGAAATGATCTCGATTGTTTCATTGTCCGCCGAGTCGGTCATAAGTGGTCAAAACCTTTCGGTTCGAGAATACGCGATTTCCCGCCGCCCATAACAAGTTGCATTCTGCACAAATTGGTAACCGTCCCTGTTTTTGTAATGGGTGTACTCATGGTCCAGGCAGAGATGAGTTTGTCGTACTCGGCGGCTGAGAGGGTAAAGAGCAGCTCGAAGTCTTCGCCGTCGTTGAGGGCGGTGGCAAGCGGGTCGGCGGATTCTTTTGCGGCATCGGAGAGAGGGAGATCGTCGGCGATGATGTCTGCGCCGACATTGCTCTGTGTGCAGATGCGGTTGAGGTCGGTGCTTAGGCCGTCGCTGATGTCTATCATGGCGTTTACGTGGGCGATTTTCGTGATCTCCAGGGCCTCGGTTACCCGCGGCGTAAATGTGAGGTGCTTGCCGGCCAGTGCGCCGCCTAACGAGCCGGACACACAGATGCAGTCGCCGGGCCTGGCGCCGGATCGCCTGACTGGCGGATGGTGCGCCGCCGGCTTGCTGAGCATGGCGACGCTGACAGCAAGACGACCCGTTTGGGATTTCCACGAGGTGATGTCGCCGCCGGCCAGCGCACAATCAAAGGGTGCACTTGCCGCGATGATGCCGGCGTGGAGCTGCTTTAGCTGCTCTGCGCCGAATCCCACGGGTAAGGCAACCGCCACAACCGCACATAACGGAACGGTCGCCATTGCCGCGCAGTCGCTGAGGCTGGCTGAGATCGCCTTGTAGCCTGCCTGTTCGATAGTGGTTTGCGCCAGGTCGAAGTGCGTGCCGTCGAGAAGCATGTCAGTGGTGATGAGCACGGATGCGCCGTCGGCGACAACTGCCTGGGCCATGTCGTCACCGATGCCGATGGGAAATGCGGTGCCGCTGATGGCGCTTTGGGCGGCGAACCATTGTGTTATTTCGTCCTCGCCGTTTGTCATTGGACTTTGAGCCGATCCTTCCAGTATTCGACGGCGGCTTTGGTCTGGACGGGCCCGGCGGCGCCTTCGGTGACATAGCGAGCTGGTATGCCGCCGGCGGTCAGGCTGTCATAGACATCCTCCTGGATCGCATCGCAGGCCGCCTTGAATTCCTCGATGCTAACGTCGCTGAGTTTCCTGTCCTGCTCTTCGCACGACGCCACTAACGACCCGACAATGCCGTGGGCGCGGCGGAAGGGAATGCCCCTGGCGACAAGGTATTCGGCTAATGCCGTCGCCTCGAGGAAGCCGCTGTCGAGCCCGGCCGCGATGCGTTTTGTATTGAACCGCGTGTTCGAGACGATGGCCGCCGCCATATCCAGGCAGGCGTTTACCGTGTCGGAGGCGGCAAATACGTGAATCTTGTCCTCCTGCAGGTCGCGGTTGTACGTCGACGGCTGCGCCTTCAGGATCGTCAGCATCGCCATCAGCGCCCCGTAAACCGAGCCCGTCTTGCCCCGGATCAGTTCGAGCATGTCGGGGTTGCGTTTCTGCGGCATCATACTCGAGGAGGTGCAGTATTTGTCGTCGATTCGAACAACATCGAACTCGTTCGACGAGTAGATTATCCAGTCCTCAGCTAATCGCGACAAATGCGCTGCAATCAACGAACAGTCGAAGATGAACTCCGCACAAAAATCGCGGTCGGCTACGGCGTCGATGCTGTTGTAAGCGATGTCGGCAAACCCTAAGGCCTCCGCGGTCTTCTGGCGATCTAACGGCAGCGTCGAGCCCGCCACAGCGCCGGCGCCTAAGGGCGAGATATTCAAAAGCCTGCGACAGTTTTTCAATCTCGTGTAATCGCGCGAGAGTTGTTCGACAAAGCTCATAAGATATGCGCCGATAACGATGGGCTGGGCGCGTTGCAGATGGGTATAGGCGGCCATCACGTCGTCGGTGTGTTTGGCGGCGAGCCTGACCAGGGCCTTTTGCAGCATCGTGATTCTTGTGTGTACGACCTCGATCTCGTCGCGCATCCACAGCCGCATGTCGGTGGCGACCTGGTCGTTTCGCGAACGGCCGGTATGGAGCCTGGCGCCGGCGTCGCCGATCTTCTTAATGAGCGCATCCTCAATCGCCATGTGGATGTCTTCGTGGAGCTTGTTGAATTTGAATTTGCCGGCGGCGATCTCCTCGGAGATCTCGAAGAGGCCCTTCTTGATCTCGGCAAGTTGGGCCCGGCTAATCAGTTTCTGCTCGGTGAGCATCTCGGCATGGGCGATGGAACCGGCGATATCGTGTTTGTAGAGACGCCTGTCATAGGACAACGATTCGACAAAGTCGACCGCAAGTTCGTCGGTTTCACCGGCGAGCCGCTTTTCCCAGCTTTTTCCAGATTCTGCCATTTGTATACTCCGTTATTTGTTTGTCGATCCCCAGAGCAGGTTCGGCGCCCTGCACCCCGGAATCATAAGTCTGCCCGGCGGATATGTCAAGAATATCACTGCTCGCAGCCCCCTTTGCCATTGGCTTTTCGAAGAATCATCGAAAAAACTTCACAAATAGCCTTCCACGCCCGCACGGAAGTAATCATATAAGCCGAATCGGCGCCCTCCCCCGCCTTGGGACAAGGGCCGACGCCGATTCTCTCACTCATGCGCATGCACACATTATTTGGACCTGCCGCCCAACATATGCCCGTGGTATTCGCTCACTCAGCGCCCGCTGTACGGAATCCGGCGAGCCACCATTCCGCGATATCCG
>SDBV01003472.1_pt1 | contig 23244 bp, 16 predicted proteins | sample 2277081 | NCBI WGS metagenome assembly SDBV01 (sample SAMN10402039, study PRJNA504765) | marine sediment metagenome | isolation source: marine sediment core GS10_PC15, 223 cmbsf | place: Arctic Ocean: Southern Knipovich Ridge | collected 2010 | reverse complement strand
CAATACAGCCAGGGCTGCGCCCGGAGCAGTCGTTTCAAACCCCACAGCCAGGAAAACCACGTGCTTGTCAGGCCTGGCCTTTGCAATTTCGACCGCATAGTCGGCCGAGTAAATCACTTCAATTTGTGCGCCGTCCGCTCGGGCCTGGGCAAGAGTGCCATCGCGACCCGGCACGCGAACCATGTCGCCGTAAGTGGCGATGATAATATCACTGCCGCTTCGGGCAAGGCCGATGGCCTGATCGATATACGACTGATCAGTAACACAAACCGGACAGCCCGGGCCTGAAATCAGCTTCACCGATTCCGGCAGGAGCGACTTAATACCAGCTCGCGCGATAGACATCGTATGAGTTCCACAGACCTCCATAATCTGGATGCGTCCATGAGTCGCAGCGAGCTTATCTGCTAAACTGTGAATCTTTTCACAATCATGTTCAAACATCAATCCCGCCGTAGAACCTTTCTCTTGCTGGGTATTTCGGGAACCTTGCTTCAACCATCGAGCTTCATGGCCGCTCGGGACGGAATTAGCCAAAAAACAACTGTTTCCGTCACTTCCTTCGTTATTATAGCGAGTTTGTGAAATCAGGAACAGACTTTTTGACCAATTATTTTGAAAATTATCGCTGAAACTTCCTGGGCTAAAAAACATCAATATCCCCAATGGCGGTACGCCGAATCCCCTTTTTAAGAAAAAAACCCTTGGGAGTCGCCCTGCCCAAAAACCCCTATATTCACTTTTTCAAAGAGATTATGCCTATTGAACCTATCTAATTATCTCCCTCAGACGGGGTCATATATTTTTCCGCCTCTTTGAGAAGTTCGTACGTCTCACGAGCTTCGGTCTCATCGAGGGTCGTAATTGCGTAGCCGGCATGGACTAAAACCCAGTCCCCCACTACTGCCTCGGGCACCAGGGCCAGGATAACGTCAGCCCGGTTTCCATCCAAAGCCACCGTGCCGGATTGGCCTTGTATCTTCTCGATCTGGGCCGGCACTGCTAAGCACATAATCGGTTCCTTATAGAGCAATTTAAGTTTGCCCGGGATCGCCAGGGATGCATCATTTCCTATTACGCACTAACTGCGGGTTGGTGCGGATATTCTGAAAAAGACTTCAGCCGTCGCTGGCTGAAGACAGTATATCAAATCCACCTGTTTGCGCCGCAGCAATTATAGCCTGGCCTAGTGCTACCCCGCCGTCGTTGCAGGGAATTACTCGATGACGCAACACCTCGAACCCGTCATCGGCCAACTGATCGACAAGCTTCGCCGTCAGGTATCGGTTGGCGAAACAACCCCCCGAAAGTGCGACCTTCGACAGGCCAGTTTCTTGTCTCACCCGCCTAGCCGAAGCCAAAAGAAAAGCCGCTACTGTATTATGGAACTTCGCAGCGATTACTCCTACCGCTATGCCAGAGGTTTTGTCGGCGACGATTGCCTTGACCATAGGCCGAAGGTCGATAGTAAATGGGCCTGCCCCATCGATAGCAAAGTCGTACTGCTCGTCAACGCCGGGTGAGATTCCAGCCTCCAGTAACATCGGAGCCTGGCCCTCGTAGCCGTTTCGGACGGCGACCCCTGTCAGCCCAGCCACTGCATCGAACCACCGCCCCAGAGAACTTGTCAGTGGGCAGTTAACGTTGCGCTGAATCTGGGCGATGGCTGAGGCGATCTGCTCGGTGCTCGCCGGAAGTTTACAATCGGTTGCTATCTGGCTGGCCTCGGAGCCGTAAGCATCAAACAGCGCGCCAACTGCGGGCCTGTATGTATCGATGGCTGCGGCATCACCGCCAGGCAGGGGCAAGTACCGCAGATGCCCGACACGGCTGTACTGCTTTACGTCGGCAACTAAAACCTCGCAGCCCCAGATGGCGCCATCCTCGCCGTAACCCACACCGTCACACGCCAGGCCAATGACAGGGCCGGTAAGTCCATTCTCCGCCAGGCAAGATGCTATATGAGCATGATGGTGCTGAACGGTCAGCAATTTAACCGTGTCCCTGCCGGCCAGCTCTCCCCGGGCCCACCTGGAAGCATATTCGCTCGATAAGTACATCGGATGCTTATCGCAGACGATCAGCCCCGGCTGGACGTCAAATAGCTCAGTTAATCTGGCGATCTGGTCGATAAAATTCCGATAGGTCCGCCCGCCCTTCAGGTCGCCCATATGCTCCGACAGCACCGCCCTGCCGTCTTTATACAGACAAAACGCGCCCTTGAGTTCCGCCCCGACTGCCAGGATAGCCGGTGGCTTTGACTCGCCTCCCCTTGGCTGGGCCAACTGGATCGGCTGAGGCGCATAGCCGCGCGCCCTGCGGATCGCACAGAGTGTCCCGTCGGTGTGCAGTTGGACAACGCTATCATCCAACGGCCGTTCGATTTTTCGATTGTGCAGCAACAGCGCATCGGCAATCTGACCTAAATTGGCGACGGCGTCTTCATTGTCCTTAACCAGCGGCTCGTCGGAATAGTTACCACTGGTCATCACCAACGGCCCCGTGTCAAAGCCCATCAGCAGTTGGTGCAGTGGCGTGTAGGCCAGCATCACACCGAGAGTATTCAGCCCGGCAGCTACCGCCGGCGCGACGGCCGCATCAGTGCGCTTTGGCAAGATAACAATCGGGCGAACCGCCCCCGCCAGTAACTCAGCCGCAGAAGCTGTAACCTCACATAATCGACGCGCTTCGTCCAGATCGGCAACCATAACCGCAAATGGTTTGGCGTCGCGCCGCTTCCGCCTTCTAAGCCGGCCTACCGCATGTTCATCGTCTGCCCGGCACCCAAGGTGAAAGCCGCCAAGGCCCTTGATGGCCACGATCTTGCCATCGGCGAGAAGCTTCGCAGATGTAGCTATCGGGTCCCCGCTTTCGATTCGCTTGCCTTTGGTATCTGTAAGCCAGACCCTCGGCCCGCACGCCGGGCACGCAACAGGCTGGGCGTGGAACCTTCGACTTCCTGGGTCTGTATACTCGCTACTGCACAGCGAGCACATCGTAAACTCGCTCATGGTTGTACCGGGCCGATCGTAGGGAATCTGTTGGATGATGCTGTACCGCGGGCCGCAATTGGTGCAGTTGATAAACGGATAGCGGTATCGCGGGTCAGCCGGGTCGGCCAGCTCTTTAAGGCAGTCGCTGCAAGTAGCGGTGTCGACCGTTACCTGGGCATCTGTAAACTCGCCACCAACTGAAGGTTTGATCTCGAAGCTCATCTCGCTGTCGACAGAATCGATGTCCCTCTGCCTGCAGCGCGTGATCTGGGCAAGCGGTGGAAGTTGCTCGTTTAGATCAGCGAGGAATTGCTCTACGGCCTCGGCTGGTCCTTGAATTTCGATGGTAACGCCGCGAGCGTCGTTAAGCACAAAGCCCGTAAGCCCTGCCCCCGCGGCCAGTCGATAGACAAATGGCCTGAAGCCAACGCCCTGGACCTGGCCGGTAATTTCAAGCTGCAAACGTTTTAGTGGGTTGGTACTCATCGACAATCCAACCCATTGTAACGCACCGCCCCTGCAAAAAAACAGTGCGACCTGCCCTAACAGACCGCACTGAGTAACAAACTCAATTGCCTCTTGGCCTTCAATCCTCAGCCGTCTTTGCAGCTACCTTCATGATATCTGCAATGTTGCCCGTTGCGCGAAGCTCCTTGACGGTCTTTGTTTTCAACCGGGCACCCTTAACATATCGCGTGCCAAGATATTTTTCGGCCTTCATACGTTTGCGCGCTTTGGGTATCTCGCGTCTGTACTGCGGCAGCCACTTGGCCTGGGCGATCAGCATCTCATCGACCATCTGCCAAATCTCCGGCGGGTTGCAGACAGCGCCAGTTAGCGGGTCGTGCAGCACTGCCTGCTTGAGAAGCGTAACGTCGCCGGTAACGCCCGCCAGCATAGCCATTCTCTGAACGTTTACGCTGGCTGACAGCGTAGCCGCACACGCAAGGGGCAAGTCCCCCACCGATACCGGCTGGATGCCGTTGCGGTCGACGAAGCATGGAACCTCGACGATGCAATCTTTGGGCAGGTTGGTAATGCAGCCATTGTTCTGAAGGTTAAAGTGCCCGCGATAGCTCCGGCCTGTCTCGAGCGATTCGATAATATAGCTGCCATGCTCGTGGCTGCGGATTTCGGGCGCGATTGGCGGGTCGGTAGCCTTTAACCATTCGGGGAAGTCGGTCACGAACCAGTTACGCTTCTCCGTACAGTGGCGCAGGTAGCCGGCAGTTTCGCCGTTGCCCCAACGCTTCATGTCGATCCACTTTCTCAAATCGCCAGGCCGCTTGCGATACCAAGGCAAGTACTCACTGAGATGGCCGTTAGATTCGGTCGAGAAGTAGCCGAACCGCTTGAGGATATCGATGCGAATCTTCTGGCTGGAGGCTAGTGCAGGATCAGCCTCAAGAGATTTCAGTAACTTCTCAGCCGATATCGTCTTTCCCTTGTAGGCCAGGTTCAAAAACCATGTCTGGTGGTTTATGCCCGCCGCCAAGAAGTCGAACTGGCTCATGTCCTTCACGCCGAGAGCCCCAGCGAGCATCTTTGCGGTATTGAACACGCCGTGACACAGGCCCACGCAGTCGATCCCGCCGTATTCGGTTACCGCCCAGGTGTTAATAGCATTGGGGTTGGCGTAGTTCAGCAATAGCACACCGTCGTTTGATACTTCGTGCATATCCTCGCAGAACTGGAGCAGGGCCGGGATATTCCGCTGGCCGTACATGATCCCGCCGATGCAGAGCGTATCACCGACGCACTGGTCGACGCCGAACTTCAGCGGGATTTCGATATCGGTCTTGAAGGCTTCAATCCCGCCGATCCGGCTGCAGTTGATTACATAGTCGGCGCCTTCGAGCATCCGCTTGCGGTTGGTGGAAGCTTCTATCTTGGCCGAGACGTGTTTATTATTGGCCAGGTCCTTCTTGCAGAGCTTGACGACCATATCCAGATTCGTCTTGGAGATATCGTTGAAGGTGAAGGTAGTTCCGTTGAGTTCCGGGACTGTGAGAATATCGCGGAAGAGCCTGCGGGTAAAGCCGACACTGCCGGCACCGATAAATGCAACCTTGATAGCCATATTAGACCGCTCCAGTTATTAGGAGGACATTAACCAGCAAAACCACTGATTTGTGTTTCTATCGCCCCGGGCCGGCTCGTGCAAGAGTCCTTAGATGAAAAGGGTCGAAAAGGCTGGAAAACAGCCGAAAACCCACCGATACTATCGACCTGCCAGGTTAACACCCCCATACGCAAAGAAAACCATGGACGTTTCTGACAAAAAATTCAAAGGGAAGTTCATCGTCTTCGACGGCCCCGACGGCTGCGGAAAGAGCACGCAACTTACCCGCGCAGCCGAGCAGCTTACCCAAGCGGGCATCGAGGTAGTAACCACTCGCGACCCCGGCGGGACCGTGATCGGCGATAAAATTCGCCAACTGCTGCTCGACATCAACCACTCGAAGATGACCCCCGCATGCGAGACGATGCTCTACATGGCCAGCCGGGCTCAACTGGCGGAAGAAGTCATCCGTCCGGCGCTTTCGAACCAGGCGTGCGTGCTTTGCGACAGGTACATCTCGTCCACCATCGCCTATCAGGGGGCAGGCGGGATCGACACAAGACAGATTCGCAGCGCCGGCGAGGTAGCGGTCGGAGGGCTCTGGCCCGACCTGACAATAATACTGGACCTGCCGGCTGAGGTTGGCCTGTCCCGCCTGCCGGGTGCCCCTGATCGTATGGAAGCAAAGGCGCTGAGCTTCCATGAAAAAGTTCGGGAGCTTTTCCTGGCCCAGGCGGCCGAGGCTCCCGAGCGATTCCGTGTTATCGACGCCTCCGGCTCGGTAGATCAGGTAAACCAGCGCATAATCACCGCACTGGAGAGTTGGAATGGTTGAACTAGCTGAAATCGTAGGCCAGTCGGCTGCGCTAGGTCAGCTAGCCCGCGCCTTCAGGGCCAAGCGCCTGCCGCATGCATTTTTGTTCGTAGGGCCTACCGGCGTAGGCAGGCGGACAACTGCGACGGCTTTTGCAAAGATGCTGCTGTGCGGCTCGCCGGTCAAATCGCAGACCCCTGCCGACGAAAAAGCCGGCACCACTGGTAGCCCCGGTGAAATTGACCAGGCGTGTAACCAGTGCGAAGATTGCAATATGTTCAACGCCGGCACTCATCCGGACTTTGTGCTGGTCTATAAAGAGCTGGCCCGCTATCACTCCGATGCCAGCGTCCGCGACCGCAAGATGCAGGATATGTCAATCGGCGTGATCCGTAGTTTCCTGATAGCCCAGACCCAGCGCGGCTCGACTCGCGGCAAGGGTAAGATTTTCGTCGTCACCGAAGCCGAACTCATGAGCATCCCTGCCCAGAACGCGCTATTAAAAACACTGGAAGAGCCCCCGCCCGGCGTGACGATCATCCTTATAAGTAATAACGTAGACCAGATGCTTCCAACAACCGTCAGCCGCTGCTGTACGGTTCACTTTGGCCCGCTGTCGACTAATTTTGTTACAGAACAATTGAATGCAAATGGTGTCGAACCCATCGAGGCTAGCTTCTGGGCGACGTTTTCTAACGGTTCAATCGGCGAGGCAACCCGCCTGGCCCAGCAAGATATCTACGAGATAAAGCAACAGATGATCGAGCAGATCGCCTCACCGGATTCTGCTGGCCAGGCCGAGCTTGGGGCTTACCTTGCCGGATGCGCTGATAAACTTGCCGACACTTACGTCAAGCAGGCAAAGAAGGTCGATAAGGCAGAGCTATCGAAACTGCTCGCCACCCGGCGGGCTGGAGGCGTTATGTTACGCCTGATCGCAAGGGCCTTCACCGATGCCCTGGTCGTTGCGGTCGGGTCGGATCTCCCGCAAACCAATACCGATCAGGGGGAAGCTATTAACCTACTGGCTGAGAGATTCGACAAAACTCAACTGGCGGAAATCCTCCAGCAGCTTGGAAGATATGAATCCCTGCTATGGCGCAACGTAAATCCCAAGACTATCTGGGATAACGTAGCTATTACATGCAGATCGGCTGCCCCGCTTCCGGTGTAACTTAACCTTCTGTATCATTGACGCCGGCGTTTGGCGGACGTATAACGTCCCAGCGATAATCACAGGCAAAATCGAATGACTAAACTGCATAATTTCATACGTTCCTTGAGTTACCTCAAACCCTACCGAAAGCGGCTTGGGGTTTCGATTGTCTGCGTATTGCTGATCATGGTCTTATGGGGCGGCGGGTTAGCGATCGTCCTGCCGGGTGCGAAGATTCTCGTTAGCGACGAGGGCCTGCACAACTGGGCGTGGAACGAAATTGCCGAAGATCGCCTGGGCGCGACAGTAACAATAGACTCTACTGCCATGATCGTCGGAAATGTCGACCCCGACGGACCGGCCTCCAAGGCTCAAATCAGTAAAGGCGATTGGATCGTCGCCATCGCGGCGGAAGATTCGCCCCCAATCGCTGCCTGGCCTGAGCAGATCGCCCGGGAAATAACCGAAGCCGGCCTGGGTGAATCGGTAACTGTCTCGGTCAAAAACCCCCAAACCGACCAGCAACGCCAAGTTACTCTTAAGCTGGATAACCCAAACCGGATCAATAGCATTCTGAAATGGTGCGTCGGGAAAATTCCACCGCCGGCGAAGTTCTCCGATAGATTCCAGATCTTCATCGGGTTGTTGGTAATTGGCCTGGTCCTGACGGTCGTCAGGAACCTGCTGAGGTTCTGCCAGGAGTATCTGGTAATATCCGCTGTTTGGCGCGGGATTATGGACCTTCGGTGCGACAACTACACTGTTGCGCTTCATCTGCCACTGACGTTCTTTGCCAGCCGGGGCAGCTCGGACACAATGAGCCGCTTCCTATTCGACTGTAACGAACTTGCACGAGGCCAAGCCACGCTGTTTGGCAAGACCATGGTCGAACCGGCCAAGGCGATTGCTTCGCTGGCTGTGGCGATGACGTTTTCCTGGAAGTTGACTCTTATTGCGATGATTGCAGGCCCGCCTTCGGCGATCCTGATTCGCAAACTCGGCAAGAGAATGAGACGTGCCTCCATGCGAGCGCTTAAAAGTCTTTCGGATATGCTGGCAGTATTGGAGGAGACCTTAACCGGCATCCGTGTGGTCAAGGCCTACACGATGGAAGGCTCGGAGCGCAAGCGTTTCTTCAAGGTCAATCGCCAGTTCCTCAAGCAGAAGTTCAAGATGGCTGCAATCGAGGCTGCGACCTCGCCGGCTATCGAAGCAATTGGCGTCACAGCAGGCATGGCAGCCGCGGCCGGGGCAGGTTACCTGGTATTCAGCGGCGAGATGGACCCGGAACGATTCCTGGCCTGGATGATCGCCCTGTTCGCAGCGTTCGACCCGGTCCGCAAACTGGCGAAAGTGGTCACACGATTCCAGCGGGCTGATGCTGCCGCTTCCAGGATATTCGAACTGCAGGATTGGCCTCAGGAAAAAAGTAATCCTGGCGCACCGAAGCTGGCCAGGCACGAAAGAGACCTCGAATTCCGCGGGATCAAGTTCCGTTACCCCAGCGCAGGCGAAGACACTCTTAGCGATGTGAACTTGAAAATCTCCGCTGGTCAGACAGTTGCCATCGTCGGGCCCAACGGATGCGGCAAGACAACTCTCGTCTCGCTGATACCAAGGCTTTTCGATCCAAGCAGCGGACAGGTGCTGATAGACGGAAAGGACGTTGCCGACTTTTCAATGCGATCTGTGCGAAGGCAGATCGGACTGGTAACCCAGGACTCGGTCCTGTTCAACACTACAATTGCCGAGAATATTTCTTACGGCCTGAGGAGGCCGAGGAAAGAAGCAGTTCTCGAAGCGGCAAAAAAGGCTTTCGTGGATGAATTCGTCAAAGAAATGCCCGACGGATACGACACGATGGTCGGAGAACATGGAGCTACCCTCTCAGGCGGACAGAAGCAGCGGATTTCTATCGCCAGGGCAATTCTGCGCGACCCGGCAATCCTGATCTTCGATGAGGCGATGAGCCAAATCGACTCGCACAGTGAGCAGCGTATTCACCAGGCGATGAGCGAGTTCATCCAGGGCAGGACCACGCTGATGATCGCCCACCGTTTCGCATTGATTAAGTCAGCCGACCTTGTCGTGGTAATGGATGCCGGCAAGATTATCGACACAGGCAAACACGAAGAGCTGATAAAGCGCTGCCAGATATACCAACACCTCTGTCAGACGCAGTTCATCGAGGTTGACTAAGCTATGGAGCCCGGCCGGAGCCAGAGCCTATCTCAAGTAAAACTATCCACCGTCTTTATTCTGATCACCCTCGCTCTCGTCGGGACGATAGTCCTTCTTATCGGTGCCAGTGCCACCTGGTTGCTATTTTTGATAACCGCAGTAACTGAAGGAATCGCAGCTGTTGCGATTGTGATAGCTGCTGGCGGTTTGGGCTACCTGGTACTGAAGCCTCTGATGCCAAAAAATTCCCCCACCTTACTTGCCCTGGTTACTTCTTGTGTATCAGGGCTATGGATTCTGGCGACGGGGGTGCTTGCAATAGGGTCGTTTTCGTCCGGCCTGCTAAGACAATGGCTGTTCTGGCCAATCATCGCTGGCGGAGTCGCCCTTACAGTGTGGCTGACCCGACGAAAACTGGAAGCAACTAAACTTACCGGCCCTGCACCGGCGACGGTTATTATCTGGATGCTGATAGCAGCAGCTGGAGCTATTGCACTGGTCGGGGCGCTTCACCCGCCCGCCTGGTGGGCTGGGCTGACCGACGAATACGACGTGCTCGAATATCACCTGCAGATACCGAGACAATTCTACGTCGATGGACATATCGGCGCAATCGAGGGCAATGTCTACAGCCACTATCCGCTCGGCGTGGAGATGTTGTTTTTGCTGGGAATGTGCCTTCGCGGCGGAGCCTACGAGGGGATGTACCTAGCCAAGTTCATGCACCTGATCTATGGGGCGCTGGCTGTCGCGGGGGTCTATGCTACCTTTAAAAAAGATGATAATGTTCGCGGCAGATTCGTAGCGGCCCTGCTGGCGACAACGCCGTTTTTAGTTTACCTGAGCTGGCTGGCAATGGTTGAACTTGCACAAGTCGCCTGCCTGGTGCTCGCTGCCGGGTGGCTGAAGGTGTGGCTGAAAGACAGGTCATTGCGATCAGCTGCGATCATAGGGCTGATGCTGGGAGCAGCGTGCGCGACGAAATACCTGGCCGTCGGCTTTGTGGCCCTGCCCGTACTTGTTGCGATGATGCTGGTCCCGCTTAAATCCGCAAAGGCCCTCGCCGGCGCAGCCTTAGCAATCGTCACGACCTTGCTAATATTTAGCCCGTGGCTGATCCGCAACGTAAGTTTAACAGGCAATCCGGTTTTCCCTTTGGCTAGTGAGATTCTCGGGGCGGGCGACTGGGACAGCCAAACCCAGCAGCGATGGATCGACGGCCATGGGACCGAGGCCAAGCCCCCCGTGCCGGTCCCTAATTGGTACGAACCTGCCGCCAGCCCGACAAGGCTGAACCTGTTCGTCAGGAATTTCCTGGCCAATGAAAAGTTCGGCCATATCACCATGGCGATAGCTGGCCTGGCGTTTTGTGTGTGGGTCGCCCGGGCGGGGCCGACCGATCTTTTCAACGCTGCAATGCTGGTTATCGTAGCAGTTCAGTTTACTGTTTGGATAATTTTTACCCGTGGCATGCCCGCGCGATTTTTAGTGCCTGTTACCGTCCCGCTTGCGATTCTTGCAGGCGGAGCCCTGGCCGACCTTTCACGGGTAAGACAAAGCCCGCTTAGGCCATTGACTAAACCAGTTTCAACAGGCCCGTGGGGCGCGGCGCCGGCGATGACAGCTTTGCTGGCTGCGGCGATCGTTAACCTGCTGGTATGCGGGATGTGGTACAAGTACGCCACGCAGCGGATACCCCCCGGCCACGGCCTTGGAGGCAGTTACGTCGCCCAGAACATCTGGCCATGGAACGAGGCCCACCAATTACCGGACGGTTCGCGGGTTATGCTTGTCGGCGAGGCTAGGGGTTTCTACTTCCCAGATGATACTGTCTACGCAACGGCCTTCGATGCTCATCCGCTGGCGAAAATGCTCCAAGCCGACCTTCGGGCCGATGAGATTCTCGCCCGGCTGAGAGCCCAGGGGATAACGCATATCTGGGTCAGCTGGTCCGAGATGTTGCGATTGGCCGGCACTTATGGGTACCCGCCTGAACTTCTGGGCGACACTTACCAGCGCAGCCGGGCCGGCGGGCCTGTCGGGGCAGATACTTTTGATCGGCTTGGCCTGGAAGTTTATAAGCACCTGGACTTCCCAACAGGCCCGGCAGAAACGTCAACGCAACCGGCCGAGGGGCCAAGACTCTGGCCTGCTGTTACGATTTACAAAATCCCCGGCTAGCTAGCTCTTATGCCCAGGCCAGGTGACGCTAGAACGCCCTAATAAAAAAATTCCGGGCTAGATTCGACCTCTTCTTACCGGCTGGACTCTTTTGTCTGGCCGGTCGCAACGCTACAATAACTCGCCTGTAAATGAAGCGTCTATCAACACAACTACTTGGCCTGGCCTGGATCGCATACCTTGCGATACTCACCGGATGCCAAACCCCGCAGGTCAATATCTGGGTAGCTCCGGAGATGACAGCCCTGACCGATATCACAGAGGCCTCGACCGACCCAATGCTCGTCTCCCCGGGCGGACAGGCAATCACGCTAACCGGTGCTGCAAACGAGACCGTTTGTTTCCAACTGGTCATAGACCCTGCCCTCTCAGCGGGGGGGGCAGTAACTTTCAGTTGGTCGGACCTCACCGGGCCGGAAACAATCAAAGCTGACAGGATCAAAGCTTTCCGGGCACTGCCGGTCGAGAGTCCACCGATTCCGCCCTGGCACATTCGTCTGCCGGAAAGGCCTCCTAAGGCCAGGTGGATTTATGACAAACTTCAGCCGATCAATGGCGAGAGTTCTACCGGTTCGCTTTCGCTTCGACCAGGCCAGCGATTTGTACTCTGGATCGACCTTGATGTTCCTCGCGATGCCCTCGCCGGCATTTACACCGGGACACTTAAAGTAACTTCCGCCGAGGCAGCCATCTGGGAAAAGCAGCTGAAACTTGAGGTTTACGATTTCACCCTCCCCGACGTCCAGCCAATTGTCGTCGTCGGCGGTTTCGACCATAGAGACCTCTTCCGGCGCTACGTAAAACGTGACGGGCAAGGTTTTCTCCCCGAGCGTCTGGACGCCAGAAAGCCCCTTGTCCGCAAGGGTCTGACAGTAATGCGTCAGTTGATGCAGTTGGCTCACAATCATCGGCTGGACCTTTTCGACAAACGGATTGCCCCCAAGATCAAACGCGACCGGACAGGAAAGGTTCTAATAGACTTCTCCAACTACGACGCAATCGTAGGTACATACCTCGACGGCTCGGCCTTTGAAAATCGCATACCCAGCCCAGCCTGGCCCATCCCGGTCTCTGCAACTTGGCCCGATCCTCAATACTATGGCGGAAAAGACTCTGACAGCTACCTGGATACGGTCAGGCAGGTATTGGCCATAACTGCCCAACACTTCCAGAAGATGTCCAAGAGCAAGAAAACTTTCTTTTGGCCATGGCGAGGTAAACCCGGACAGGAGGGCTACTCTCGAGCTACGGAACTTGCCCGCATCGCAAAGCAGGTTGACCCTGAAATGCTCATCCTTTCGATCCTTCCGGCCAACCCGCCGAAGCTGACTGGATGGCAAGTACCGGATGACTTCGATGAGCTTACCGATATCTACGCCCCAGATGGCAAGTTCTTCGATGGCTCCAAGTCGAACGAAACTTCCCAGGCCGGCAATTACCTCCCTGGCGTTTGGCTCAGGCCGGGGGAGCCTCCATATTCGCCGAGCCTCGGGTTGCTGTCCACACCGTCGGATATCCGGGCACTGCCATGGCTGGCGATTAGGTACGGCTGTAGCGGGATCATGATTGATGAAGTGCTGAACTGGGATCAATCTTCAGACGAATCCGACACAGGCATTGGGCTTTTCTACCCAGGCCCGGATGGCGCGGTCGGTTCGGTAAGACTTAAGCGATTTCGCAGAGCGATGCAGGACGCTGCTTACATTTGGCTGTTGATCCAACACAAGGGCGGCTCGATCGCTGATGAAGTGGTCAAGACTGTCGTCCGGTATGCCGGGGTCGATGCAGCCGGCGATCATTATCAAGACGCCAGGGGGCACGGCTGGACACAGGACGGCCGGGCATGGGAACTTGCAAGGCGAATCCTCGCAGCAGAGCTTGTCAAAGCGATTAATTCCGACCCGCTCACCAAACAGCAGAAATTAGCTATCGGCATGAACTGGCGAGACCTTCGCAATATCTCGCAAACTGTTCGAGTTGAACAGATCCGCTCACGGATTGTCGACGTAAGCAACGTTGGCAGAGCCGATGCTATCATAGAGGTCGATCTCTACAACGAGCGGTCCTGGCCCGTGCGGGTCGCCGCGGACCTTACCCAACTGCCGGAAGGCTTCGTTCAGCCGCCGGGGCGCGCATTTCAAAATGCACTTGCACCTGGTGAAAGAACTACGCTTACGCTACGGACCCAAAGCCCCTATCTCACGGCAGCACCGAAAGCGAAACTGCCACTGACGGTCGAACTTGAATCAGGCGAACAGACTAGACGATTCAACTGTGAAATTGCGATGGTAATTTCCGGCCAGGCAGCCAAGGCCCCCACCATAGATGGGTCGCTGGACGACTGGCCGTTGCGACAGGGCAATGCCGCCGGAGATTTCGTTCTTTTAGGTGCCCCCCCCGGTATAAAGCCAACTAAAGCTAGACGACAATCGCTTGTATTTGTGACCCACGATGAGCAGAATCTCTACTTCGGAATCCGCTGCACCGAGCCGGACCTTGACTCCATGGTAGCCAAGCCGAGCAACGTCTTGTCCTGCAGGCAGCTTATGCTTTACGGTGAGGATATGGTGGAGATTCTGCTGGACCCGGGCAATACCGCTGCAACGGCTGAGGACCTTTACCACCTGGTTATCAAGCCAAACGGCGTGACCGTGGCTGAGCGGGGCATTACCTGCCAGCCGCCACTTGGCCGAACCGAGCCCTGGCCCGTTGGGACTCAGGTCGCTATCGGCAAGGGCGACGGAGTTTGGGTTGTCGAACTGGCCGTGCCGAGAGACGCCTTCGGCCCGGCAGGTAAGGATTGTCTTTGGGGCGTGAATTTCATGAGATTCACTACCGGCGACTCCGAAAGCTCCAGTTGGGCTCGGGCGACGAGACACTACTACGATCCGCGTGGCATGGGCGTAATGATCCTGGCTGAACCTCTTCGATAAGGTGCGGCAAAATTCGAATTAAAAGATGATACTAGGGCCTGACAAACTTTCTGCCAAACTGGTCGTTACCGACCTGGATTGCGACTCGGTACCGGGGACACTTCTTAGAAGCCTCGCCCAACGAGACGATCCGGTCATGCTCGATTCGTCTGCCCTGGGCGATCAGTTCGGCCGATACTCAATCCTCACTTGCCGGCCTATCGAGGTAATTACGATCCGAGGCGAAGCCCTGGCTAACCGGGCAGGTTCAATAATAGCCCAAGGTGCCGATGCGATCTGGCAAGCTCTGTCGAAAGCATTTTCTTGCGTTGATCTCGCCGGCTCCGGCCCGGGGCGATCCACTCCGTATCTCCCCGGCTGGTTCGGCTATGTCGGTTACGAGGTCTCCCGGCTGATAGAACGACTGCCCCGCCGCGCTGTAAGAGATACCGCGCTGCCCGACCTGCGGCTTGGCTTTTACGATGCGGTGCTGGTTTACGACGCCATCGACCATCGCTGGCAGATCATAGAGCTTGAATTTGACAACGCCCCCGCCGGTGCTGGAAAAGCGGGCTGTGCTTTACGTGAAGTAATCGCAACCCCTCATGGCAGTGAAAACAGACCAACCCCAGCGCACAGGGCAGATGCAACGGCCCTTGACTTACCGGCTGATGGGGTATCGAACTTCACCCTGGGTGACTATCTCCAAGCTGTTACAAAATGCGTCGATTACATCGCCGCCGGGGACGTTTTCCAGGTCAATCTTTCTCAGCGTATCACCGTACCTGACGTCCCAGATCCGCTGGCAATTTACCGCGCATTGCGAAGACGAAACCCAGCCTGGTATGCTGCCTATATGAGCTTTGAATCCGATGGACACGACTGTGCTATTCTTTCCAGCTCGCCGGAACTGTTCCTGCGGGTCCGCGGGGGGCAGGTTTTGACCAGGCCGATCAAGGGCACCCGCCGGCGGACTGGTGATACCGAAACCGACAAAGCTGCCGCAGCGGATTTGCTGGCAAGCGAAAAAGATAATGCCGAACTGGCGATGATCATCGACCTTATGCGGAACGATCTCGGCCGAGTTTGCCGGTTCGGTAGCTTAAGAGTTATCGAGCCCCGTCGGCTGGAGACACACCCGACGGTATTTCACCTCGTGGGTACTGTTGTCGGTGAGCTTCGCCCTGAAGTTGGCCCGGCAGAGCTTTTGAAAGCGACATTCCCAGGCGGGTCGATAACCGGCGCGCCGAAAATCCGCTCGATGGAGATAATCGACGAACTGGAACCCAGCGCCCGCAGCGTATATACCGGCTGCGTTGGAACGGTCGGCGTTGACGGGACATGCGAGTGGAACATCGCCATCCGAACGATGATTTGTGAAGGCCGGAAGGCCCACATTCAAGTAGGCGGCGGGATCGTTGCCGACTCGACACCAGAGGGCGAACATATCGAGACACTCGATAAGGCAAGGGCTATGCTCGAAGCGATAGAGCAAGCAAGGAAAGAAAAGCTGACAACAGATAGCTGACCACTGACGATCTTTTGTTATTGTATAGGGTAATCATGAAAATTTATTTCAGCATAACGGATGCTCATAAACGATATGAGGATTTCTCTGCTTGTTGAACGTTCGTAAGTGATATGAAAACTTTTCCCATCATGTTGGATGTTCGTAATCGACTGGCCGTTGTCGTCGGGGCTGGGCCTGTTGGCCTGCGCAAAGCTGCCTCCCTTATTGCAGCCGGTGCGAAGGTGCGGATAATATCCCAAGCACCCGCCATCAAAACCCCTCAAGGGGCACAACTAATAATCGAACCTTTCAAGAGCGAACACTTGGCAGGAGCGATGCTGGTCTTCGCTTGTACGGATGATGAGGCGACAAACTCGGCCATAGCGGAAATGGCCCGGGATAAAAACATACTGGTCAACTCAGCCGATCAGCCGGATGCGTGCGACTTTTTCATGCCGGCAATAGTTCGTCAAGGCGAGTTGGTGATAGCTATCGGCACTGGCGGAGCAGCGCCAGCCCTGGCTGGAAGACTCAAAGAGACCGTCGCAGCTGCTATCGAACCCGAGATGGGCGAATTCGTAGAACTGCTGGGGATTATTAGAAACCAACTGAAAGATAAGCTACCCACTACCGAGGCTCGTTCGCATATCTTAAAAAAACTTTGCAGCGACGAAGGATTTCAAGCGTTTTTGGAAGGCGGGGATGAAGCGGTCTATAACTTAGTAACTCAACTTACGGCGGAACCTTAACTAATGCGAATTGTCTGTATCGGCATCTCTCACAAAACCTCTGGCGTCGAATTGCGCGAACGGCTGGCCTTCGATTCCGCTGCGCGATCGCGAGCCCTCAGGCAACTTAATCGCAAATGGGCCGACGCCGAGTTCGCCATCCTCTCAACCTGCAACCGTGTGGAAATCTTCACAGCCAGGCCCGTCCACAGCCACCCCAGAGCAGAAGAACTTCGCCACTGGCTGGCCGAATTTCATAGCGTCGATTCCGGCGAGTTGGGCAAATCCATCTACGAATTTACCGATGCCGACGCAGCCGAGCATCTGTTCGAAGTCGCCGCCGGACTCGATAGCATGGTACCCGGTGAGGCTGAGATAGCCGCCCAGGTAAAAGACGCCTATGCAGCCGCCGGAAGAGCTGGCTCCGCAGGCAGGGCAATTAACGAGCTTTTCCAGCAGGCGATGCATGTTGTTAAGCATGTAAGGAGCGAAACTGGAATCGGTACGGGTAAGGTCTCGGTAGCCACGGTCGCCATCGACTGCATAGACAAGGTATTCGACTCTCTTACCGGTAAGTGCGTCTTGAGTATCGGGGCCGGCAAGATGAATCAACTGATGCTGAAGTACCTCGGCGAACTAGGGGCAGGGCAAATTCGCGTCGCCAACCGCTCAGCCGGTAAGGCTGAGGCCCTGGCAGCTTCTTGTGGGGGAAAGGCTGTTTCCTTCGCCCGGCTGGCCCAGCACCTCAAGGCAGCCGACATCGTAATTACATCCACCGCCTCGCCGAGCCCGATCATTACCACAGCCAAACTCGCCACGTCTTCAAAAGGCTCCCCCCCCCGGCAAAAGCTTATCGTAGACCTGGCCGTGCCTCGCGACGTCTGCCCCGACGTAGGCGAACTGCGGGGCGTGCATCTTTACAACATCGACGATCTACAGCAAATCGTCAAAGCAAACATGCACAGGCGCAGGGGCCAGCGAAAAAAGGCCATGGCGATTATCGCCGAGCACGTAACCGAAACAATGGACCGACTCAGTGTCCGCAACGTTGCACCGACGATAGATGCCCTCTATAAGAAGATGGAGGCTATCAGCGATGAAGCTCTTGCCGCTGCAGCCAAAAAGCTGGCCAACCACGACGATGCCGAAATCGACCTGAAAATACTCCAGGCGGCACTGCGGCGAACGGTCCGGCGGATTCTGCACCCTGCTGCCAAGCAATTGAAGTCAGAGGCCGGCTCGGATGCCGCACGAGTTCATGTCGCCAGTTTGCGAAAGCTGTTCGAATTGGATTAGCAACTTTTATCGCCCGGGCAATTTCGCTCAAATAATCTCGAACGGGTCGACGTCCGCCCTGGACAGTGTGACCTTAACCCCATCAAGCGAGTCGCGAAGCTTCTGGGCCAGGCGTGTAAGCGTCATCCGCTCGGAATTGGAATGGCCAAGGCAAGCTACGGTCATTCCCGCATCAGCAGCAGCCAGTGCATCGTGGTGACGCATCTCACCTGTCAGGTAGAACGTTGCGCCTTCTTTGGCAGCTCCCTGCCAGAGCGGCCCGCACGAGCCGGCACCACAGGCAGCGGTGCGAACCTGTGGACCAGCTGAAGTTGATTTTCGCCTTGGAGGTCTGGCCAGAAGGATCTTCTTCAAGCCAGTAGCGCGTTTGATGCGATTTATCAGAGCAGTTTCTGTCACAGGTCTGGCCAGTCGGCCGATACGACCCTGACCTACGCCGTCGGGAAAAATAGCCAGTGGATACACGTCGATGGCGGGTTCTTCATAGCTATGGGCAGCTCTGATAGCCTTACAGACCGCAGCGGCCGCCGAGAATGGCGCAATTATCTCCAGCCGCAACTCCTCGGCCGTCTCGTGTCTGCCTGGAATACCAACGGTTGGATGCGTCCCCAGCTCGCCGCAGAACGAGCCGATCCCATGGCTGAAGAATGCACAATCATAGTAATGGCCAATATGACCTGCCCCGGCAGAGAAAGCTGCCCTGGCTACGTCGGCAAGATCATGCGGGCCGACAAATGTAACAACCTTGCACTTATCGTCCTGGCGAGCCGGCTCGATCGGATGCGTATCGACCAGGCCCATTAGCTCAGCCAACACATCGTTGGTCCCGCCTGGTGCAGCATCCAACGCCGTGTGCATGGAATAAACCGACAGACCCGCCCTCGCTGCCGAATAGGCAATCGGGGAAGCATCGGCGGTTAGTTTGCTGATCGGCTTGAATATCACCGGGTGGTAGGCCATCACCATCTGCGTCTTGGTGCGGATAGCCTCAGCCAGGACTTTCTCGGTCAGATCGATGCAAAGCATAATATGTTTGGCATCGTCGGTTGACTGACCTACCAGCAGGCCGACGTTATCCCACTCGGCTGCCAGCGACGGTGGCGCGATCTGTTCCAAGGCCTTTACGACATCCTGAACTTTCATCATCTTCACCTTATTATGCCGGGTCGGATCCCACAGGGCATTCCCTATCCAGCAGGTCTCGATATGCGGACATGAGTTTTTGCGTTACCGGGCCGGGCTTTTCATCACCAACTGCGTGTCGTTCCACCCGCGCGACCGGCCGGATGCCCGTCGTCGAGCCGGTAAGGAATATCTCCCTGGCTGCGAGCATCTCTTTTACAGTCAGGACGGATTCACAATCGAATTCGATGCCCAACTCGTCGCACAGCTCGAAAACCACCTCGCGAACAATGCCGGAAAGTACCGGCGTATCAACCGATGGTGTGTGGACCACATCATCTAACACCAGGAACACATTATTGAAGCATGCCTCGGCGAGTATATTCTCCGGCGTGAACCAAAGTGCTTCTTCAGCGCCCTTGGCGGCAGCTTCCGACCGGCCCATGATCCTCGGCAAATAACAGCCGGTCTTATGGCCGAAGGTTGGGTCGCCCGCCAACTGGCGGAAGGAAGATATCACGACGGTGATCCCCTTTTCATACCATTCGGCTGGATATTGAGGCAGAGGCTCGGCCGTTACAACCGTAGTTGCCCCGCCGCCGTGAATGCTGCCAGGACTCAGCGTGATTCGCAACCTTGCCCGGGAAAGTTCATTCGCCTCAAGCAACTGCTCGACCGCAGAAGCGAGGCCCTCGGCGGTCACATCGGTGGCCATGGAAAGAAACTCAACCGTCCCCAGCAACCTGGACAGATGACGGTCCAGCCGGAAGACTTTGCCGTTATGGGCCAGCATGGTCGTAAAGGTAGAGGCTCCGTGAAGGAACCCCACGTCGGAGACGCTGATCATAGCCTCCTGGGCTGGTACGATCTGGCCGTTTAAATATACGTTTTTTCCTGGCATGGTTTGATAAGTCTAATAGCTTGACCGGCGAATGGCAATTTTTGGCCTGGCGCGATTTACAAAGAAATATCTCAACGCATCGATCGCATGGTCGGGCCCGTCCTTGACCGGCTTTTCAGCCAAGCCGCTCGCACCGGGCGGCGGGTAATGATAACTGTTGAATGAATCGATCAAATCCTTGCACCGAGGATCGATTATTAAACTCGGGGCGCCCACCGCTGGAGCAAGCCCAGCCCGTACCAGTTCGATACCTTCGACGATCAAACTAGACCTTGACTGACAGATAATTCCCGCCTCAGCGAGTAGCTCCGTACAGGCAGCGCCGCTTGTCGCCTCTTTCTGTCTGCCGGCAGGATCGACATATGTAGCCGTTACCGCACCCGGGTCTCTAGCCAGTATGGTCTGGGCATGTTTTGTAATAGGCTGGCGGGTTTTGACATATTCATCGATCACGCAAACCACGCCGGCTGGGCTGAGTTGAATCCACAGGCAAACCAATGGACTTCGATAACCGAAATCTATCGCACGAAACAGCGGCCAATCGGGGCAGTAGCTTACGGGTTTGACGTGCATGGACGTGTCAAACTCATTGAAGACAAGCCAGTCACGTTGGGGCTGGAGACAGAGCATCTCCGACCGCCAGGCAGCCCGGCTGGTGCGGGCCTTGATTGTTATTGCGTCATCAATACTGAAAAAGCCCCTCCCGCGCCGAGCCTTGCCGCCGCAGTCTTCTTCCAGCGGGCAATCTCTACATTTCCGCTGGTCGTCGCAACGTTCGATAACCTCCCACAAGCACCAGTTGATCAGCCGGTAACCGCCGGCCGAGCCGGATTGACGTGCCTGGTCGACCAATTTTTGCATCAGCCCGCCCGATCGGTGTAGCGTTGAGAGAACTTCAATCGAGCCGCGAATGACGGCCCCGTCATCGCCGATTCTACTTTTGGTAGCAAACTGCACCGCCTGCCAGACATCGGCATCGAACATATCCACTTCATCGCATCGGATTTTCTGGACATGCTGGCCTCGAACAGCCCGCTGAGATTGGGCGAGCATCTGAATCTCGCTGCCGCCGACCAGCCGAACCCTATCACGCGTGGGCTCTGAGGCCAACAGGCCAGGGAGATCGGTTAATATCTGGCGAACGTATGCCGCCAGTCGATCGGATTGATCGAAGCTTCCTCCAAGTACGCGTATCTTCGACGGGCTGTGGAAGATCGCATCAAGCAGCGTCGCACCGGCAGCAAGCATTGTCTTGCCCCCTCCCCTGCAGGCCCATACCAGAAGATCTTCCTGACCAAAAAAACTAGCTGCCAGATAATCCAACGGGCTGTTGTGATTAGGGCAGATCGGCTCGGCCGGGACGATCATACCGAAATAATCCAATACGAACCTCGCAAGCTCCGCTTCATCCGCCGGCGGAGGTGTTTCATCGCTTGCATTGCGGGCGTCTCTAGGTTCGCTGCAAAACATCTCCCAAGCCTCAGCCAGGCCAAGGGGCTTCTGTTCATGTATGTAGTCCGACATTGTTATTTTCTCCTGCCGGTTTTGGCTGAATGGCCAGCCATGACAGCCTTGATCAATGCTTCGGATCTTTTGCCCTTACCCGCTGCGAAATGATCCAGCACCTCAGCCAGGGCCTCCGCCTGGGCGGGCGGTAAGTGAAACACAACCGGCTGGAGCTGGAGCGTTGGCCCCGAAGTGCTGATTTTTGCCGGTGCCCCCTGCTGGAGGTATCTGCGGAGACTGGCTACGGTCATGCCCAGTCGGTCGGCGGTAACCTCAGCTCCAAACTTGCGGACAAGCTTACCCAGCAACTTCCCGCGGCCCCGAGCGTCAGGGTAGCTTCGAAGCTGATTCAAACTCACCGAAAGCAGCCGGGCCTGGTCTCCGTCAACGGGCCAGACCTCGCATCGGGCAGATTCCCAGCCCAACTCAGCCAAAATTTCCGCCCGGACATGGCCGTCGATAATCTCATACTTATCTAATCGCTTCTCGCGCGGCCTGACGATAAGAGCGGGGTAGACAGCGGTCTCGGCGATGTGAGCTTTGATCGCATTTCGCTGACGTTTTCCTATTCTGCTGGCGCGATCAGCCCTGCTCGACAGATCGGAAAAATTCACAACTCGCATCTGTAACCGGCGGATTAATTTCTGTGACATAAGTACCCTCACTAAAAACTCAAGTAATTGATTGGCGTTTACTACCAGCTCGACCCAGATAGTAGACGTACTGCCTGGTTACTAACCTGCAGGCGGCCGCTATCGGGTCATCAAGCGATCGAGCCTTCGAGCTGGAACCCTTGACATTTTTTATTGCAGATGACCTTGCCAGGCACAGGTCGATCTCGCCTGAAAGGAACCGCCCTGCCTGGCTCTTTCGGAGGGCGATTTTGCGGACAGGTTCGATAGCTGCGAAGTCATTCAAATCCAGGCCAACCGCTTCGGCGGCACTTGTGAGCCTCACTGCTGCAACGTCAGGGCCGATATTGTAGGCCTGCATACCGGCTAGAACGAAAAAAGGATTAACCTTCCCCATCGCCGCAAGGGCTTCGACCAATGGCTTGTCGGCCGTCGCCAGGGCGTATCGCACAAGCCGAACCGCCAGCCCGCAGCCTCTATATACCGGATGTACGATCACACGGGAGATGCACTCGATTTCATCGTTAAGCAGGTCCATCGACGCAGCCCTGTCAGACCCGCAATACCTGCCGGCGGTTGCTATGTTCCTGCCACGGACATTGATCAGAGGGGGCGATATAACCAGCAAAGCTGCAAGGGCGGGACCGCCAAGGCTCACCGCACATGATGGGGCGCAGACTACATATACCCGCTTATGGGCAGCCGGCGGTCCTGCAATGTAATGAAACCTGCCCAGCCTGGAGTAATCGGCAATGGTTCCCTTTTTTATAGACCAGCGCGATGGACTGCCCAACCCCACTGGGCTGCGGCAGCGACCGGTCTTGGCGGACTCGTCGACCCGGACAGGCTCAGCGATGGGTTTAGTTAGCACACGATCGGGCCTCAGCGCCGCCAGCAACTCAGGCCGGGCAGTCGCAACCAATAGCCCAAGATTCGAATGGGTAATGAGCTTGCGAATCTGGCGAGACAGGTTGACAGCGGTAATCGGATCAAGCGTGCTGGCAAATTCATCGGCAATTACCAGCGTAGGCTGATTTCGCTGCCTCGCCCGCGAGATAGCAACTGCGATCGCAAGCCGATGCCGTTGCCCTCCTGACAGTTGGCTGGGTGGAGTAATCATTGCGGTAGCTTCTGCAAGGCCACACTTTGAGAGAATCTCCAGGCGCTCCAATAGTGTTTCTGCCTGAACAAACTCGATAGCAGGCGTATCAGATGCATCCGGCAAGCAATCGGCAAGGACCACAGCATCG
>SDBV01003471.1_pt1 | contig 23248 bp, 30 predicted proteins | sample 2277081 | NCBI WGS metagenome assembly SDBV01 (sample SAMN10402039, study PRJNA504765) | marine sediment metagenome | isolation source: marine sediment core GS10_PC15, 223 cmbsf | place: Arctic Ocean: Southern Knipovich Ridge | collected 2010 | reverse complement strand
ATCCAGATAAGATAACTCCTGAAAAGATTATTACTTTTGCAACTTATTCAACAAGTATATTAAAAGATGAAAAATTTGAGAAAAAGGTTCATATTCATGCAGATTTTAAAGTTTATATTAATGATAAAGCAATTGACTTTTCACAGCTAATGTATCAATTAAGAGATAAATCTGTTCATGTAGAAGATAACATTGGAGAGGTTGTGCATGTTCATAAAGAAGATGTAACAATTGGTGATTTTTTTAATACATTAGATATTGAATTTAATAATAATTGTATAACCTTAGTTGAAGGTAAGTATTGTAATGAAGATAACAAGCAATTAAGATTTTTTGTTAATGGATTAGAAAATAATGAATTTGAAAAATATGAAATAAAAAATTTTGATAAAATTTTAATAAGTTATGGTGAAGGCGATATAACTAAACAATTAAGTAGCATAACAGATTTTGCTTTAAGAGTTGAATAATAAAATTGGGAGGTATTAAAAATGGCACAAGAAGGAAAAACGTTTGTATGCAAGCTTTGTGGAAAAGAAATTAAGGTGTTGAAAGAAGGAAAAAATCCTGCAGCACCTTCTTGTTGTGGGCAAGAAATGAACTTAAAGGAATAATTTTTTGTTTATTTTTTGACTAAAAATTATTATAAGAGTTAAGGGGGTTAAAAATGGAAATTCCAGAATTAAAAAAAGAAGAAACACAAAAATTAGCAGCTCAGCAGTGGACTAGTTTTTTGTTAGGAAGCGTAGGGTTTATAGCACAAAAATTAGGTGTTGAAGGAGCTAAAGAATTTACAGTAAGTGGAGCAAAAAATACTGCAAATGCTTTAAAAGCAATGGGTATTAATGATCCAAAATCTTTTGCTGTTAGTGATGCGACTAAATGGAAGAATGTGTATGGTTCAGAGATTAGTATAGAAGAAGATGGAAATAATGCAGTTATTAATCATAAAAAATGTGCTTGTTTAGCTGTAACATTGGATTTAGCTAAAAAAGGGATGCCAGTAAGTAAAGAACAACATTGTGCAGGATGCGTCGCTTATTACAAAGAAGTACTGGGAAACTTAGGAATGAAGTTAGAACCAAAACTGACTGAGATTGGTTGTGTATTTAAAATATCAGAATAGTTCATATAATTAAAATGAATTGGGAAAATGAAAGAGGTGTTTGAAATGAAAAATAAAATAATAATCGGAATGTTAATAATAGGATTGGTTTTTATAGTGGGATGTGGACAAACACTAACACCCATTGTAGAAAGTGAAGTTCAACCAACAGGAGAGGTAAAAGAATTCGACATAATAGCAAAAAACTGGGAATTTACTCCAAGCACAATAGAAGTTAATTTAGGAGATAAAGTTGAACTGCATGTAGAGAGTATAGAAGGAACACATGGATTTGCTTTATCTGAATTTGGAATAAATGAAAGATTATCACCAGGAGAAGATGTGCATATTAATTTTATAGCAAATAAAAAAGGAACATTTGGTTTTTATTGTTCTGTACCTTGTGGATCTGGCCATGGTGGAATGAGAGGACAATTAATAGTAAATTAAATAAATAAGAAATTATGAAGAGCAGATATGAATGAAAAGATAAAATCAATTATAGATCTTTCTATAGTTATAATATTATTTATATTCTTTTCATATATTATTCAGAATAATATAGATTCAATCGAACCATTTGTTGATAGAGATTTAGGTATGATTATATATGTTGTTATTGTTATTATAGCTGTAGTTATTGTACCTTTTAGTGCTATGCCTCTCTTGCCTATAGCTTCTAATCTATGGGGTTGGTTTTTAGCAGCAATTTTAAGTATAGTTGGATGGACTATTGGAGCTTTAATTGCTTTTGAACTTGCTAGAAGATATGGTGTTCCTTTAATCAGGAAATTTATTCCTATAAAAAAAATTGAAAAAGCAGAAAAACTTGTTCCAAAAGAAAATATTTTCTGGGCTATAGTATTTTTCAGGATAGTTCTTCCAGTAGATGTTTTAAGTTATGCTCTTGGTCTTTTTAGTAAGATTAGCAGAAATAAATATATCCTAGCAACAATTATTGGAATCACACCTTTTGCTTTTGTATTATCTTATATGGGAAAAATGCCTTTTTATTATCAAATCATTGCTTTAGTAATAGGTGTATTTATTTTTGTATTAGGATTGTTAGCAAGACGTAAATTAAAAAGAAATATAAATAAATAAAAATGATACCTGAATTTATAATAACATTTAGAGAAACTTTAGAAGCTGCTCTAATAGTTGGAATTATTTTAAGTTTTCTTGTCAGAACAAAACAAACAAAATATGATAATGTTGTCTATATTGGTATTGCTTCTGGAATAATTGCTAGTATTATTGGCGCTTTATTATTTATTAAACTAGCTGGTGGATTTACTGGGAGGACAGAAGAGATTTTTGAAGGAATCACAATGTTAATTGGCGCCTTACTTTTAACTACAATGATTTTATGGATGATGAAACAGAAACATATAGCTAGTGAATTAGAACATAAAGTATCTATAGAAATTGCCGAAACACATAAATTTGGCTTGTTCTTATTGGTTTTTATAGCTGTTTTAAGAGAAGGTATAGAAACAGTTATTTTTTTAAAAGCAGCAAGTTTTGTTTCAACAAATAATAATCTAATAGGGGCATTAGCAGGAATTATAACAGCTATTTTTCTAGGATATTTAATATTCATAGGTTCAATGAAAATTAATCTAAAGAGATTTTTTAATATTACAAGTATTTTATTAATTCTTTTTGCTGCTGGACTTATAGCCCATGGAGTTCATGAACTACAAGAAGCAAAAATAATTCCTACAGTGAAAGAGCATGTTTGGGATATTAATCCAGAGCTAAATCCAGATGAAAGTTATCCATTACTTCATGAAAAAGGATATATTGGAAGTATCTTAAAAGGATTATTTGGTTATAATGGAAATCCATCATTAATTGAGATATTGAGTTATATTTTTTATATAATAATTGTTATTATTTTATGGAAGGAGATTGAGAAAGTACATAAAATTATATAAGTAATATTAACAAATTTTATAAATATTACAATAATAATATGATAATGCTTGATAAATATATAAGAAAAGGTAGTAGTTATTTTTATTTTGTTTTTAGAGTAGTTGTTGGATTAATATTTTTCCTTCATGGCGCACAGAAATTTGGAATAATTGGAGACGGAAATATAAATATATTTGCAGGTGCATTTGGATTTCCAATTTGGTTAGCGTTTATTGCAGGTATTATTGAACTTGTTGGAGGACTTTTAATTGCTCTTGGTTTTTTTACAAGATTAGCTGCATTTTTTGGATTAGTTCAAATGCTTGTAGCTTTGATTATAGTTCATTTTCCTAATAGTTGGAATCCATTACTAAACGGAGGAGAACCTGCTCTTTTATTTTTATCAGCATTTTTAGTAATTATTGTTTACGGAGCAAAGAAACTAAGTCTTGAAAAGTTTATTTTGAAAAGAGAAATATTTTAATATTAATTAATCCTGATTATATTCATGAAAACCTTAATTATATATGCACACCCAAATACAAAAGGGCATTGCTCAGCTATATTAAAAGAAGTTGAAACTAATCTAAAATCTAGAAATATAGATTATGAAGTAATTGATTTATATAAAATAAATTATGATCCTGTATTAAAAGAAAATGAACTTTATACAGTAGGTAATAGAAATATTAGTAAAGAAAATCTTAAGTTTCAAGATAAAATAAGAAAAAGTAATAAACTAATATTTATCTTTCCAGTATGGTGGAATGATATGCCTGCAATATTAAAAGGGTTTTTAGATAGAATTCTTACATCTGGATTTGCATTTAAATGGCAAGGTAAAAGACCAGTAGGCCTTTTAAAAGATAAGAAAGCAATAGTTTTCCTTACAACAGCTGCACCAAAATTATTTTATAGGATTTTTGAAGGTGGAAGAGCTATAAAAATAATTAAAAAAGATATTCTAAAGTTTTGTGGAATTAAATCAAAGGTATTTCATCTAGGAAGCGCAAACAAGATGAAGGATAGTAAAATTAATAGTATTAGAAATTTGGTTAAAAAAGGTTTACTAAATTTATAATTCACAATTTTCACAATCTAAATTTTCACAAATTTTATTCTTATCTTTCCATTTCAAAGTCCATTGTTTAATATCTTTTATAATATTAATAAAATCTTCTCCGCTTTTAGTTAAGGAATATTCACATTTTACTGGAAAATTAGTTGCATCAATCTTTTTTGTTATTAATCCTTGTTTTTCTAATTCTTTTAATCTTGTTGAGAGAATTTTAGGAGTTATATCTGGCAAGTTATTTTTAAGTTGTGAATATCTTTTTATTTTTTCTCCTTTATATAATTCTAATAGGATTAGTAAAGTCCATTTTTTACCAATAAAATCAACTGTTTTGTAAATAGCACATTCTTTGTTCATAATATCTTTTTGGAAACTATTGATTATATAAATAAGTATCTTTTTGCTATTTAGTATAAAAAAGATACAATGTCAAAAAGAAAAATAATTGAAATTAATGAGAAGAAATGTGACGGTTGTGGTTTATGTATTCCTGATTGTCCAGAAGGGGCTATTCTAATCATTTATGGAAAAGCCAGATTAATTAGTGATTTGTATTGTGATGGTTTAGGAGCATGTATTGGAACTTGCCCAAAAGATGCAATAAAAATTATAGAGAGAGAAGCAGAGGATTATAATGAAGAAAAAGTTATGAAAAATATTGTAAAAAAAGGAGAAAATACAATAAAAGCCCATTTACAGCATTTAAAAGATCATAATGAAACTAAATATCTTAATCAAGCAATTGATTTCTTAAAAAGAAAGAAAATAAAAAATCCATTGGAGGTGGATAATATGGAACATAATCATTTTGATGGCTGCCCTGGATCAGCAATGAGAGAAGTAAATAAAGATAGTGATGCTGGAGATAATGCTGAACAAAGTTCTGCTTTAAGACAATGGCCTGTTCAATTAGATTTATTGCCATCACAAGCACCATTTTTTGAGAATTCTCATTTACTTGTTTGTGCAGACTGTGTCCCTTTTGCAAATGCTGATTTTCACAGTAAATTATTAAATGGAAAATCATTAGTTATAGGATGTCCAAAATTAGATGATATTAATGATTACCAGGAAAAATTAACTGAAATATTTAAACAAAATAAGATAAAAAGTGTAACTGTTGCAATAATGGAAGTTCCATGTTGTTATGGTTTGTATGGTGCTGTTGAGCAAGCTATTAAAGACAGTAAGAAAAAAATTCCATTAATACAAGAAACTATAGGGGTAAATGGAGATATACAATGAGTAAAGGATTTTCAAGAGATTTATTTGAAATGATGGAATTTCCAAAGGAAGGTATTTTTAGTAAAGTATTAACTAAGTCTGAGAAGTATAATTATACTTTAATGTGTCTTGCAAAAGGAAGTGATATAGACACACATACCTCTACAAAGAATGGTATTGTACAAGTTTTAAAAGGCAAAGGAGTATTTACATTATTTGATAAGAAGATTGAGATGAAGCAAGGTGTGTTTATATTCATGCCTGCCAATGCTCCACATTCATTAAAAGCAGAAGAAGATTTAGCGATTTTATTATGTTTAACAGATTAGGGATTGTAAAATGTTCTAACAAAACAATATATTTTTATATTTACAAGGTAAAACACATTTTATGAAAGAAATCAATTTAAAAACAATAGGTTTTGTGAAAAATAATGTTAAACAGCCCAGATTTGGAAATTTTGGTGATGAAGTTTCTGAAATAATAGTAGATGAAAAATTCACTGAAGCATTAAATGGAATAGATGATTATTCTCATGTAATTATTGTTTATTGGATGGATAAAGTTAAAGATTCTGTTATTACACACCGTCCACAAGGCAATCCAAATGTGCCAGTTGTTGGTATCTTTTCCTGCAGATGTCCACAAAGACCTAATCCAATTGCAATTACAACAGTTAAATTAATAGAACATGAAGGAAATAAAATAAAAGTAAAAGGATTAGATATTTTAGATGGAACACCTATAATTGATATAAAACCCTATTGGCCACAATATGATAAAGTTGAAGATGGAAAGATACCAGATTGGGTTAATAAGTTAGAACTTTAATATAATTTCTCATATTCTTAATTTTTCAACTTCTTCTTTATTAATTTGATTAACAACTATTGATTTTCCATTATAATTTACTCTTACTTTCTTATCTTTATTGTCAGAATAAAAAGCAGTTAATTGTGCAGCTACTTTTATTGCTTTCTTACTTTTACCTTGTAATAAAGTTGTAGGACTTCCAATATCTGGAACTTCAAAAACAATTGATTTTCCTTTTAATTTTAATAGCATTTTATTTTCCCTTTCATTTCTTCCAACTATGATTTTATCCTTTAATCTGAAATGTCTTCCTAATTTTAATAGCTTCATATCATCACTGTTTATTTTCTTTTTATGTTTAAATAAATCTCTAATTTTTTTTGCAAATTCTTTTTCTGTTAATAGACATCCTCCAGCAGGGCATGGATAATTTAAATTAAATTTATTAGCTAAACTTATCTGTTCTTTTCTTGATCTTCCTTTTATTGCTAACAATTTATCTCTATTAATCCAACCTTTTTTCTCTGGAATTGTTTCTGGAAGTAACTTAGCAGATAAGGGCCTTAAAATCAATCCTTTTAACCCAGATTCTTTTTCAATTATGTCTAAGGCTTTTTTATATTGTGACATTGGTCTTTGATTTAGGACTTCTCCTGTAAAGATGAATTTAGCTCCTGATTTCTTCATAATTTTTTTTGCTTTTTTTAAGATAAAAATCCTGCAGTCAATACAAGGATTAATCCCAGAACCATATCCATGTTTTGGATTTCTGACAACTTTAAAATATTCTTCTCCTTTATTAACTAATTTAAATGGAATTTTTTTTTTTTTTTAATAATTCGACAGCATAACATTTATTACAAGTACAAAATAATGAAGTGAAGTTTAGTGCTATAACTTCTATTCCTTGATCTAGCATAAGCTTTAATGCTAATGTTGAATCTAACCCTCCTGACAATAATCCTATAGCTTTCATAAGATTTAGTATATTTATTACTTTAAAAGTCTTTTTATTGACTAGTTTACCATAAATCTTAAATATACCTATTAAAAAATTAAAGTTATGGCAGAAGAAGAAGATAAAACAGATGAAGAAGAAATATACTCAGAAAAAGGAAGAGAAAAATTAGTTGAAGGCGATGAGATAGAGCCATGGGAAGAGGGATTTATGGAAGGTGCTGATGTTGATGGACAGCAAGCAAAATGCAGAAAATGTGGAAGAGTGTTAACAGGAACAGATCTTATTGAAAAAGAAGTAAATGGAGAATTATGCTGGTTTTGTTCTGAAGAATGTCTTGAAAAGTATGAAAAAGATCATTCTAAGTGAAAATTCTATAAAAAATAATAAAATTTAAATACTACAACTTCTAAAAACAAGACAGGGTGTTTAAAAATGGCTGAAAATGAAGTTGGTAAGATTACGCATTTTTTTACAAAGATAAGTGTTGGTGTTATTAAATTAAGCAGCACTCTAAAAGAAGGAGATACTATTCATATAAAAGGAGCTACAAGTGATTTTAAGCAAAAAATTAAATCAATGCAGATAGAGCATGATAAAGTTAAGGAAGCAAAAAAAGGGCAGAGCATTGGAATAAAAGTAAAAGATCATGTCAGAGAAGGAGATCTTGTTTACAAAGTAGTAGAAGAAAAAGCGCCTAAAAAGAAAACACCAGCTAAGAAAAAAACAAAGAAGAAAACAGTTAAGAAGAAAAAAACGAGAAAGAAGAAGAAATAATTCTTATTTTTTTTTATTTTATTTCACTATAGCTTTAATCCTTCTTACACCAGCAGCAGAGCTCTCTTCTTTGATAATCTTAAATTTACCTAGTTCTTTTGTGTTTTTTACATGTGGACCCATACAAACTTCCATAGAAAAATCACCAATTGAATAAACAGAAACAATATCATCATATTTTGTTGTGAATTCTGCTTGTATTCCTTTGTTTATTGCTTCTGAAAAAGTCATTTCTTCTCTTTTAACAGGAATAGCTTGTTTAATCTTTTCATTAACTAAATTTTCAACTTTTTTTAATTCTTCTTCTGTTAATTTTCTGTCAAAATTAAAATCAAATCTTAATCTTTCTGGAGTTATATTGCTTCCTTTCTGCCTTATATCTTTACTTAAAACTCTTCTTAATGCTTCATTTAATAGATGTGTAGCTGTATGAAGCTTTATTGTTTGTTTTGACGAATCTGCTAATCCTCCTTTAAATCTTTTTTCAGCTCCTTTTCTAGATAGCTGTTGATGTTTTTTAAATTCTATTTCAAAAGCTTTAACATCTACTTTCATATTTTTTTCCTTAGCTAATTCCTGGGTCATTTCTAATGGAAAACCATAGCTTTGGAATAATAAAAAAGCGTTTTTTCCTGAAATCTTCTTTCTTTTTAATTCTTTAAATTTCTTTAATCCTTTTTCTATCACACTATTAAATCTTTCATATTCCCTATTTAATTCTGATAAAATAAGATCTTTATTTTGTCTTAATTCTTTATAATCATCTTGATGAATTTTAATTATTAATTTAGCTAAGTCTGTTAAAAAGGGCTTGTTAATATTAAGAAGCTTAGCATGTCTTATTGCTCTTCTGATTAATCTCCTTAAAACATATCCTTGATCTAAATTAGAAGGGGTTATTCCATCTGCTAAAATAAATACACTTGCTTTGATATGGTCTACAATAATCCTTATTGACTTCGCATCAGGCCTTATTTGCTTTGATAATGTAATGATTTTTTCTGTTAATGGTTTAAATGTTTCAATTTCATATACAGAAGTATAACCATTAAGTATTGCTGTAGTTCTTTCAACACCCATTCCTGTATCTACATTCTTTTGTTTTAGCTTTTTAAATCCTGTTTTGGTTTTATTATATTCCATAAATACATTATTCCATATCTCAAAATATTTTCCACAATCACATCCTGGTTTACAATCTTTTCCACATTTTCTTTTTCCAGTGTCATAGAACATTTCAGTACATGGTCCGCAAGGGCCGTACTTGCTGGCCGGTCCCCACCAATTGTCTTTTCCTAGAAAAGATATATGTTTTTTTTTTACTCCTAAACTTTCCCAGATCTCAGCAGATCTTACATCTTTTGGAGAGTTTTTATCTCCTTTAAAACATGTAACATACATTTTATCTTTATCTAATTTTAATTCATCAATAAGAAATTCAAAACTCCATTGAATAGCTTCTGTTTTAAAATAATCTCCAAAACTCCAATTGCCAAGCATCTCGATAAAAGTTAAATGGCAATCATCACCAACTTCATCTATATCTACTGTCCTTACACATTTCTGGCAGTTAGCAACTTTCTTGCCAGAAGGATGTTTTTCTCCTAACAAATAAGGTGTAAGGGGATGCATTCCTGCTGAAATAAATAAGGCGGTTGGGTCGTGCTCTGGTATTAATGGATATGACATTATTATTTTATGATTTTTTTGTTCGAAAAAATTCAAAAATTTTTGTTTTAATTCTTTTGAGTTCATTAATATTGATTTTATAGTAATTGTATAAAAAGTTTTCGAGAAAAAATTAATTAATCACTAGATTACCAGAATACAACTCTGTTCTCTATATATTCAACAGTGTAAAAGAAAAGCAAACCAACTATTGAAATCATCACAATTGCTGCAAACATCATAGTAGTTTCTAAATAATATGAAGAAGTTACAATAATGTAGCCAATTCCTTTTGAAGCGCCTGTAAATTCAGCTATTGTAGCTCCTACAACAGCAAATGTGGCTGATATTTTCAATGATGGGAATAAATAAGAAAGTGAGGTAGGAAATCTTAGTTTCCAGAAAACCTTCCAATTTGATGCAGACAATGATTTAAATAAATCTAAGTGATCTTGTGTCACTGCAGAAAGACCTTTTACAGTTCCAACAAGAACAGGAAAATAGGTTATGATTGCTGCCATGACTATTTTCGAAGTTAATCCTGAACCAAACCACATTATCAATAAAGGTGCAAGAGCTATCACTGGAACAGCTTTAAAAGCTATTGAATAAGGATATAAAGATTTCTTTAGTAATTTAGAATAAGTAAACAATATTGCACTGCCTATACCAAGAATACTTCCTAATAAAAAACCTGAAATTGATTCAATTAAGGTTATAGTAGTGTGATTAAGCAAATAAGTGAAATTATTCACAATTACAAGAAAAATTTCCAAAGGATTTGGCAAGATTATAGTTCTGATATTAAATAAGTAATCAATTACCTGCCACGTACTAATAAAGATTACAAATGTTAATAATGGTATGATCCACTGTTTTAATCGATTTTTTCTCGAATGCATTTTACGTACTCCTGAAATTCCTGTGTTTCCTTCATATTAATCGATCTAGGCCTTGGTAATTGAATTTTGATTATATCTTTTATTTCTCCTGGTCTTTTTGACAGAACAACAACTCTATCAGAAAGCAGTACTGCTTCTGAGACAGAGTGTGTAACAAATAATACAGTTGCTTTTACTTTTTCCCAGATATTTAATAGATCTATGTTAAGTTTATTTCTCATCAACTCATCTAACGAGCCAAAAGGCTCATCCATAAGAAGGATGCTTGGATGGATGATTAATGCACGGGCAATAGCTACTCTTTGCTTCATACCACCAGAAAGCTCAAAAGGATAACTATTACTAAATTCTCTTAGACCAACTAATTCTATTGTTTTTTCAACATCTCTATCAGTTTTAGACAATTCTAAGGGTAGGGAAATATTTTGTTTAACTGTTCTCCAAGGCAATAAAACATGATCTTGGAAAACTATACCTATTTTATTTCCATTATTATCAAAAGATATTTTTCCTTCGGTTGGATTAATAAGTCTTGCACAAATCTTAAGCAAAGTAGATTTTCCGCAGCCAGATGGGCCAACAAAGGTTATGAACTCTTGTTTTTTAATTTTTAGAGAAACATTTCTTAATGCACTAATTGTACTGTTCTTCCCTTTGTAGTTCTTCGCTATATTGTGTATATTTATCATTATTCATTGCTAATCCCATTAAGAATATATTTTATCTAATATCTCTGTAGTAAAAGCATCATTTAAATCAAAAGATTTCTTTAAAACACCTTCTTGTTCTAACCTATCATAAGTTTCTCTTAAAATCTCTTCATCAATATAGCCTATAGGCAAATTCTCTGGTTCTACTGTTACCTTATTATATTGTTTAAGTTTTTTAAGTTCGATGTCATAATTTAAGATTTCATCCCTTGACAAAATGCTTTGTATTGCTTCTTCGGGATTTTCATTACTATAGGTAGTTGCTTTGATAATTGCTCGTAAAAAGCTTTCTATCACTTCTGATTTTTCTTCAAGAATTTTTTCTGTTGTAAAAAATGTATATCCATGTGTATAAATACCATAATCTTTTGGGTGGATTATATTAACATCAATGTTTTTTGCTGGAAGCACTACTTCTGCAGGTATTCTAAACCACCATTGTGCATCAATCTGTCCTGTTAATAATAGATTCAAAGATACTCCAACATTAATTTCCTCTACTTGAACATTCTGCTTTCTAAAGAGATTTCTTAATACGTCTGTAGATATATGGCCATAATAAAAACCAACTTTCTTTCCATCAAGCTGTTCTACTTTTGTTATTCCAGATTCCTTCATTGTAATAAGAACCGGAAAATCAGAGTACCTATGATATAATGCAAATGCTTTAACAGGATGATCTCTTGACCTAGCAACTAATAGTGTGTCTGGGCCTCCGATAAAACCTATCTCATCTTGTCCTGTTACAACCATCTTTATTGGATTAGCTTCTGCTGAACCAAAATTATAAGTTACTTCAAGATTTTCTTCTTCAAAATATCCTTTATCAATTGCAGTATAAAAAGGTGCGAATGCCCCGTCATTAAATGGAATTGGCAATCTTACTGAAATTTTTTCTTTAGTTTCTTTTACAACAGCTCCTGTTGGATTATTAGAGCAACTAATTAAAAGTAAACAGATCACTATTAACAATGTAATTACTTTAAATTTCATTTTAACCACTCATTAATTTTGATTTTTGTTTGTTAATAAATGTTTACTCTCCAATATTGGAAAGTTTTATATATGTTAAATAATTACAATTTTCAATGGATATTTCAGTATTTGAAGAGCTAGGATTATCAAATGCAGAAGCAAAAATATATCTTGCTTTATTGGAATTAGGAAGCGCAAAATCTGGAAGTATTATTGATAGAACTAAATTGCAGAGCAGCACAGTTTATCATGTTCTTGGGTCTTTAATTGAAAAAGGTCTTGTCTCTTTTGTACTAAAGGGCAAGGTAAAATATTTCCAAGCAAATTCTCCAGAAAACTTTTTGAGTTTTTTAGAAGAAAAAAAGAGAAAGTTTATAGAAATCCTGCCTTTATTAAAAGAAAAAGAAAAATTAAGCAAACAAAAACAAACAGCAAAAGTCTATGAAGGTTTGAATGGCCTAAAAGCAGCATTTAATGATATTTTAGTAAGTCTAAACAAAGGGGATGAATATTATTTTTTTCAAATTATAAGAAAAAAATTATTAGATGAAAAGATTATACTTTTCTTTAGAAATTATCATCTGAAAAGATCGTCAAAAGGTATTACAGTTAAAGGAATTGCATTAAGTGATAGTAAAAATATTATTAAAGAAATTTTTAAAGATATTAAGAAAACTAAAATAAAATATTTAGATGAACTTATCCCAAGTGGAGTAATAATATACAATAATAAAGTAATAAATTTAGATTTGGAAGATATTCCCACTGCTATTGTAATTGAAAGTAATGCAATTTCTGAATCATATAAAAAATTCTTTTTAGAGAAATGGAAAACAGCAAGTTCTTGATTATTTTATCCATCTACTTATATCTTGGTGTAGTGAATAATTCATCCCGTGAATCACTTATCCTTTGAATAGCATTAGCAGCAGAGATTAATTCAGGTGTATCATCTTCAATATGGAAACGATCCCACAATTTGTTAGTATAATCATGTACTAGGAGATTACCGTAATTAGGTATTGGGATCTTACCGTGATCATCGATATTGCCCTCGAATACAACGCGGCTACCATCTAAAGTGCCTGGTGCAGCACCTAAAATTAAACTAAAGTGTTGTAATTCTCTATATATTAAAAATAACTTAACACTTTCATCATATTTATAATGCCCTGCTACAAAAATTGCTGATTGGGCATGTATTTCCCCATTATCTGGAATTTTAGAGAATATTTCTTCATCTTCATTGCGTCCGAATAGAAAACCCACATAGTCATCTGGCTTTAAGTGACTTAAAAAAGCCATACTTAAATCCTGAGCAGATGATTTTATAAGTTCATCTCTACTCTCTTTCAGAATTCCAGAGGGGGGCAGAAAAGGAATTGCATAATGATATGTATCGCGATATACAGTCACTTTTTTTATTATTGGACTACGTTCTACAGCTGTTTGTCTAACTTTATCTACTAGCTCATCGAGTTTCATGCCTTCAATTCTTTCAAATCTTGTGTCTGATATATTTGTAATAATAGGTTGTTTTTCTGTCATTTTAATTTATTCTCCTTCATTGCTCAGAATTTTATATATCCTTCCATCTATTTTCCAAAGCTTGATATATTTCAGGCTGTCTAGTCATATGCCTTATCACTTGTCCTAATGTTTTTGTCAAAGCATAACTAAATTCTTGGTTTTGATTATTTCCGCGATCTAACTCCTGCAAATAAGTTGAAAAAGCTTCTGGATATGTAGTGTTTAATGCTTCTCTTGCCATCCAGACAAATCTTTTATCATCTTGCCCATGTATAACATTTTTTCCTGAATCTCTATCAAAAAGCCGAATTTCTTTAGGTTCCCAGTAGAATGGTCTAATTGAATTATACAAAATTTCTATTTTTTCCTTATCTCCTTCTGATGGCTTAACTCTTTGATGTTCTCCTAATATTTTAATTCTATCATTAGCTGTTATCATTCCTACATTTGATAAACTACTATTGCAAATCACATAACCTAGTGCTTCTAGTGCATTTGTGTAACTACAACAGCCAAAGCTGTATGCAACATATTTATCATCAAATTTTAATTTAACTTTTTGTTTCCTTAATTCATTTGCAATGGATTCTAAAATGACTGGACCACATTCTTCAGATACAGAACTTTCTGTCCAAATTGGTTCTAATTCATACAAAACTCTTTCTAATTCATCTCTTTCTGCAGATTTGACCATAGGCATTACAACACCATCATAAAATTCTTTTTTTGTTACCAAACCCCTATCTCTATCTCTTTTTAATCCCCTGTTATCCCATGTCCAGATAGAAACATATTCTACATTATTCCATTTTTCTTCAGCTAAATGTCTCCTTTGTCCAGCAAAATAGAAATTGCCTTTTGGTACCTCATCACTTTTATCTCCAAATTCAGTTTGCTTTCTAGGATCAAGAAAACTAAATCCTCCAACCCCTTCAACTTCAAGAGTAGGGTTTGCAAAATCAGGATTTTCAGAATGATAGAATAAGTCCCTCGCATCTTCAAAAACTTGAGTATTTTCTTTATTATCAGTTCTTAATTCTACAAAGTTGCCCTCTATTGGCTCACTCGCTCTTGAACATTTTGCAAATAAGCCTTTTCTTCTCTCAACATAATCTCCTTTTGGAATTTTATCCATAGAAAAATCTACAACCCAATCTTGTGAACCAAATTTAACTTGTGAAAAACCATAATCTCTAAGTAATACTAATGCTAAGATTTTAGCTCCTTCCCCCACACCTCCTGCTGAAAAAGAGTTATCTCCTTTAGTAGTCCCGCCCAAATGTAACAATCTTCTAAAATCATAAGTTGCATGATTTTGAATCCTTACTTGATAATCCGTAAATCCTTCTTTAGTTACAGAAATATCTACACCATCGAGAGTTTGATTATTGCTATCAAAGAAGTTTTGTAATGTATCTCTAGCGGCCTTTTCTAAACTCCAACTAACATCATAACTATCCAATATTCCTAAATATCTTTTTTGAGAAAAGGCTGGATTTTCTTCAGGGTTAGAATTATCATTTCTGGATTGCTTCATTCTTCCAAACAAATCCAATACTCTATCTCCAATACAAATTGTATTTACCATAGTTAAGTAGGGTCAAGATAGAGTATTTATAATTACTTACTTCTAATTGATAGTAAGTTTTATATACTAAGAATACTATCTTTTACATATGAACCAGAAAATCTTAGAAGAAATTGGATTATCAAAGAACGAAATCAAAGTGTATTTAGCCTTACTAAAATTAGGCAAAACTACTTCATGGAAACTTACAACAGAGACAGGAATACAAGTCTCAGCATTGTATTATTGTTTAGACAATCTCATCAAAAAAGGTTTAGCAAGCTATGTCATGATAGCAAATAAAAAGCATTTTCAGGCAGCACAACCAGAACAATTAGTTAATCTTTTAGATAATAGGAAAAAACAATTAGAAATAATCTTACCTGAATTAAAATCAATACAAAAAGAGAGTGGAGAAAGAATACAAACAAATGTTTATGAAGGATTTAAAGGGTTTAAAGGAATTTATGACAGATTGTTAAGAGTAATGCAAAAAAAAGGGACTTATTATGTTTTTGGTGCAAGACAGATTGGAGATAAAACCCGTGAAAATGTTAATCTTATGCTAACAAGTTTTCATAAACAAAGAGACAAACAAGGTATAAATGTTAAAATCATTTTTAATAAAGACGTTGAAAAAGAAATTAAAAAAGTTGTAAAAGATTTCAAACACATGGATTATAGATTCAGTGAAATCAAGACTAATTCATTTGTTTTAATATATGATAATAGAATTGTCAATTTTCTCTATACTGAAAGATTAATTGCAATAGAAACAATATCAAAAGATGTTTATGATTCTTATAAAAAATTCTTTGAAGAAATGTGGAAAACAGCAAGTTCTTAATTTGAAAACCAAAATGTTTTTATAGTCCTATTTTAAAATTGATATTATGAAATGTGATAATTGTGGAAGAGAAAGTATGTTTGTTGAAATGATTGGAAAAGATATGGTATGCAAGACATGCGTGCAGAAACATAAGATCATGGGAAATCTATTTAGAACACATACCAACACATTTCGCTATGTTCTAAGGCATACAAAACCAACTAATTATGAAGAATACATGAATATTTCTAGAAAAACATTAGATAAACTAGTTAATTTTGCTAAAATCGGTGTAAAGATCAACACAACTAATATTGTTGAGCTGGATTAAAACTTATCTTTTTTCCATAGAAGTTCAAACTGTTCTTTATACATGTCATGAAGGCTTTTATTTTCAATTATCAACACAATTGGTTCTTTCTTAGTCCAATTACTGATAGCTACTTTATTTCCAGAAATCCAGAACACACTTAAATTACTAAATTCTTTAGGTATAGTATATTTTGTTTCAGCAAATGGAAATCTAGTTATCCTATGACCTTTAGTTTCAATATCAACAATATTTCTCCATTTAAGTCCTCTTTTTATTGCTCTTTTTTCCCAATCATCAATATAATTTGGTCTTAAATCAACAAAATAACCTCTAGCTCCAATCAAATCAATACTCCCATCCTTCAACATATCTTCAAATAAGTTCTGTACAGCATCAAGTCCTTTTACAACCCTTGCTTCTTGATTCCAAAAAATATCAAAATTTGTTCTATAAGAATCTGCTACTATTTCATCCTCTATCTTAAATGTAATCGGATGCTTTCCCCATACTGAATTTATTATTGTATCACCAGCAACTACTGTAGATATTGGTAAAGTTTCTTGCGTTGGAAGAATTTTTACTTTACCACCTCTAGCTTCCATTTCTTTTGCTCTTTTTTTATTTCTTTCATTAACACCATAATAAATAAATCTAAGACTTTTTGCACGTTTGCTTATTTCTTTAGCCCACTTAAGATTATAATCTGATGCTCTTTTAGTTACTGGTTTTGCAGCAAATACAATAACATCATCTTCTGGTTTTGCTTTCTCTATAATATCTTTATATACGCTTTCAACAGCTTCTTGGCCTTGATATGTTTCTGTTTTTTGATTCCACATCATTTGAAAATAACTTTCAAAAGTATCAGCAGCACTTTTGCTTTGTATGACAAAAAATGTTTTTTCTTTTGCTAAATTTACAATAACTTTATCATTATAGATAAGAAATATTCCAGGTGTAAGCATATCTTCAGGCATGTATTTAATCTCTACAGGGGGATATTTTTTGAATTCTGTAGCAATGTTTTTTGCGCCACTATTCATTAAAAATTTAGCTTTAATCCCTTTTTTTGACCTTATTCTTTGAAAGAATAATGCTAATGGAAGGAATTCTTCACCAAAATCATATACACCCATTATATGCACTTCTTCTCCTTTATTTAATTCATCTACAAGGTTTCTAAATGCAGTTCTTATTCCTTCAGCACTTTTAAAAATAGTAGCTTCTGACTTATATTTTGAAAGTTTTCTTTTCAACTCTAACTCAGGAATCATTGAATTCAATTCTTTTACTTGTTTTTTGAATTTTTCCTCTTTTTCCTTCATATAATCCATGATCCTTTTAGGTGGAGCAGCCTCAAAATATTTGACATTGGCTTTTATTATATAACTTACAAGGCCTTTATGCATTAACCTATCTAATATCTCATATATTTTTGAAGAAGACGCTCCAGATTTATCTACAATCTTACCAGTAGAAGAGCTTCCTAACTCTAATAATGATATATATACATTAATCTCTGACTTTGTCAAGCCTATTTCCCCTAATATTTCTGTTCTCATAAGTTTAGAATTGCTCTTTTACTATATAAAAATATGTATTTCTCCCCCTAAGGGGTTAGGGGATATTTATATACCAAATCTATCATTACCACTATAAAATGGTTATGTTATCAAAGAGGTTAAAATGACACTAACAAAAACAATCAGTGCCTTAACATTAGCATCTGGACTTTTTACAGCAGCTAATGCTGAAATAACGGGAGAGTTCAATGCAGGAACAAGAGCCTTAATGAATAATCCAAAATTTGGAAATCAAGCTTTTGCAGATAGCAGATTTAGGTTAAATCTAGACTATTCTTTAGGTGATAAAATAAGATTTGGAACTAGTGGCTTTTTTGACTTTTCTTCAAAACCAGGTTTAGATCATAACATGGGAGATGGTAAAGAAACTAATATTGACAAAGCATTCATGACTTATATCCCTAATAAAAATCTTGAATTTACACTTGGTTCATTTGACAATTGCTTTACAAGCTGGACAGAACCAGATATTCCTGTTTTTGGAGCTAAAGCAAAAATATCTAATAATGATCTTTATGCAAAATTAGTTTATAACATAGGCCAAAAATGGCTTCATCAAGCTAAAACAGGTTTTTACGCAGCTGAACTTGGAGCAAATATTGGAAGTTTTTCATTAAATGCAAACTATATGCACTGGATTAATTTAGACAAGAACTACATTAGAACAAATAGTAAAAAAGGAGATGATTATGCAAATAAATTTCACATAGCTAATATATCAGCAGAGTACACTAAAGGCCCATTAACCTTATCTGCTTCGGGGATGCATAACTTTGATGCAGAGTCCTTGAATAATGGAATCATTATTGGATTATGCCTTGGCCAGTTAGAAGAAAAAGGGGATCTTTGTTTTGCAATCTATGATGTATATATTGAAGCAGATGCAGCTTACGCTGGATTTAGACCTAATAAAACACCAGGTCCAAATGTAAAAGCATCCTTGTTCAGAGGGAGCTATCAAATTACAGAAAATGGAACATTAGAACTAACACATGGTAGACCAACTAGGATAAGCGGTCCTCTCGGAGGAAGAAAGTGGAAGTACTATGCAATAGATTTTAAGCAAAGTTTCTAAAATGAAAGTTCAACTTATTAGACCGCCAGTAGATGATTGGTATACTCCAACTCAGCTTACTGATTTTTTTTCAGCTCCAACAGGACTCTGCCTCATCGCATCTGATTTAAACCATCCAACTAAAATCCTTGATGGAAATCTTTTAACAATAGACAAAATATTAGAGAAAATTAATGGAGATATTGTTGGAGTTAGTGATATTTACTCAAGCCATGAAAATTCATTAAAAATTTTAAAAAAAGCAAAGGAAAAAGGTTCAATAACTGTTCTTGGAGGCCCACATGTTAACTATTTAGCTGAAAGAATATTAAAAAACAATGATTTTGTTGATTATGTAATAGTTGGGGATGGAGAAGAATCTTTTCCAAAACTTGTAAATGGAGAAAGTTTAGACAAAATTCCTAATCTTGTTTACAGAAAAGATAATAAAATAATCAGAAACAAAAGAGAATATGTTAGATTAAATCATTTGTTTGATTTAGAAAATCTAGAAAATCTTGATTATTATCTAAAGAAACCAGCATCCCTCTCATTGATTAGAGGATGTATTAAAGCTGAAAAAAAAGAGAGATGCTCTTTTTGTTCAATGGACAATAAACTTAAACTTATGGATCCTGATTTAGCATGGCATCAAATAAGAATTCTTTATGAAAAATACGGTATTGATTTATTTATGGAAGCTGGAGATACTTTTTTTGTGGGTAATTATCCTGAAAAATTACTAAATGCTAGGCCTAACGATTTAGAATTTATTATTACAAAAAAAGTATTTGCCAGGCCCGATGAAATAAATGATAAAAATATTGAAATATTAAAAGCACTCAATGTAGAATATGTTTTTATAGGGATAGAAACCATGAATGATAGATTACTAAGAATTGCTAATAAAGGTTATTATGTAAATGACATTAAAAATGCAATAAACCTTGCAAGAAATAGCGGAGTAAAACTTCATGTTCCTTTTATATATGGTTTAAGCGGAGAAACAAGGGAAACAGCAGAAAGGAACTATGAATTTGCAAAACATCTTGTAGAAAGTTTTTCTGGAATAAAAATAATATCAAGCACAGCTGTTCCTCTTCCAGGTTCAGAATTATTTCAACAACTTATGTTTAATCCTAATTCAATAAAAGATTATCCAGGAGATATACATAATGATGATGTTTTGAATTATGCTGCACTTGTAAAACTTCAAATTAAATACAACACACAAATTACTTTTGAATATGCTTTAGAGATGGTTGAAAAGACTAAAGATTTGATAGAAGATGATTCCTTTAAAACTTCTTTTGATATAAATAATTAGAAAAACTTATTAAGCCATCTAGAACACCTTCCTACAATATTTAGGAGGTATAAAATGGCATTTGATCCAAATCTAGACCAAAAATTATTTTCAGAAGAAGTTGAATTCGAGGGGAGCATAATTACAGTAGGAGTTTTCTCTTACAATGACGGAACTCCAAAATTACAGCTTACAAGAGAAAGAGTTAATGCTGATGATAATAAATCTTTTGCAAAACTCGGAAGAATGACAAAAGAAGAAGTTGAGAAAGTTATTCCAGTAATGCAAAAAGCAGTTGAAAATATGTAGTTTAAAAAAATCTTTTCAACTTCATCTGACTCTTCATATTCTTCAACAAAACACTTTCTCTAAGTAAATTATCTAAATTATAATTAAAATACTTTTTAATTAGCTTTCTTGAGTAGTTTAGCATGTATTCTTTATCTGAAAAAAATATTGGCCGGTTAGTTAATGTTTTCCTTGTTGCCTGTCTTGTTACCCAGACTCCAAGAGGAACAGCATAATCTCCTGTTATAAATCTTAAAGCAAGAACAGAAGCTTGTTTTTTTATTTTTTTTAGTTTTTCTAAAATTCCTAATCTAACTGTATAATAACCGCCTGCACAGTTTTCTGCATATGTTTTTCTTCCATTATAATTTTCATAATCAGTTGTATAAGCAACCCTATTGCTTATATTCCAGCTAGACTCTGGCATATAAGTTTCAAATAGTTCATAACTCCAAACTTCTGGAAAAAACAATAATAGATAATAATTTCCTAAATAATTTCCAAAATAACTGCAATAATCTAGTTCATTATATTGTTTAACTTCTTCTGTTAACTTCTTAGCTATCATATCGTCTGTTGCTGTAATGCTCCATCTAGTTGGAACAAACTTTCTGTTTTTTTTTAATCCTAATGTTCCAACAGAAAGTAATTTAGATAAAAAATTCTCATCAAATTTATTTTTATACAGATAATCTACTGCTTGATTTGCTTTTAGATCAGTATCTGAAACAACCTTGTCAACTTTTGTATGAATTTTAGGATTAGAAGTTATCTCTGCTTTTTTTAGATTAGCACTAGGGCCCATTGGAGCTAGATGAGCATCTGTTTTCATCCTAAATCTTGGCTTATCTATTTTAAATTCTATATCAACTGGCTTGCTAGCCATCCCTATTTCCTGGCTTATATCAATTAATTTATCTGGTTTTCTAACGTCTTTTATCTTTGCTTTAAATCTGGAATTTACTAAAGAACTCCTTAAATCAACTATTTTTTTGATATCAAAATCATGTTCACTCCAATAATGAGGATCATCATAAAGCCATGTATCATCTACTTGTTCTGGTGGAGATAATATACCAATATTTATTCTTGGATATCCAAATCTTCCTATAAAGGGTGTAGGCGGAGAAGCACTATATATATCTTCTTTCATCACTTCTTTTACTTTAAACATCGCCTCAGCTTTAGCTGTTATTGGACAGAATGATCTCCCGCATATGTTTGGATTTCTTCCTTTGCATTTAATACAAGGAACCTGCATATTTACAGTATATTTTTAGATTTTAAATAGTTAATGCAAACAAATAATTTTATATACCATATTCAAATACTATTTCTTATGTTAAATGAAAAACAATTTAAGCAAATAAAGGATGAATTAGATAATTGCCAGAAGCCTTTGTTTTTATTTGATGATGATCCTGATGGATTAGCTTCATTTCTCTTGCTATATAGATATAAAAAAGAAGGGAAAGGAATAATAGTTAAATCAGCACCAAAGATAAGTATTAAATTTCTAGATAAAGTAAAGGAATATTGTCCAGATAAGATATTTGTTTTAGATGTTCCTGTGATGGATCAGGAATTTGTTGATTCAGTTAATATTCCTGTTGTTTGGATTGACCATCATAATCCATGGCCAATAGAAAATGTAAAATATTTTAATCCTAGAATTAATGGAGATAGTGTTCCTACTTCTATGATTTGCTATAATGTTGTTAAACAAGATTTATGGATTGCAATGATAGGAATTGTTGGAGACTGGCATTTAGGACATGCAGATGAATTTAGAAAAAAATATCTTAAATTACTTCCTAAAAATATCAATAAGCCAGAAGATGCTTTATTTAAAACACAACTAGGACATTTAATAAGGATTTGCGCTTTTAATCTAAAAGGAAAAACACAGGATGTTTTAAAATCTGTAAAGATATTAACAAGAATTAAAGACCCATCTGAAATTTTAGAACAAAAAACTTCTCAAGGAAGATTTATCTATAAAAGATTTGAAAAAATGAATAGGGATTATGAACCTTTATTAAAAAAAAGTATGAGTGTTGGAAAGAAGAAAGGAAAATTATTATTATTTAACTATAAAGAGAAAACAAGCTTTACAAAAGAGCTATCAAATGAATTATTATTTAATTTTCCTAAAAAAATCATTATAGTTTGCAGAGAGAAATCAGGAGAGATGAAATGCAGCTTAAGAAGCACTAAAGTATTACTACCTGAAATAGTAGAGAATGCGTTAAAAGGAGTTAATGGTTATGGTGGGGGTCATGAACATGCTTGCGGAAGCTGTGTTAAGGTAGAGGATTTCAGGCAATTTGTTAATAATATTAAAGAGCAGATTAAATAATAAATTTTATAAACATTTAATCTTAAACATTTCTAAAGGAGCGAGCAATTCTTCGAATTGCAGCTACCCGGGGACGTAGTATAACCTGGCTAGTATGGCTGGCTCCAGTTATGGAGCAATGAGGCTATTGCCTATGAAGAGTTACCAGCGGATCGGGGTTCAAATCCTCGCGTCCCCACTTTTATTTTTTCCTTTTTCTTTTTCTAGAAATCTTCTTAACTTTTTTAGTTTCTTTAACTTCTTTTTCTTCTTCTTTAACTTCTTCTTTTATTTTCTTCTTTTCTAACAAACC
>SDBV01003470.1_pt1 | contig 23250 bp, 18 predicted proteins | sample 2277081 | NCBI WGS metagenome assembly SDBV01 (sample SAMN10402039, study PRJNA504765) | marine sediment metagenome | isolation source: marine sediment core GS10_PC15, 223 cmbsf | place: Arctic Ocean: Southern Knipovich Ridge | collected 2010 | reverse complement strand
GCTAACCGCGCTTAAAAGTTCGGCGGTTAAGCCCAAGTTATTAAAAGACATATTTTGACTCCATGTTTATATTCAGCCTGTCCATAGTTATGGACCGATCACCAGGTAGAGTTAGTATTTTTATTGCTTGGATCGGGACTAATTTAGGAGGGAATCAACCGCGAAAAAGCAGCGCCGATCGGATGGCGCTTAATCAAGATTTGATTCTATCATAAGATCACATAAGATGTAAACCCCCTAAAAAATTGGCTGTTTAAATTTTACAACTGTTTTACATAAGAATACTTAGCAGCTCTGCTGCGGGATTTCTTTATTATGGATTTCAGATTAAATACCTTTTTTTCTTGACAGCCAGGTACATAAATCTTAATATTGTTGGTAATACTAAAAAGAAACAGACTGCATATATAACTTTTTATTCAATCTATTGTTTTTCTAAAAGGAGAGTACAGATGAAAAAAAAGTTCTTTATAATTTTTTTCACAATACTGGCTGTTACATCTACAATATGTTTTTCAGAAGAAATCACATTAAATGAATACATCGAATTAGTACGATTGAATCATCCATTCTTTGAAAACGCGAATTTAGAAGTAGAAATTAGCAGAATGAATGGTGAAAGCCTGTTAAGCGGGCAGGAATGGATATTTAGTTTAACACCCTATTACAACTACTATGGTGAAGTTGGCGCATATCCGGCTGACAATGTGAATAATACCGGAGGTGTATTTGGAGTATACAAACCATTATGGAATACAGGAGGAAACTTAGGGTTTTATTTATCATCAGATTTTTCACACTATAATGGTACTCCGCTGCCTGCCGGAGGAACTCAGGATTCAAATCTCTATACGCAGGGATTCAGTATTTCTTTTATGCAGCCTCTAATAAAGAATATAGGCGGAAGTCTCAATTGGCTTGAGTATGACTTAAATGAATATATGATAAAATTAAAGGAGGTAGAAGGTTTAGAGCTTCAGGAAGATTTTCTTCTTAGTCTTGCTTTAAGATTTATAGATTGGATTCATTTATCCGAACAAATATCATTATCTAATGAGCGTCTTTCTTTAGCAGAAGAGCAGCTTGAACAGACAAACAGGATGTATAACTCTAACCTTGTTGATAAAGTAGATGTTATTCGTGCAGAAGATGCTGTATTAAATGCAAAGCTGGTTATTCTTCAGCTTGAATCTATGTGGAAAGCTTTACAGACAGAACTTTCTGTATTTGCACAAACTGATCAATTAAACACATTAAATCCTCAATATGAACTTTATTCTTTAATAGAGCTGCCTGATGCAGATGAATCTTTAGAGAAATTAAATAGCCGGGCAAGAATCTTAATGCCCTTTTTTATCCTGCAGGAACAACTGGAGCATAGACGCAGAGGTTTTGAAGACCAGATGCTTCCGGAATTAAATTTAAATGTAACTGCCGGAGTTTATGGCCAAGATGAGGAATTTGTTGAATCCCTTAAAATGATTCATCCTAATGTTGAGGTCTCTTTAGAATTGATAATACCTTCCGGATATAATAGAGAAGAAGCACAAAAAGAGAAAATAGAAAAGTAAAGGGGAAATAATTAAGTAATAGTGAATTTAATGATAGCGGTGCGGGTATGGAAATCGAGCCTTGGGTAGACCTAAGAAAAGAACGTTATTTATTTTTCTTGTTTTTTATTTTTTTTATCAATTCCTGCATTTTCTTCAAAGCCTCGCGCTCATTTTCATTATCCGGAATTTTCCATGGTTCATTTATTCTGTTAGTTATTTTTCCACTTAAAGGCGGTTTGGAATAAGCACCGATATCATAGAGCTTATAACTTTCGAAATCTACCGGTTTTTCCTGAAAACATGACCAGACTGCTTTGCGAATTAGCTCTGGTGTCGCTTTAAATTGTAAATCAATTAATGCAACCTGTTTTATAAAGCGGGTAATATATTCAACCGGTATATTGTAAAGTAGCGGATGTTTTGCTTCCGTACCAATAATGCGCTTTTTCTCATCAACTCCATTCTTAAATAAAGCTTTAAGTGCATTACCGGTATTATGCCCTTCAGATTCCGGGCCGCTTAAAATTATATATCGAATGTTTGGATTGGAAATAATATTACAAATAATTTTCTCGAATCCAACATTAGGAGTTTGTACAGTACCGGAAAGCGCTGCACCGCTTTCCAATCCTGTTCTAACAAGTTCTTCTATTTCCGGTGGAATTTTATCTTCATCACGATTTAAAATAACAGCTACAGCAACCGGTGAGAAATCATTTCCCCTTAAATACCTTCCCTTTTCCGGAGGATATTCCGGATGCGGACTTTCTTTTTTCAAAAATTTAAACTCCTTCTTATTTATTATAATATAAAATACTATTTATAAAAGTTTAATAAAAGTATTTTACTTAGTTAGTAGTTCCTCGAAGTTTGTTGTTTTGGTGAAATTATTTTAAAAATCAAATGTCATTAACGAATATTTCGAATATTTCGTATTATTTCTATTAAAAACAAAAAAACAACAAGCTTCGAGGAACGAAGTGTTTTTTAATGTATAATAATCAGAAAATTATAGTATTTTACATTATACTTTTTTTAAAAAGGAGAAATAACTATTCCCTATATAAAAATGAAAAAAAGAAGTTTTCTAATTTGCACAATATGTATAATATTTTTACTTTTTAATTCCTGCGTTAAGATATTAACAAGTAACGTTCCGGAAGAAGAATATACACAAAAACTGGAATCTATTAAGACTATGGATGAGAAAAATGAAGGATTTGATTTATTGGGCTGGTCTTATGAAAAGAAAGTATCTTCCAACCTGGATATTGTACATAGATATTATTATTATCCGTCAGAAATTGATGGTGCAGCAGTTATAGTATTTCTTCATGGTTTAAATATAGACGGCCGTTTGTTTCTTCATTTAAATGAATTGGCAGATGAATATGAATTAATTTCATACGATTTTCCGGAAACTACAGATTTATATACAGGTGATATGGAAGACTTTGTGTTAATATTAAATGATTTCTTTTATGAAATGAACTTTGATAATATTGTTCTGGTAGGAACTTCTTTTGGCGGAATTATAGCTATTAAATATTATGCTTCAGATAAAAATGTAAATATCAAAAAAATGATTTTAATGGCTTTATTGCCCGGAGGAATAACTTCCAGAGACAGAAGACGAATGAGAATTGTCGCACGAATGATTGATGGATTGCCGGATTATAGGTTTTATTTTATTTTAGAAAAATTAATAGAAAGAGACAGTGTTATAACCGTATCAACTGCATATCCAAATTTATCTACATTTATAAGTGTTAGAAATATAGACTGGTATCGCCAGATTGTTAATTCTCTAAATGGATATAATGCAGGTTCAGATGCATTAAATGTTGATTGTCCTGTTCTGGCTATACACGGTGATGAAGATGAAACTGTAGATGTAGATGTGTCAATGGAGATAATAACAGAATATATTCCTCAAAGTACGTTTATAATAATTCCTGCAGGCAATCATGGTATTGTTTATGAAAGAAGTGCAGAGGTTGCAGGTTTTATTAGAGAGTTTTTAAAATAATTATTGGGGCCGTTGCATAAATTAATATCAATTTTGCCCTCATTATATGAATCCAATTTTATTTATTATGAAGTCGTAATACCCCTGTGCATGGTGCCCCCGGGGTGCTCTGTATCGAGAATGTATCGGATTTTATAAGCGAGATCTTCTTTATGGATTGGTTTTTTAAGGAAACCTTTAATCCCTGCTTTTAAAGCTTTTTCCTTATTAGCCAATTTGCTGTAACCAGTACAAAGAATAATAGGAATGTCTTGTCTTGCACGAAGCAATTGTTTAGATAGCTCAAGTCCATTAAGGATTGGCATCGTCTGGTCTGTTATTACCAGATCGAATGAATCCGGAGCTTTTTTAAATGCATCCAGCGCCTTTATGCTGTCTGTAAATACTGTCACTTTGTATCCTAAATTATTAAGTATATCTTTAACTGTTTCATTTAAGATCTCTTCATCATCAACAAACAGGATGCTTTCTGTACCACCTTGAATTAGTATATCTTTATTATTATCTTCCATCGACAGTTCTTTGCCTATCTATCGGGTGAACAAACTCCATGAATGGCCTTGACTTAAATTCCTCAACAGAGAAACCCAGTATTCGGGTAACAGCTGGACTGCACTCTGTAAAATAACCGGTATTAACGTCTGCAACACAAATTAGGCCTGGTGAAATATTAAAAATGTTCTTTAAGTTTGTTTCTGCATCGCGTAATTTCTCTTTTTGCTGATTCAAATTCTTATTTGCGGTTTCAATCTCAGCTATCCGGTTTCGGGCTTGTTGAAGTTCTGTTATCAATTGAGCCTTTGTCTTGTTTTCGTCTTGTATCATGGTAGTCATTCCCTATAGAAATAACATGTTTTTAATTCTCTATGCAGCAGTCTATCAATATATTCAATATTGGCAGTTTTTTTGCATTTCACATTCCATCTATAATAAAATTATATTAGAACCAATGCTATAATACAAGAATTTAAGTTAAAAATATGATAGAATTTTATAAGCTATTTGCACTGTCAATAATATTATAATAAGATAAAGAGAAATTAATAATTTTTTGTATTTTTTTCATAAATTTAAACATACAATAGTGCAAATAGCCAGGCGTAAGCCTTCGTGGAGGAATTTTGTGTTAACAACGCAAATTCCTTATGATAATTTTACTTTAATAGCTGTGCAGCATTATTATATTGCTTTAATATAAGGAGAAAAATGAATACAATAGAATTCGATTATCATGTTCATTCATCATTCTGTGATGGCAAAGGTGAGCTGGAAGATTATATAAAAAAGGCAATAGAGAAGAATATAAAGATACTTGGCTTTTCTTCTCATGCTCCTGTTCCTTTCGAAACAGACTGGACTATGAAGCAGGAAAAGCTTGCTGATTATATAGATACTGTCCAATCATTAAAAACTAAGTACAGCGGAAAATGTAAAATACTTCTCGGTCTTGAGGTTGAATATATTCCGGGTGCTATGTCTTGCAGTAGCAGTATTTTTAAACAGGCACTACTCGATTATACAATAAGCTCTGTGCATTTTCTTGGAAAAATGCAGGATGGATTTAACTGGACTATAGACGGCCCGTTTGATGAAACAAACAGCGGTATAAATTATTCATTTAAAGGGAATGCAAAAGAAGCTGTAACAGCTTATTATATGAGGATAATGGAAATGGTTGAGACTGCTCCTCCGGATATTATTGGCCATCTCGACCTTATTAAAATTAATAACAAAAACAACTGCTTCTTCGAAGAATCTGATGAATGGTACAGGCTCCTTGTTGATAAAACCTTAAAAGTTATTTCAAACTCAGACTGTGCTGTTGAGGTTAATACAGGAGGAATAACCAGAAATAAGATAGATGCTTTATATCCATCAACATGGATATTAAAAAAAAGTTTTGAATTAAATATTCCTCTTGTTATTACATCAGATTCGCATAATCCGGAGCAGATAGCAGGTCATTTTCCTAAAGCAGTAACAGAGATAAAAAATGCAGGTTATAACAAGGTTGTTTACTTTACAGATAAAGGCAGAGCTGAATATCATTTAGATTGATGAAATATAACTGATATGTAATTTTAAAACTTAATAATTATATTGATGATACTAACAAAAACCTTAATAACTTAAAGAATAGATCTGCACTTCTATCTTCCCGCCCCACCAAAAAAAAAGCTTTTTGGGATGTTAAAATAGTTATTATGCTATAAGGCGGAAAAACACATACCGCCGGCATAAGGTATGTGTTTTGCAGCCTGATAGATGCAAAACTTTAACATCGCAATATACTTATAAAAAATACTGATTGACTATATTATTAAAATACCTTTTAATAAAAATTCATTACTTATTTCGAAGGTTTTATTTATTTTTTGTTTAATTTTAATAAGCATTTAATAATCATCGAAAAAAGTATATTTTTACAAGAAACTCAAAAATTTAGGTAATTAAAGGAAATATTGTGGGAAAAAGAAGTTTGTTTTACAGGTGGGCAAACATATATAAAGCTGGATTAAAATTAATACCAGGAAAGAAGTTTGATGAAAAATATCATTATATTGTAAATGAAATAGGTAAAGCTGATAGCATACTGGAACCTGCGTGCGGCCCCGCATTAATTCCAAACTATCTAAAAAATGGCTGTAAATATAAGGGCTTTGATATTAATGAACGTTTTATAAAGCATGCTCAGAAAAAGGGGATTGATGTCTGGGTTGGAAACGCATTAAATCCGGAAACATATCTGGAATCTGATGTTGTAGTTTTATGTGATGCTATACATCATATTGGTATATCACATGAGAAACAAGTTGTGGAATATTCATTAAATTCTGCGAAACATAAATTAATAATATGCGAACCGTTTAAAGATAATTATATTTCTATGTTTCCCAATTTAATACCCGGAGGGAAAAAGTTTCTTGAATGGTGGTTTAATTATATAGAAAAAGATGGATCTAATAAGGTGAAACTGGACGATTTTAAATCCAAAAAAGAACTAAAAGAAATGATGATGGAAGGATATGGGATTATACCAAAAGTAACAAAAAAAGATTTTTGTGAAATAGGTGAAAATATTATTGTATCATATCATCTCTAAATGTAAAATGCTGTTCTTACAGGAACTTTTTAAAAGGAGTATACAATTTTCGAAGTTCCTCGAACCTTGTTGTTTTTATAAATTTGTAACTATATTAATCTCTTAATTGAACTTTAATACAACATTCTTACCTGTAGCCTTTAATATTATAGCAGGCATTGTGCTGTAGCTGTACACAATTTCTGCGCCTTCAACATTAACAAGCTGTAAACCATCATTTGGCCGTATCCTGAACATTATATCCGGTTGCGCGGAAACGTATAGTGTATTATCTTCCCATGTAAAATTAAACTGTGCATTATCCTGGTTTACCATTCTGTGATATGCATCACGCATTTCTATCCATTTCATCCATGGAAAATGTTTCTGCATAAAGGCTAGCATATCATCAAACTCCTGGTATAAAACATCCCATTTCTTGTTTCCAGATCTGTAAGGATCAAAAACATCGTCCGGATGGATAAAGTGAGATACTGCACCGGGGCCAATAGCACCAGAAACAAGATTGTTCATTACACCTGTTGTTGTCCTGTAACCGTATGTTATGCGTGGAAAATAATAAATATCCGGATATTGTGGGTGTGGAATAAATGGCGAATAAAACTCTTCTTCTGTGCCCCATCTTAATGCCGAGATTATTTTAATTGTTGGAAACACTTCATGTATCGCAGATACAGCAGTCTGGTCTATTATATTATTTGGTGCAACATAACAGAACGGCATGTATTGTTCTCCTATTAGATCTGCTATTAAGCGCCTGGATTCTGTAAGTGCCATTACCATACTTTCCCTGGAAGGCCATGATGCAAGGTTTACTTCTGTTTCCTCTATAGTTAATGAAGTATGGTTATAGCCATGCAGTCCCATTTCTGCTTCCAATTCTATTAATTCTTCAATTATTGCTAATCCTGAACCATAACTGCCTACATAAAACTCTTCTCCTACAAATGGCGGCTCCACAATAACATTGTAATTAAAAACTATATATGTAGAATATGAAACATTGTATTTTGCAAAAAGGGCTTTAATATCCGGCCACCAGATAGTTGAATAATATTCACCATATGTTATGTTCTCATCTACATAAGGTTCTTTTACTATATCGTACATAGGGCACGGCCAGTCATCTACAAACATATGCGCAAAACCAAGTGTCCCGGCAGCGCCGACAGGGTGTACATATAAAAATGATTCCAGGATTAATCCGGCTAATTGATGAGTTTTAAATCCATTCCAGTTCCATATAAAAACTTTTCCATTCTCTACGTTAGAAGACCACATAAGGGGTATGTCTCCACTATAGTCGGTTCCAAGAACCTTTGCATTACTTGCAGGAGTTAGCGAGCCGGCAAACCATGACATATCCTCATCTTCCATTACATATCCATTTGTCATGAGCATGTTCTGTGATATTTTAAATCCGTTGTTCATCTGTTCAAGGCTCGCATTGTATGTAGAACCAAATAATGCAGCAAAATTTGGAAAAGACCCGGAATATAATGATACAATCGAACCTCCGTGCTTAAGATAGTTCTCCAGTAATACAGGGCTAAGGCCTTCCTCTTTAGTAACAATTAAACCAATCGCGGAAAACTGCCTTAAGTCTTTATAGTATATATTTTCAAATTCTGTTTTGGGAATATATTTAACCGTCAGGCCTGCGCGTAATAAAACTTCATTGGTTAATTGTAAAACATTATTTGTATCCGGATTTTCTGTATCTGCTAAAAGAGCGATATTATAATTTTCGGGTTCCGGGAATAATGCTTCTTCTAAAAACCTTTGTAAGTCTACAAGCATTATAACATTTCCGTCTTCTGTTCTGTAGATATAACTCGAAAAAACAAAACCGCCATTTCTGTTTGTTAAAATTACCGGGCTTGGTGCATAGTCCTTGTCTGTTCTTTGTACAGAAAGATATACAGTTGCATCCGGATCTACGTTCTTAAAACGATAAAAAAAGCTTGTTTCTGATATTATTTGTTTTCCGCCTGCTTCTACCATTTCCGGAATAATATCCGCAATTTTAAGAGTATCAGGTTCACCAATCAGCCAGTCTCCAAAATAACGCAGTCCAAATCTCGATAATGTGTAATTTAACCTGTCCATCGGTACATACTTTTCATCTTCGAGTCTGTACTGCCAGGCCCCAAAATTATCCAGGATAATATATTTTCTTCCGCTGTCTATTGTTCTGTTGACAAAGTCAAGATATATATCAGGATCTACCAGAGATGCACCAGCAAACCAGGTAATTACTGCCCTTACATCTTCCATTTCTGTTTCTGTAGGAATAGATTCATCAATATCATGGTATTTAACAGTAAAACCCATTTCCTTTAATGGATTGGAGAGGTGATAAAATATTAGATTTTGTTCTTCTGATTGATTATCTGAAGATTTGTACAGAGCAAGGATAGTATTTCCATGAAACTTAGCTTTATTCAGTAAAAATGATGTATCTTCATATTCAACAACTTGTCTATTGGTGGAGAATTCCCCTGAGGATTCCTTCACGCAACCGGATAAAAGAAAAATAATTCCTAAAAAAATAATGAATATTTGAAATTTCAGACTACATTTTGACATCATCACTTATCTCCTGTATCTAAATAAAGTTAGTACCTTTTATTTGTAATATTTTTGACTTAATATCCAGTCTAATAAAAAGAAGGTGATAAATCAAATTTAATTATAATATTATATCAATTACTTCTTTCATCCATTCAACAGGAAAAAACTTTATTCCTTTTTTAATATGGGCAGGAATTTCATCAAGGTCTTTTTTGTTCTGTGCCGGAAGAATAATTTTTTTAATTTTATGCCTTCGAGCTGCAATAGTTTTTTCTTTTAGGCCGCCTATTGGAAGCACTCTCCCTGTTAATGAAAGTTCTCCTGTCATTGCAAGTGATTTTATTATCATTTTGTTACGTACAAGTGATAATAGAGCGCTTGCCATGGTGATACCGGCAGAAGGCCCGTCTTTAGGAGTTGCGCCTGCAGGTATATGAAGGTGTATCTGGTGGTTTTCAAAGAAATCACGGCCAATACCATATTCATCTGCAATCTGGCGAACGTAAGTATAAGCAATAGAAGCAGATTCCTGCATGACATCACCCATCTGGCCTGTTAATTTAAATCCTTCTTTTCCCGGATTTGCTACAGCCTCAATTGTTAAAATTGCACCTCCCCGAGAAGTCCATGCAAGGCCGATAGTCATTCCAGGTTTAACAATTGCCTGCTTTTCATCATCATAAAAATTAGGTTTACCAAGGTATTCCGCAATTACATCCGGGGTTAACTGAATTGGCAGTTTCTTTTCTTTTAATATGGTTTGCTTTGCAATTTTTCTGTGTATTTTATCCAGTGCTTTTTCATAATTTCTTAAGCCTGATTCTCTTGCATAATCTTCTGCAATAGTAAAAAGGGCTGCGCGGTCATATTTTATTTCTTTTTTAGGTAATCCGCTTTTTTCCAGAGATTTTGGAATTAAGTATTTTATTGCTATTTTGATTTTTTCCTGGTCTATGTATCCGGACAACCGTATTACTTCCATTCTATTTAACAGAGGCCCTGGTATTGTGTCTGTTGTATTTGCTGTTGTAATAAACAAAATATTGGAAATATCAAAAGGAAGATCTAAATAGTGGTCTCTGAAAGCAATATTCTGTTCCGGATCCAGTACTTCAAGTAACGCGGAAGAAGGATCTCCCTGGTACGAGGCTCCTAATTTATCAATTTCATCTATCATGAAAACCGGATTATTAGTTTTAACTATTTTTAAGCCCTGAATGATTTTTCCGGGCATAGCGCCCACATATGTTCTTCTATGGCCTTTAATTTCCGCTTCGTCGCGCATTCCGCCTACCGAAAAACGGAAGAATTTTTTGCCTAAAGCTCTTGCTATGGATTTTCCAACAGAAGTTTTTCCTACGCCGGGAGGTCCTACCAGACAGATTATGGAGCCCTTAAAATCTTTTTTTAATTTCCTGATAGCAAGATATTCCAGTATCCGGTCTTTTACATCCTCGAGCCCATAGTGGTCCTTGTCCAATATTTTCTGTGCTTTTTCTATATCTATTTTTTCCGGTTCAGGCTCCTCCCACGGTAGGGATACTATAGTATCCAGATAATTTCTTGTTACAATGAATTCAGAGGAATTAGGGTCCATAAGCGAGAATTTCTCGAGCTCTTTTTCTGCCTGTTCTTTTACTTCACCTTTTAGGTCAAATTTCTCAAATGCTTTTAGTAGTCTCTCATATTCCTTGCTTTTAGAGTCTGTAGGCATTCCAAGTTCTGATTTTATTGCTTTTAATTCTTCTTTTAAAAAGTATTCACGCTGGCTCTTTGAAATTTTATCGTTAATTTGTTTTTGAATTTTTTTCTGGATTCTTAGTAATTCATGCTCTTTTTTAATATAAACAAGTACATGCTCCATCCTTTTCTGTACATCGAGGTTTTCTAGGATTTTTTGCTGTTCCAGTCCGTCTATATTTAAGATTGATGCTATAAAATCCGCGATTTTACCAGGATGGTCTATATTTACCATATTAAGCCTCATCTCTTCGGAAAAAAGCGGATTATTAGAGGAAATCTGCTTCATTTCTGAAATAAGAGACCTTGTTAATGCTTTTACCTCTATGGATTTATCATTTTTATCTTCCAGGTATTTAACAGCTGCTGTAAAAGGGTATTCAGTATTAATAAACTTTGCCACTTTAAAGCGTTTTATTGTAGATATAAATATATTATGTCCTCCGTCCGGAAGGTTTATCTTCTTTACAATCTTTGCAACTGTGCCTATCTTAAAAAAATCATTTGTTTCCGGAGGATCTATCTCATCATCTTTTAGAATAAGAAGTCCAATATAACTGTCTGCTGCCAGTGCAAAATCAACTACTTCTATATCCTCTTTTGTAGTAATAAAAATTGGTGTAAAAATCCCCGGGAATATGGGTTTTCCGGCTATAGGGAGTATATGAAGTTTATTCGGCAGTATCTCATTTATAGGTACAATTTGTGAATCTAACATTTTTTTCCTCTGCTTTGGTTTTTAGAATATTTCTTCTCTTAATAATCATAATAGTTTTTCATATATAATTTATAAATGTATTTGGGTGCTGTCAAGTTTTTATTGCATAAAGCTTTTTGCGATGGTATATAATATTGATTATTCATGTATTCAGGCTGCACCCAGCTGCTGAATTATATAAAATGAGCGATATTGTTACATATCAGGATAATACCTGAACCATTAATAATTAGTATTTCTTGGGTAATTCAACAGCGGGGGTTCTTTATTATATTTTCCATAAACACATCTGATTTCATTGGATTCAATATAAATGAAAGATGGGAGGGAATTCAAAAACAGGTAATATCTATTGACAAAAGCGATTTTTTTGAATCAGATTGAGGCTGTCCCGTAATCTAAGTATATAAATCTTTATTAATTGATAAATAATTTTTCATACAGAATAAATATTTCAAAGTAAAATAGAAATTACCTCTATAGTACTAAATTAAAGATGCATTCAACCTATATTAATAAAATTTATAAGGAAAGCAGGGATGCAGGAAAAATATAAATATTTTAAAATACTTTTAAACTTAAATATTTATAAGTTTTCATATAGAAATGTTTTAAGTTTACATGGTTTAGCAATAAATAAAATAATTCCTGTTTTCCTGGTGTTATGATAAAAAATTTATATAACAAGGTTTATTCTTGTAAAAAGGTTGCGGGACAGCCTCAATCTTTGTCCTAATAATAAAAAACCTGTTCTTGAAATCGCACCCAAAGAGAAAAAATACTTTGAATTCATAATTAATTTTATTATATTTAGTACTTAAATATTACTATGTTTAGAAACAATTACTTAAATGCAATAGTGCTAAAAACATACCAGGTTGGAGAAATGCATAAAGGAGTAATGCTGTTAACTCCGGATAATGGTATAATTTCCGCTATAGCTCATGGCGCAAAGAAAATTAAAAACAGATTTAGAAGCTCAACAGAGCAGTTTTGTATATCCAGATTCTATTTGTATTATAATCCTATTAAAAAGGACTATAAAATAACGGATATAGAGCCGCATAAAGCATTTAATGGAATAAGAATAAGTCTTTCGAAGTATTACACAGCATCACTCTGGGTAGAAATTATTTTAAGGTCTTTTGCCGGCGGTGAAAATAATGCTTCTGTATATAATCTGTTATGCGAAGCACTTGATATATTGAATCTGCTGCCCGAAGAAAAAATACCGTATATTACCATCCAGTTTATCTGGCGTTTTATCTGTTTATCCGGGTATAATCCTTCGCTTGATGTCTGCGGAAGCTGCGGGAAAATTCCGGACTCTATAGAACCTATGTATTTAGAATCAAATACATTTTTATGTGCATCATGTTCCAGAGAAACGGGATTTAAGCAGTCTACAAGCTCAAGGCTGCCTACAAGCTCAAGGCTGTCTCCGGGCTCAAGAATGTATATGATAAATACAATGCCAAAACGGTTAAACGAAGCTGTTAAAATAACTTTAGAACAGGAATCTGTTATCGGATTAAAGAGTATCTTGTATGATTTAATTCAGAGGATACTGGAAACCGAACTTAACAGCATTAAATGTTCGGAGGGTTATATTTGAGAGTATTTGCAGGAATCCCTCTGCCGGATAAAGCTAAACAAAGTATAGGCATCTGGATAGATGAAAACAGAAATACCTTTAAAGGCCTCAAATTTGTAAATCCGGAACTGCTTCACATTACACTTTACTTTTTTGGTGAACTGGAGCAGGAGGAAGTAGAAAAACTTAAATTATCCATTGATGCTTTTAAAGGAGTAGCTGTGAAAGCTTCGTTGGGGGAGATTGCTTTTTTTCCTTCTTTTAAAAAACCAAATGTTTTTTATATTAGTATGGAGCAGGGTGGTGGTGAGGTATCTGAAATATACAGCCAATTTGAATTGATTATAAAAAAAATAGGCTACATATCCCGGGGGAAGAAATTTATTCCGCATATAACTTTTGCAAGGCGGAAAAAAAGAAAGGGCGATGCCGGGAAAGCGGATTGGTCCTTTTTTAAAAGTATAAATTTTAATATCAGGGATATTATTTTAGACCGCCTGGTTCTTTATCAATCTGTATTAAAACCGGAAGGGCCGGAATATTTTCCATTAAAAGAAATTTTGCTGGAAAATGCTGCCGGTAATGAAGAATAATTTTGGAAGAAGATGAGCTTAAATCGTTAAGGCTAATTAAAACTATTATTTAAAACTGTTATTTAAAACCAAAGGAGATAACTAATAAATGCTGAAACTTTATAATACTATGTCCGGGGCATATGAAGATTTTAAACCAAGAAATAAGAATATGGTCAGGATCTTTACCTGCGGCCCTTCAACATACAGAAGGCCTCATATTGGTAATTATCGTACATTTCTATATGAAGATATACTTGTTAGGTACCTTGAATATTCAGGGTATAAAGTAAAAAGGATAATCAATCTTACAGACATAGAAGACAAAGCTATAGAAGAAGCGGATAAAACAAAGAGTAACGTAAAGAACTTAACAAATAGAGTATTAAAGTATTTTTTAAAAGAATCAAAACAGTTAAATATAAAACTGCCGGAAGATATACCTTCGTCATCTACATCTGTAGATGACGCAGTAGAGCTTATCAAAATTCTTTTAGAAAAGAAAATTGCCTACTGGCATAAGGGCGATGTATTTTTTGATCCGTTAAAGTTTAAAGATTTTGGCAAACTTTTTAAACTTGATATGAGCAGGTGGCCTCTGAAAAAGAAAAGGTTTAAAAGAGATACATATAACGGCAGACGATGGAATTTAGGGGATTTTATTTTGTGGCATGGATATAATGGTGTTGGAACAGTGTTTTGGGAAACAGAAATAGGCCCGGGCAGGCCTGCCTGGAATATTCAGGATCCTGCAATAATTTCAAAGCACCTTGGATATGAGATTGATATAAACTGCGGTGGAATCGATAATATTTACAGACATCATGATTATAATATTGCAGTATTAGAGTCTATTTCCAATAAAGTATATTCTAATTTTTATCTGCATGGCGGGCACCTCGTTGTATCCGGCAAAACTATGTCAAAAAGCAGGGGGAATATTCTCTATCCAGAGGATATTACAGCTAATGGATATAAATATCATGATTTGCGCTTTTTTCTTATTTACAGACATTACAGAAAAAAGCTCAATTACAGGGATGATAATTTTCTCAAAACGAGTATAAAACTAAAGAATTTAAGAAAAACTGTAAGCAGCATATTAAAACCGGAAAGAAGCTCCAAAACAGATAAAACAAGAAAAGATAAAGTAAATGAAATTATAAGAGAAATAGAAAAACATTTTTGTGAGCATATGAATGATGACCTGAATGTAAGAAAGGCTTTTGACAGCGTAACACTGCAGATAAATGAGCTTTACAATTTAAAAAAGAAGTACGGCAGTTTTACGAAGGGGGAAATCGAAAGTATTAAAAAGCTTATTGACAGTATAGATTCTGTTTTATGTATTTTAAATTAATCTTCATCAGTTTTAAAATCTAGCAGTTCTTCATTTAGTGTATCTACATTATTAATATTTTCCTGTACTAAATCTGATATTTTAGACATATCGGAATTTATAATATCTGTTTTGCTATTAATAACTTTCATTTTATTATTATTTTCGTTTGTTATTTCTTTTATAGAAGTCATGGAACTATTTATTTCATCTACACCGGCCTTTATTTCTGATGAGCCGTTTTTAATTTCTTCTGTAATATTAAGAAGATTGGTTGTTGCATTCAATATTTCCAAACTTCCGTTTAAAAGTTCTTCTGAACTTGTACTAATTTCATCAAAAGTATTAACCACTTCATCAACCTGTTTATTAATTATTAAAAAAGCTTCTCCGCTTTCTTCGCTCGATGAAAGGCCCAGTTGAATCTTTTCTATAATATCATTAAGAGATTCTGCAATATTGCCCGCGTTAGAGCTTGTAGAATCTGCAAGCTTTGTTATTTCATCTGCAACAACGGCGAATCCTTTTCCAAATTCTCCTGCATGCGCGGCTTCTATTGCAGCATTCATAGCGAGGAGGTTGGTTTGTGATGAAATAGCATTAATTATTGTAATCATCTCCTGCATGTCATCAATTTTCCTTGCGATGTCACTTATTATCTGATTTGTAGTATCTACCTTGTCACTTCCGTTTAATGTAACAGACCGGAGTTCAACTACAGCCTTTTTTCTCTGTTTGGTTATTTTTGATACATTGTTAATGGAAGCACTCATTTCCTCTATAGACGCGGAGGTCTGCTCAACAGCGCTTGCCTGGTTTGTTATTTGATTAGATAAATTTCCTACAACAGAGGAAATTTCTTCTATAGATGAAGATGAAGTGTTGATACTGTTTGTTAATACCTGAAATTGCTCATTCACATTATTAATGTTTTCCGAAATCTGGTATATTGAATTATGTGTTTTAGATATTTTTTCTGAAAAAATAGTTGTAATATTCTTATTTTTATTTGATATCTCCTGAGTTTTCTTTATGCTTCTTTTAAACATATCTATAGATTCATTTATATCTTTTGATAATTTTCCAATTTCATCTTTTGTGTTAATTATATTTTTGCCTGTTAAGTCTCTGTTTGCCATTTTATGCGCGGTTTCCGCAATTTTCTGTATTTTGTCAGAAAGGCTGTTGGAAATACCGGTTGATATAAAAACCGCGAAAATAATTATAACAATTATGGGAATTGATATAATCCAGAATGTAATATCAAGCTGTGTGATAATTTTATCAAATGAACCGATTAAAAGTTCATCTTTGTAAAAGTCTACAAACTCCTGAATTTTAAGATTCAACTGAATAGATTTTTTATCAAAATCATCCATTAAAAGATTTCCAAGATCCGGCCCGCCTTTAATATATGCATTTGCCATTGCTGTCCCGAGTTCATAGTATATTGATAGCGAATACTTTATAAATTCTATTTTATCTTTTTTATCTGCATTTTCCGGAGCTTCCATTAAGTTTTCTATAATACTGTTTGCAGAATTAAAATATTCTTCAGCTTTTATAAGCCCGTCATCATATCCTGGCATTCCTCTGGTAGCAGATATGTCGGAAAACCATTGCTGTATTTGAATTATATCTTTTTGAAGCTTAATGGCGGATATTGTGTTTTCAAGTATAATTTCTTTTGTATTTGTAATAATAGAATTATTAGATATGGATATAAAAATGGTAATAACTGATACGATTGTAAAGAAACCAATTATTGTTAAAAATGCAGATAACAGTTTTCCTTTTAATTTCATTAATTACTCCAATAAGCCTTATATAAACTTCTTTCTTAAAGAGTAATGCATAATACCTGATAAGTAAAATATTTATTAAATTTTTTGGATAATTCTCATTTGAAATTTTTCTGATTTATTTAAAAATTTTAAAATAATTAAAGGCAGAGAAAAAAAAACAGCCCCGCTTAGAACATTAATCAACTCAATTATATCCTGGTCTATATTTCCGGTAGAAACAGCTTTTATGATTATATTGCTTAAATTAAAACCAATCAAAAAACTCAATAAAGGAAGTATAAGAATTAAAAAGCCTGCTTTGGTTTTTGAAGTGCTAATTCTTTGTATTTTCACTTTGTCGTCTTTATATACTTCAATTTCGGAAACAGCTTCTGTAATCATATAGGATTTATCTTTACTGAATAGGCACGCATGGCACCCTTCACAGGCTTCTTTCCTGTCCAATCTTACTTTATATAGGTTTCCGGACTTTTCTATTACTATGCCTGTCTCAAATGTCATAGCCGAGTCCGAATGCTTTTTTGTTCATTTCTATAACTTTGTTTTTACCGGAAAATCTTTTCTCTATTACAGAAGTAAAATGCTCTTTTAACATATAATTAAATTCGTGCAGGAATTTACCCAGAAATATCATATTAAGTGTTTTGGGGCTGCCTGCTTTGTCTGCCGCAGGATTTGCATCTACAGGTATCAACTTTACAGCTCTTTTAGCGAGGCTTGTTTTGGTATTTTCATCAATATTTATGATCGAACTATTATAAAGTATATATCCATTGTTTTTTACATACGGGCTGAACTTGTTAAACGATGGCTGGTTTAATGCAACAAAAATGTGCATATCATCGAATACAGGGCTCGCTATAGGGTTATTGCTTAGAATAACAGAGCAATTTGCAGTACCTCCCCTCATTTCCGGGCCATATGCGGGTATCCATGTAGAATGGTAGTCATTTTTAGCAGCTGCTTCACAGAGAATAATACCGGCAGACAAAATACCCTGTCCACCGAAACCGGCTATTTTTATATGCATTTCTGTATCAAGTTTTTTAAAGCCATTGCTATTAGAATTAAAAGTTTGGATGTTGCCTATGCCGAGTGAATCTTTAAGGATTTCCACATCCTGTTCTAAAGAATTATAATGTCTCTCTAAGCTGCCGTTTGTTTCACTAACATTTTCATTCAGCCGGTCAATAAAAACACCTGTTTTAAAATACGGAAGCATATTTTCTTCTATCCATTTTGAGGAATGTTCCGGAGCTACTTTCCAGTTTGTAGGGCACTGGCTTAAGATTTCTATAAAAGTAAAACCTTTATTTTCCTTCTGTGCTTTTAACGCTTTTTTTATAAGTTTTCTTGTTGTCATTATATTTTTGATATCGTGAATTGAAGTTCTGGCTACAAGTACAGGTGATAAAAGTGTTGCTATCATTTCGGCAACTTTCAAAGGATAACCGTCATTTTCAATAGTCCTTCCGTTTGGGGTTGTTGCTGTTTTCTGATTAACAAGTGAGGTAGGCGCCAGCTGGCCCCCTGTCATACCATAAATAGCATTATTTACAAAAATAACAGTTATATTCTCGCCTCTGTTTGCAGCATGAATTATTTCTGCTGTACCAATAGCAGCGAGGTCTCCGTCTCCCTGGTAGCTGATTATATAACTCTCCGGCATCGACCTTTTTATTCCTGTCGCAACCGCAGGTGCCCGACCGTGCGCTGTCTGAATATTGCCACACTTAAAATAGTAATATGCAAATACACTGCATCCGACAGGGCTTATAAAAGTTGTTTTTTCGATCATGTCCAGATCTACTAACGCTTCCCCGATTAGCTTATGAACAATACCATGCCCGCATCCCGGGCAGTATGTTGTGCTTTTCTTTTCTTCTCCGGGTTTTCGTTCAAATACATCATAAAAAGCATCCGGTTTCTTTAATATCTTATTTTCCATAGCATTTCCTGTTTTTAATATGATGCTGTAATACCGAATGCTTTGTATCGTGTATTACGGCAAAATTAAGTGCAAAACCGAAGGTTTTACAGCCTTGCAAACATAAGAATACTCCGGCTGACCACTTGCAATTGGCCGGACGGCGGTAATTCTTTATAAACTTGATTTAATTTCATTAAGTACTGTTTCGTTTTCTATTAAATTGCCGCCCAATCTGTAAAGCAGCTTAATGGGTATTTTTGATTCTGTGCAAAGTTTGATGTCCGAATACATCTGGCCGTTACTCATTTCCACAACAATAAGCTTTTTAACTTTTCCTATATATTTGTTTACTGTTTTTTTCGGAAAAGGCCAGAGTGTAATAGGCCTGATTAGGCCGGCTTTAATACCGATTTCTCTTGCATGATTTACAAGTGATTTTAACTGGCGTGAAATAATTCCATATCCGATTAAAATTACATCTGCATCATCAGTAAAGTATTCTTCCGCAAGCTCTTCTTTTTCCTCAATTTCACCGAATTTTTTCTGTAATTTATTATTGTGTGTTTCAAGTTCATCAAAGTCAAGGTATATTGATGTATGCAGGATATTCTCCGAACGTTTATCTCCGGTTAATGCCCATGGTTTTTCTGCTCTTGATATATGAGCTTCCGGAAAAGAAACAGGTTCCATCATCTGGCCTATAACTCCGTCTGCTGCAATAAATACAGGTGTTCTGTAATGATCCGCAAGCTCAAATCCTTTTATTGCGAAATCGAGCATTTCCTGAACAGAATTTGGAGCTAACACTATGCAGTGATAATCTCCATGCCCGCCGCCTTTTGTAAGCTGGTTATAATCGGACTGTTCCGGCCCTATATTGCCCAGGCCCGGGCCTGCTCTCATAATATCTACAATAAGACATGGAAGTTCGCATCCTGCAAGATATGAGATTCCTTCTGATTTTAAGCTGATGCCCGGCCCGGAAGAAGCAGTCATTGTGCGTTCGCCGCACGCAGAAGCTCCATAAATCATATTTATTGCTGCTATTTCACTTTCTGCCTGTAAAAACGTTCTGCTTAGCAATGGGAAATACTTTGCGGCAGTATGCGCGATTTCACTGGCAGGTGTTATCGGATAACCGTAAAATGATTCACACCCCGCAATTAAGGCACCGAAAACTACTGCTTCGTTACCTTTTAAGAAGATTTTTTTAGCTGGAAGCATTTTTTTCATAGTAATTTTAGATTTGTTTTTTACTGCAATATCGCTCATAATTTTATCCTTTGTAAACCTTGTTCACACAAAAAAGAACTTGTGTTCTTTATTATGACACCTTATATCCGCAATGCTTTGCACCCAAAGGGCACAAGATATCGGGGATATAAGGTAAAATTAAACGCAAAACCAAAGGTTTTGCTGCCTTACATATCAATGAATAGCCGCAGCTTTTCTGTGGATATTCATTTTTTTGAGCCATTTTTGTGTACTTCTATTGCATCTAGTTCCGGGCAGGAATAAAAACAAAAACCGCAGCCATTACAACCCTGGCCTTTGTAAACTGCATAATAATAGCTTTTTGAATTTAAATCGTCTGACATTGAAATTAGATCTTTCGGGCACGCGGAAATGCAGAATTTGCAGCCTTTACATAAATCTTTTTTTATTCGTATCTCTACCATAATAATAATAATAAACAGGATGCTGCGAACTGGACTTGAACCAGCACAGGCTAACGCCCACTAGCCCCTCAAGCTAGCGTGTCTACCAATTCCACCACCGCAGCATCATTAAAATATACACTATTACAATCTAATAGTATTATACAATAATGTCAATACATCATGACAGTATACGATCACATATACTTTAGATATTTTTTTCATTATTCCTCAAGCAGTGAGTATGATGTCATATCTTTTGGAATATTAAGACCTAATAAGTGTAAAACAGTCGGGGAAATGTCCGATAGTTTACCTCTTTTAATCAGCTTGTTACCGGCTGAGTCATTAGCTACATAGATACATTCCACAGGAAATGTAGTATGGCTTGTTTTTACCATATCTGTTTCATAATCTATCATCTGTTCCGCATTTCCATGGTCTGCAGTTATTATAATATGTGCATCTAATTCCAATAATCTGCTTACCACTTTTCCAACACATTCATCAACTATTTCTATAGCTTTTTTTGCTGCATTAAAATCCCCTGTATGGCCTACCATATCACCATTAGCAAAATTTATTGCAATAAAGCTGTATGGATTATTTTCGAGCAATTCGAGTATTTTTTCCGTAACTTTATATGCTTCCATTTGAGGATTGCTTGCAAAACTTGCAGGGTCCAGGTCGCTTTTTATTTCTACCTGATCTTCATTTTTATATGCTGTAGTAGCCTTACCATTAAAAAAGCTGGTTACATGCCGGAATTTTTGTGTTTCTGCAATTCTAAGTTGTTTCAAACCTGCATCAGCAATAACTTCTCCAATAAGATGGTCCATATTACCGGAAGCATCCATAGCTCCAAGCATATAATCAGGGAATTCATCATAATAACGTGTAAATCCCAGATATGTTACAGAAGGTTTTTTATTGAGCTTACCCGGATAATCTTTAGAAACAAATGCCATGGAAAGCTGAATAGCCCTGTCCTGTCTATAATTGGTATGCATTATACAGTCATTGTCTTTAATACCATCATAATCACCAATACAGTAAGGCAGAATGTATTCATCGAACATATCTACATTATCAGGTGTTTTATCATTTTTATAAGATTCATTTACTGCGTCTATAGCATTATCTTTTTTTCTACCGTTACCACAAACTATACAGTCATAAGCTATATCTGTTAAATCCCAGTTTTTTGAGCGGTCCATCGCATAATAACGTCCCATGACAGTGCCAATTCTGCAGTTGCCTGTTTTTTCCATTACCTGGTTCAATTTTGCTATATATTCAAGACAGCTGTGCGGAGGAGTGTCTCTTCCATCTAAAAACGGGTGTATAATTATATCTCCATCAGGATTTTCCTCTCTTGCTTTCTTCATTAATTTAAAGAGATGATCCTGATGAGCATGTACTCCTTCATCTTGAATGAGGCCAAAAAAATGCAGTCTGGAATTATTTTTTTTCCAGTTGGAGATAAGGTTTTTCCATGAATCTGCATCAAATATAGTTTTGTTTATAAAACCTTTATCTATTCTCTTTAGTTCCTGAGTAACAATGCGGCCTGCTCCCATGTTTAGATGTCCGACTTCGCTGGACCCTTGAAATCCATCTGGTAAGCCTACGGGTTCTCCGGAGCAATTTAGGAGTGTCCATGGATACTTGTTTTTATAACTATCTATATTAGGAGTATTTGCCGCAATTACAGCATTACCCTTTGTATTTTTATTATAACCCCAACCGTCTCTTATTATTATACATACTGGTCTTTTCATATCTTTTATATACTAATAGTAGTTATTAATTGTCAAGTTTTTTACACAATCTATTTGTAATGTTAAAGAAAATTGATATATCAGGCTGCAAAGCATACCCGCTCGGCAGAGCAGAACGAGAATTAGGGGTATTATTAGATATTGCCATGCATGTTCTGATGCCTCGGGGTATGCTTTGCAGCCTGATTACGGATAAGTTATTTAACATCACAAGCAGCTTGTTTCATATGGAGGGGGGGCTGAAAGTGAGGATTTATACTGTTTTAACCTGTTGTGTTGGGAGCTAATTCATGACCACTCGCAGTTTTAAATTGCAAATATTAATCTTGACATACTTCAATCCGAATGCTTGACTATATCAGTAATATTTATTAACCTAATTTAACAGATTATTTAATCTACTTAATAATGGTTACTACTAAGTTTTACGAGTTTAGAGCTATTTAGAAAATAACTTTCTGCGGAGGAATATAAAATGTGTATAAAGAATATTTTAAAATGTTCTTATTTGTTTTTAATGGTAATAATATTGTTATTCGGATGCAGTGTTTCAGATGAGGGGAGTTCCAGTATAAGAATTTCTCTGGCGGTTCAAACCCTATGAATAATTTCTCAGGCGCTCCTCCATCTGATATCGGCTCCTATACACTTTTAATTTCCGGCCCTGGAATGGCGACTATAGAAAATGTATATAGTGCAGGTACTACGGAAATTGTTATAGAAATTCCTGCTGGAGATGACAGGCTGATTGAGTTGACTGCAAATATTGGTGCAGCAAGTGTTAGTGCTGCATTGTCTTTTATTGGAAGTACTATAGAGGATCTGGCTGCCGGTGAGACTACTGATGTAATTCT
>SDBV01003469.1_pt1 | contig 23254 bp, 17 predicted proteins | sample 2277081 | NCBI WGS metagenome assembly SDBV01 (sample SAMN10402039, study PRJNA504765) | marine sediment metagenome | isolation source: marine sediment core GS10_PC15, 223 cmbsf | place: Arctic Ocean: Southern Knipovich Ridge | collected 2010 | reverse complement strand
ACAACATGTCGCTCAAATCCCCCGCTCCAAACAAGTTTGAAGCGGGCACCCCCGCCGGGTCTCGTCTTCAGAATTGCCAATATTTTGCCCACTTTCGCGCGGGCGTTGTCCTATCAGTAGAATGGGCAGACACGCATTGGGGGCTGGGACATGTCTATGGCGCCGGACCTAGAGCTTCTCGAGCAGTGGGCTTCAAGACGCGACGCGAACGCGTTTAGGGACATCGTCTCCCGCTACGGCCCCATGGTATACGGGACATGCAGGCGCGTTCTCCGCGATGCCGTCGAGGCGGAAGACATTACCCAAGAGTGCTTCGAGTTTCTCGCCCAGACTAGGAATGGCCCGCGTCAGCATCTCGGGGGATGGCTTCATACCCTTGCCACGCACCGGTCCTTGAACCGCCTCAAAGAGACCCACCGGCGCAGGGAGCGCGAAACCAGGTATGCGGCGTCTCGACAGACTACCGCGCAGCTCAAGTGGGACGACATCTACGAGTTTGTCGATGAGGCAATCGCTGAGCTCCCCGAAGAAGTGCGGATGCCGCTCATCGCGCACTTTCTACAAGGCGAATCGCACAAATCCATTGCAGCAGCCACAGGCATCCCTCGCCGGACGGTAAGCTACAGAATCTCCAGAGGCATTGAGCAGGTTGGCGGGCTCCTCAAAGAGCGCGGGGTGATTGTCGAGGGGGCCGTCCTATCAGCTTTGCTGAGCGCAAACCTGGCATCAGCCATGTCCCTGCCGGCGTCGCTCGCCGCGTCTCTGGGAAAACTTGGATTGGCACACGCCGCGAAGTCAACGGTAGCGGCAACAGCTTCGCACGCCGCACCTATGGGCGTCCTAGGAGGAGCACTTACTATGAAGACAGGATTGATTCTTGTAGCCGTCGCGATAGTCATTTCGGGTCCATGGTTGCTTGGGGTATTCAACAACGACGCACCGGGAGACCTTCGCATCGCCGAGGATACACGCCTAGCCGCCGCACCTGGGGAGGAAGGGCCTGCCAGGGACCGTGCTCGCCAGGAGCCACCGCCCAGCGCCCAGAGCATCCTGCGCGCTTACGCGAACGCCAACGACAGAATCCATGGCTTCATCGCACACTATGACGCCGAGACTCGCTATGAAAACAAACTGGAAACTCTACGCCAACCAGACGGAAAGGGGCACCAAATACACGAGAGGATGGTTCGCCCAGGACTTCGCGGGCCGGAGAGCACTTTTCAGGCACGAGCAGTGGGGACAGCTCGTCCACAACTACCCCCCCGTTTCTAGAAGGGACGCCCACGTCATGCAGTACCGGTGGGCGGACGGCATTATGCATCAGTATTATTACTCAAGATCGCGTAAGAAACCCCGTGTGCAGACAATCGCCCGTCTGCGCAAGGACACACAGCGCTATCTCAAGAATCCTCTGATACTGACGGCCTATTTCCCTGGAACAGAGGCCATCGGCTACTTCGATTCCGATCAGCGCCGGATAGACAAGAAACTGGCGGGAGCGAATCTCTCGGTACGAGACAGCATGGAGCGCGTAGGCGACTCGAATTGCTATGCCATCGAGGGGCGGACGCGCTTTGGCTGGATTACTGCGTGCTTCGATCCCCAGAAGGATTTCGCCCTCGCCAAGTACACCGTGGAAGCGTCCTCCAACGATATCAGCCGGGACAACCTGACTCTCGCCAAGGCGTACAAGGTTCGCGACGTGACCCGCGGCTTGGAGGTAACGATTGAAAAGTTCACCGAAGTGAATGGGGTGTGGCTACCGGCCACAGTAGAGGTGAATGGCTACACATCGTTTGGTGGGGACTTTCAAGGGGACTTTCGCAAGACGCGACGGATTATTAAGCTGGATTCGTGGTCCGTAAACCCGGATTTCGAGGCCCTCAATGCGTTCGAGTTTACCGATATACCCGATGACTCCCTTTGGGCATACCAAGATGCTCCCGATATACACTATCGCTGGAATGGCGGCGACCTTCGACGCGTACGTTGAGGCAAGCCCGGCCGGAGATAGGCTGCCACCTGAATCGCAAGCGAGACCCATGGGCATAGGGGGACGGTGAGGCCGGAACGAAGGCCTGTCCTTCTCAAGCATTCGCGCCCTGGGACAAGGGCTTTCGAGCTCTGTCGATCGAAAACAAGACTCTCGCAGTGGATCCCCTTCTGTCCCGTGCGATATCCCTACGTTCAGCGTTTCGCCCGCAAGCTCAAGCGATCCAGGCAGATCTAGCGACGATTCTCCGAAATGGGCGTGATTGTGCATCGCTCGGCGGATTTTTTGTATCATGCTGCAGATTTGAAGCATGCGGACGGGTCAGGCGCGTGATGGCTGCGGGTATTTAACCGTTGCGACTGCAAGGAACCGCCCGCAGAGGTGCATGATTCTTGGAGGGGGAAATCCGGCCAAAGGGTCCCACGGCAACAACGTATATGAGCGAAGTCATCGAAGAAATGCTAATCACGAACAAGCTGGGCATGCACCTGCGGCCCGCCCAGCAGTTTGTCCAGACGGTGCTGAAGTTCCAGTGCGACGTACACGTGCAAAAGGACGGGCAGCGCGTCAATGCGAAGAGCATCATGGGGCTCTTGACGCTGGCTGCGGGCCAGGGCACGTCCATTACGGTGGTTTGTGACGGCGAGGACGCTCAGGACGCGATGGGAGCGGTGCGCGCCCTGCTCGAATCCAAGTTTGGTGAAGACTAATCGCAGATTCTCCAGACCGCTTCCGGGAGGCTGTGCGGAGCGGGCCGGGACGCTCCACAATCTTTAACAAAAGGCCGAGCAAATCGTGGCACAGCTACCCCAAATGGAAATCCACCTGCACGGCATAGGCGTCTCGCCGGGCATTGCCATCGGCCCCGCACGAATGTTTCACGTGACTTCGCTCGAGGTGCCTCCCACGCCCATCGAGGATCCCAGGGCGGAGTTGGCTCGCTTCGATGAGGCCGTCGCAAAGGCGCGCGTCACGCTCACAGAGTTGAAGGAACAAACGCTGGATGAGCTGGGCGAGAAACACGCGGAGATCTTTCAGGCGCACATCGACCTGCTTGACGACGTTGCACTGCGCCCGGAAATCGAGCGGCGGCTCAACGAGGAAAGACTCAACGTCGAATACCTCGTGAACGATCTCATCGCTAGCTACACCAAAATGCTCGAGCAGGTGCAGGACCCGATCTTCCGGGAGCGGTCGAACGATTTCCTCGACGTGGGCCGGCGCATCCTCGGCTACCTGCTTGAAGAAGAATCGGAAAACCTGGAGCACCTCGAAGAGCCCTGCGTGATCGTGGCGCAGGATTTGTCGCCATCGGAAGCGGCGAATATGGACCTCCCGAACGCGATGGGCCTGGCGACGGACGCCGGGGGGCCGACGTCGCACATGGCCATTATCGCGCGGGCATTTCAGATCCCCACAGTGGTCGGTCTGCGCTATCTGGGCTCACGGATCGGCAAGGGCGACACGGTGATCGTTGACGGAGCGAAGGGCTCGGTCATCATTCATCCGCGTGAAGAGATGCTGGAGCGCTACCGCGCCGAGAAGCAGCGCCAAGAGGACTTGCGCCTCGCGCTGGCGGAGGCCGCTACGGAAGGCCCGAGCGTAACGCTGGACGAGAAGGAGATCCCGACCTACGCCAATATCGAACTGCTCGCGGAGACGCACCTGAGCAAGAGAGCGAAATGCCAGGGGATCGGGCTATACCGTACCGAATTCCTCTTTATCGATAGGTCGTCGCTGCCCACTGAGGAGGAGCAGTACGACCATTACCGGAAGATTGTCGAGGCGATGGCGCCGCTCCCCGTGACGGCGCGGACCTTGGACCTGGGCGGGGACAAGGCGCTGCCCTCGGTGACGGCCGAAAACGAAACGAACCCGCAACTGGGCTGGTGTTCGATCCGCCTGTGCCTGGATAGGCCCGACATCTTCAAGGCACAGCTTCGTGCGATGCTCCGGGCGAGCGTGCATGGCGATATGCAAATTATGCTGCCGATGATTACGGGGGTCGACCAGCTTCTGGAGGCGAAACAGGTCATCAAGGAAGTGAAGGACGACCTGCGGCAACGAGGCGTGCCTTTCGACGAGGACATTAAGCTCGGCGTCATGGTCGAGACGCCTGCCGCGGCGCTCATTGCCGACCGCTTGGCGGAGGAGTGCGACTTCCTCAGTATCGGGACCAACGACCTCATCCAGTACTGCCTCGCGGTGGACCGGGCGAACCGCCGGACGGCCCACCTATACCAGCCGACACATCTGAGCGTGCTTCGCCTGCTCAAAAAAACGCTGGATGCCGCAAAGGCCGCGGAAATCCCCTGCAGTATCTGCGGCGAAATGGCCGGCGACCCTGTACTAACCGAGCTGCTGCTCGGCATGGGATTTGCAAGCCTGAGCATGTCGAGCGTCTCGCTGCCGAGGGTGCGGGCCGAGATCGCGAACATTCATCTGGCCACGGCCAAACGCTTTGCGCGCAAGGTGCTGAAGATGTCGTCTACGTCGGAGATTCAGGCGCTGCTTGAGGAACGGTATGAGGGCCGTGGCACGCTCAAAGGCTTGCAGGCCACGAAGACATGACGCTCAAGCGCGGGCGGCAGGAAAGGTGATGCCTTGGCAAGGCGCCTGACTATACTTGGCTCGACAGGCTCGATTGGGAAGAGTGCGCTAAAGATAGTGCGCGAGTCTCCTGGGGACTTCGAAGTTGTTGGCCTCGGGGCCAACTCGAACGTCGATGAGCTGGCGCGGCAGATAGACGAGTTCAAGCCCAAGCGGGCCGCGCTCGCGGATCCCGATGCGGCAGCGCGCCTTCAGCAGCAAGTATCTGGAACAGAAATCGGCAGCGGGCCGGAATCGATCGCGGACCTCGCGGCGGTCGACGTGGATGTCGTGCTATGCGGCGTTGTGGGCGCGGTGGGTCTGCGTTCCATACTGCGAGCGCTTGAAGCGGGCAACCGCATCGCGTTGGCGAACAAGGAGCCGATGGTTATGGCGGGCCGCCTCATTATGTCGGAGGCCCGGGCGCGTGGGGTACCTGTGTTACCGGTGGACAGCGAGCACAACGCCATTTTCCAGCTCCTCGAGGGCCGGGACACGGCAGACGTGCACCGCGTATACCTGACAGCGTCCGGTGGGCCGTTTTACGGTCGTCCGCGCGAATCGCTTCGAGACATCAAGCCGGAGGAGGCAGCGAATCACCCGACGTGGGACATGGGGCCGAAAATCAGCGTGGATTCGGCGACGCTGATGAACAAGGGCCTCGAAATCATGGAGGCGATGTGGCTGTTTGACCTGCCTTTCGGCACCATCGAGGCCATCATTCATCCGCAGAGCCTCGTGCATGGACTGGTCGAGTTCAAGGACGGCCATATCCTTGCGCATATGGGAGTTACAGACATGACGCTCCCCATTCAATTCGCACTTACGTGGCCAAAACGTGTAGAATTAGCTATGGCTCGGCTCGACCTGGCGGCGATGGGCGATCTTTCCTTCGCCACACCGGATTTCTCGGAGTTTCCGTGCTTGGGTCACGCCATGGGTGCAGCCCGGCAAGGCGGCACGGCAGGCGCTGTATTGAACGCGGCAAATGAAGTTGCGGTGGAGGCTTTCCGCCAGGGCCGGATACCGTATCTGGCCATCGCAGACGTGGTCGGAGAAGTACTGGAGTCCAGTAGTTATTGCGAAGAGTATTCTCTCGAATCAATCCTGGAAGTCGACCTTGAAGCGCGCCGCCTCGCCGAAAACGTCGTCCAAGCGTCCGGAGTAACTCCCTAATGCCCAGCCCTCTAGAAATTCTCGTCTTTATCATCGTTCTGGGCGTGCTTATTTTCGTGCACGAGCTGGGGCATTTCGTGGCCGCGAAGGCATGCGGCATCTATGTCGACCGCTTCAGCCTCGGGATGCCGCCGCGCATGTTCGGATTCAAGTACGGGGATACGGACTATTGCGTCGGACTGTTGCCGATCGGCGGCTACGTGAAGATGGCGGGCCAAGAAGACTCACCGCTTAGCGAGGAAGAGAGACAGAGTGAATATGGCCACGTGCCGCCCGACCGCTGGTTCAACAACAAAGCAATCTGGCAGCGCGCGATCGTCTTAGTTGCGGGCCCGGCAATGAACATCGTGCTCGCGGTGGCAATCTACGCGTTCATGGCCGGCTACGGCCGGGATGTGCCGCTTGCCATGGAGCACACGCGGCTTGGCTTCATCCAAGCGGACTCGCCCGCGAGCACGGCGCCAATGTACCTGGCCGAAGCGGCCGAGGATGTCGATTTTTCGCGTGAGCCGGATACCGTCGGCTGGAAGCCGGGCGACCGCGTGCTGAGCATTGACGGCAAGAAGACGTTGCGATTCGAGGACATCATGTACTCGGCGATCCTGGGTGCAGAACAGGAAGTGACCTTCGAAATCGAGCGTCCGGCGGAGGATGGCGGGCTGCTCCGCTACGTGTCCCGCGTGCAACCGAAGATTTTGGATGATGACACGCCGGCGACGCGCTTCGGCGTGGAGCCGTTCGAGACGGCGCTGGTCCGCCATGTACTGCCCGACTCGCCTGCGAAGTCGCACGGCCTTCAGTCGGGCGATGTAATCGCCTCGGTGGACGGCACAGTTATCGACAAGAATTCGTTCTCCCAGATGGTCAAGAGGTTGCCCGCGGGCACGGAGGTGCAGCTGGACATACTGCGGGATGGAAAAGCTATTGAGACAACGCTGCTCACTCGCAGACAGGGGAGCTTTAAGGACATCGCGTTCAGGCCTGCTCTCAACTCGTTGATCATCGTTGGCGATACCGCGCCACCGAAAGTGGTATTTGACGACCCGGCTGTCTTGCGGGAATGGGGACTGAATCACGGTGACAAGGTCCTGGCCGTCAATGACGACCCCGAAGTCGGTACAGCGCTACGGCGTCTGGTGCGCGAGGACAGTACGGGTGAGGTCTCTCTGAGCGTCGAACGCCACCGGCCGTTCTACGCCGTGTTCGGCGAAGCCGTTGTCGATACGGTTGCCCTGCCGCTCGACGACGTGGTCCAGGCCCTGACAGGAGTCGACGCGTCGGCCTTGCCGAAAATCGAGTTCATCACCGACGAACTCGCCAAGAAAAGCAGCTTGAAACGGAAGGACGTTCTACTCGAAATTGACGGTGCTCCGGCGACGGTCGCGCGCCTGCGCGAGATCGAGAAGACCCGGATTGGCGAGACCATACCAGTCAAAGTCCGACGTCCGCGAATCTTCTTTGGCTGGTACCAGAAGGAGGAGGAACTGACTTCAGAGCTTACGGTGGCATCGATTCAGCAGATCGGCGTCGTCTGGGAAACGGAAATGGTCTTCCGCCGGGAGTCCGCCGGACAGGTCCTCCCATCCGCCCTCAGCGAATCCTGGCGGCAGATGACATTGATCGGCAGGGTGCTCTCTAAGCTGTTCACGGGCAACCTGAGCCCGAAGCTGCTCGGGGGCCCCGTCATGATCGGCGATGTAATCATGGGCGCCTTCAACAGCGGGTTCTTTCTCCTCCTCACCGTCACCGCAATCATCAGCATTAACCTCGCCATTTTTAACCTCCTGCCGCTGCCGGTGCTCGACGGCGGCCAGATCGTGTTCTTGCTCATAGAAATGGTCCGTAGGCGCCCAGTAAGCGTAAAGGTGGTAGAGGCGGTGCAGCAGGCCGGGCTCGTCCTCATCATCGGCCTACTCATCTTTGTCACGTTCAACGATGTCTCGCGCATCGTCGATCGGTTTCTTCCCTGACGGCATCGCCGGCGGCAGCCCGCGCTAGAGGACATAACGCGGCCGCTAGACCCGCCTGCCGTCAATACACGCATTTGGCAGCCCCGTGCCTTGGGAACTGCCTAACCCGCAACTCAACACGCAGGATGAAAGCAAAATGGAAAGCATAACTTGTAAGTTCGGGGGCTCATCGCTCGCCGATGCAGACGGGATGCGAGCTGCGGTGGAGATCGTGCGCTCGGACGAACGCCGCCGCTTTATCGTGCCCTCCGCACCGGGAAAGCGCGACCCCGGCGACAAGAAAGTGACCGACCTGCTGCTGGGATGGTTCCACGCATTGCAGAACGATCTCGACACCTCACAACCGATCGAGACGATCACGAAACGCTTCACAGACCTCGCCTCCGCGCTGGGTGTGAGCGTGGACATCGAAAGCGAGATCCGGGCCATCGAGGCGGCCGCAAAGGACTACGCTGAGCCCGATTTTCTGGCCTCCCGCGGCGAATACCTGAACGCGCTGATTCTGGCGGAAGTCCTCGGGGCGGCGTTTGTGGATCCGTTGAAACACCTTCGCTTCGATTTCGAGGGCAAACTGGACGAATCGACCTACCCCCTCCTCGCTAAGGCGCTCGAGGGCGAGGGGACCTTCGTCATCCCCGGCTTCTACGGGGCGGATCCCGACGGACACGTGCGCACTTTCAGCCGGGGCGGCAGCGATGTTACGGGCTCGGTAGTGGCGCGCGCGTCGGGCTCGGTGCTCTATGAGAACTGGACGGACGTCTCCGGGATCCGGATGACCGACCCGCAGATAGTGCCCGATGCCCGGCGGATTGAAGAGATCACTTACGGAGAGTTGCGCGAGTTGGCATACATGGGCGCGTCCGTAGTGCACGACGAGGCAATCTTCCCTTTACGGAGCGCCGGTATACCGATGAACATCCGGAACACCCACGACCCGGACGCGCCCGGCACGATGATCATGGCCGAACGGACCCCGACGCAGCCCGTGTGCGGCATCGCGGGCCGCAAAGGCTTCACGATGATCAATATCGAGAAAACGCTGATGAACCTCGAGGTGGGGTTTGCGCGTCGAATGCTGTCGGTGCTCGAAGAGCACCGGGTGAGTTTCGAGCACATGCCTTCGGGTATCGACACCATCTCTCTGATCGTCAAGAACGACGAACTAAAACAGCACGGAGAGGCGATCGTGCTGGGCATTGATCGCGTGTGCCAGCCTGACCGCGTTTGGCTCACGCCCAATATCGCTTTGATCGCGACTGTGGGCGAGGGCATGAACCATCACATAGGTGTCGCGGCGCGATTGTGCGGGGCGCTGGCTGACGCGGGCGTCAACCTGCGCGTCCTCGACCAGGGCTCTTCGGAGATGAACATTATCGTGGGCGTGGACGAGTCGGACATGGATTTGGCCGTGGGCGCGATCTACAAAGCGTTCACCCAGGCGGATTGAAGCACGACATGCGCGAAACCGGCAAGAACGCGGATACAGCCGTCCTCACGGCATCATCCTAGTGTTGTGACTCATAAATCACACACCAAACACATGAGCAAAAAAGGGACTGACGCAAGCGTAGCGAGGGGCTGTTGCGAAGCACCGGGGCGTTGCGAAGCAACGCCTAGGCGAAACTCCGTTTCGCACGCTTGGCGAAGCTCTGCTTCGCACACGAGCGGAGACGGGTCTGTCCCTTTTTTTGCGGCCTCTATAGTGCCAGCCATCCTTTCGCCAGGCGCTCGTTCGAGTGCACTTGGCGCCGGATTTATGAGTCACAACACTAGTCGTCTTGAGGCGTTCGCGCCAAGGCACTAGAATAGGCCCGATGCCCCCAACCCAGCGCCCCATAGCAGAAGACTGGTTTCACCAGTCCTTCGATTCGCTCTATCCCATCATTTACGAGCACCGGACCGTCGAGGCGGCGCGCCCAGAATCCTTGTTCGCAATCGAACAGACAAGGCTCGGCCCAGGCGACCACGTTCTGGATCTGGCGTGCGGCGGCGGCCGGCACATGGCGCACTTGATGGGCGTAGCCCGGCATCTCGTGGGGCTGGACTACTCGCCGCATCTGTTATCGGCGGCGCAAGAGACGCTCGGCCCTGGGGCAAAACTTGTGCGCGCGGACATGCGCCACCAGCCCTTCGAAAATGCCTTCGATGCGGTGATGAACTTCTTCACGAGCTTCGGATACTTCCAGACGCCCGAGGAAAACCTCGCCGTGGTCCACGGAATCGCCACCGCCCTGCGGCCCAAGGGGCGGTTCTTCATCGACTATCTGAACCGGGCATGGGCCGAGAACAACCTGCAGCCCGAGACGGGGCGGAACGTCCAAGGCTTCGAGATCAGCGAGCGGCGCTGGATCGACAAGGCACACCACCGCGTCAACAAGACGACCGTGGTATCGAAGAACGGCCGTGAAGTAAGCGACACGGGCGAGTCCGTCCAGCTCTATACGCAGCAGGAGTTCGTCGAGCTCCTATCGACCGGCGGGCTCAAAGTCGATCGCGTGTTCGGCAATTATGACGGCGTCCCCTCAAGCGACCAGCAGCCGCGCATGATCATGGTCGGACATAAGGTCTGAGATGAGAAATCTGCTTGCCGAATACACTGCGGGGACCGGCGACCTCTCCGCGTTCTACGACAAAACGATACGGGACCTCTGGCAGACGCCGCCGGTAGCGCGCGACTGGGACGCGGGGCTGCTTGCCGACATCAAGACGTTTCATTCCGTCCGGGGGCACGCCGCACCTTTCAACGGAAGCGAAGCGGTCGTGGTCACAGGTCAGCAACCGGGAATCTTCACGGGCCCGCTCTACACAATCTACAAGGCGGTGACCGCCATCAAACTGGCGCGCAAGCTCCAAGAGCATAGCGGCGTGCCGACTGTGCCTATATTCTGGGTGGGGAGCGAGGACCACGATTTCGACGAGGTCAGCACGACGCATTTTCTAGGCAAGGGCCACGAACCGTTCCCAATACACTACCGGCCAACGGCGCCGGTGGACGACCTTCCCATGCATCGCGTGGGGCTCGAAGACTCGTTGCACGCGGCCATTGACGAAGCGGCGGCGAACACGACCGGCTCCGAGTTTCGCGAGGAGGTCGCCGCCGTGCTGCACAGCACGCTCGATGCGTCGGATTCGCTTTCCGATTGGACGACACGCTTGCTGATGCGGCTCTTCGAGGGTACGCCCCTCGTCTTTTTCGCACCGCATCTGCCGGAGGCGCGTAAGCTCGCCGCGGCCATAATCGAACGTGAAATTCGCGAGCCGCTGGCGACGACGGCGCTGCTCAACGAGGCGGGGCTGGCGCTCGAACGCCTGGGTTTTGCGCCGCAGATCGTCAAGAAAGAGACGGAGTGTTGTTTCTTCATCGAACCCAAGGGCCCTAGACAGAAGGTACTGTTTGAGAAAGGCCGCTTCATGACGCCGGGCGACGATAAAGCGTACAGCGAGACGGAACTGCTCGAGCGTCTCGACGCGTCGCCCGAACAGTTCAGCCCAAACGTCGCTCTGCGCTGCATCGTTCAGCAGCACCTCTTCCCAGCCGCGGCTTACGTGGCCGGGCCGGGCGAGTTGGCCTATTGGGCGCAATTGAAAGGCATCTTCCATCGCTACGGCATGCAGATGCCTGTGGTGTATCCGCGCGCCAGATGTGCGCTCACGACGATCAAACTAAATAGGCTGCTGCGCAAACTCGGCCTTTCGATAGGGGACCTCGAACAACACGAAGACGGCCTGCTCGAAACGGCGCTACGGACCTCGTCAAAGAATCCGGGCTACGATTTCGAGCGCGAACAGCGCGGCGAGCTCGAAGCGGCCTTAGAGCGGCTCGTGGAGGGCCTCAACAAGGACGCGCCGACCGCTGCGGCCATGGCGAAGTCGCTCGCGGAAGACGTCGGGACCAAGCTGGACCGAATCGAGCGCGCCATCCTCAGCGCGGACGACACGAAGACGGACGCCACGCGCAAGCAGTTGCGCCGACTCTGCAACAGCCTCGCGCCGGACCGCAAACCGCAGGAACGCGTGTATAATATCTTCTCATACCTTTTCGAACACGGCTGGGGCCTGGTCCCGCGCTTAATCGACGAACTCGACATTGAATCATTCGAAATGACGGAGGTGGAGTTGTGAATGTCGACGTCCTCGCAATCGGAGCGCATCCGGACGACGTCGAACTGGGTGTCGGCGGGACCCTGTTGCTTCTGGCCGACCAGGACCATCACGTGTGCATTCTCGACCTCACGCGGGGCGAGGCGGGGTCGCGCGGGACCGTGAAGGAACGCATGAAAGAGGCGGACAAGGCGGCCGGCCTGCTGGATGTGGAGGACCGCTACAATGCCGAGCTGCCCGACGGCGCCCTGACCAACTCGACGGAGCAACAGCGCAAGCTGATCCCCTTCATTCGCACGCTACGCCCCACGGTCATCCTCTGCCACCGGCGCAACGACCGGCATCCCGACCACCGGGCGGCGTACGATCTGGTGCGCGACGCGAACTTCTTCTCGGGCGTCGCGTCGATCGCGACGGACGACGGCCCCTACCGCGCACCCTATATCTATTACTACAACCCGTATTTTGATGACGACGCGGCGCCCGATATCGTGATTGACGTCTCGGAGGTCTTCGAAGACAAACTCAAGGCGCTCGAGTCGTACAAGTCACAGCTCTTCAATCCCGGCTACGAAGGACCAGGCACGCTGGTCTCAAGCGAAGAGTTCTGGGATGCCATCCGGACGCGCGCGGCGTACTGGGGCAGCCGGATCGGCGTGGACTACGGCGAGCCCCTCTACACCGACGGCCCGCTGCCGCTCACGACGCTGCCTGGGTTGGAGCCGGAAGAATGAGAATCGGCATAACGTGCCACCCCACCGCGGGCGGCAGCGGAATTGTGGCGACGGACCTCGGTCTCGCGCTGGGCGAGCGCGGCCACGAGGTGCATTTCGTAACGACAGAGCGGCCCTTCCGCATGGGCAACCCGCCGCCGAACGTGCTGAGCCACACCGTTGGGCCAGTCGCCTATCCCCTCTTCCGCACCCCCCCCATGTCACTCGCGCTCGCAACGAAGATCAGCGAGGTGGCCGAGGAGTACGAGGTAGACGTCTGGCACGCGCACTACGCCATCCCCAACGCGGCGTGCGCAATTCTCGCCCGCGACATGCTGCCGCCCGGCAAACGCTTCAAGCTGATTACGACACTGCATGGCACGGACATCACCCTCGTCGGAACGGACCCGTCATTCTTCCGTATTACCAAGTTCGCCATGGAGCGCAGCCAGGCCGTCACCGCCGTGTCGCAATGGCTGAGCGGCGAGACGGAGCGGGCCTTCGAACTCGAGCGGCCCGTGCGCACCATCCACAACTTCGTCGACGGCGGCCGCTTCCCCCCACCGCACCCCGAGCGCTGCACCCTCGCCGACGACGGCGAGAAGATCGTCATGCACGTCTCGAACTTCCGGCCCGTCAAACGCATCACCGACATCGTCCGCGCCTTCAAAAAGATCTCCCAGCGCGTCAACGCCAAACTAATCATGGTCGGCGACGGTCCCGAGCGCATGTCGGCCGTCGGCGTGGCCCGGCAGCTTGGGATCATGGACAAGATCAAGTTCATGGGCACCTACGAGAACATCGAGCACCTGATCCACTGCGCCGACCTCATTTTCCAGCCCAGCGAACACGAGAGCTTCGGCCTCACCCCCCTCGAGGCCATGGCCTGCAGAGTGCCCGTCCTCGCCACCAGCAGCGGCGGCATCGTCGAAGTCGTCGAACACGGCGTCACAGGCTACCTCACCGAAGTCGGCGACATCGACGCCATGGCCCGCTACGCCATCGAAATCCTCACCGACGACGCCAAAGCCGAAACCATGGGCCAAAAAGGCCGCGAACGCGCACTACGCCTCTTCGACAAAGACAAGATCATCGACCAATACGAAGCCCTCTACACCGAAGTCCTCCAAAGCAAACTCCCCGACGCCAGCGAATAGCAGGCGGGGACTTCATCTTGAGCACAGCCAAGAACCTTCAAGCCAGATGATCGCATCAGCTAAAAATACGAATAACGATGCAAAATGGTTATATCTGTCAACTAAATACCCCTTGTTTCTCGTATTTAGGTTGTGAATTTGCCTTCAGAGCGCAACGCGCCGCGTCTATTAGTAGGGACTGTCGCGGGACCAGCGTCGGGGTGCTGTGCCATGATACTGCCCTGCGGTACGTTGGGCTCCCCGCACTGCGAAGTGGGCGGCCCAACTCTGTAGCCTTCTGTGGCGAGTGAAAAAGCCGTAGGGTGGGTCTTGACCGACCAGCTCCCTGCGCGGTCGCCGCTTCCTAGGGCCCGCCGTCGGCCCTTGGAGTGCGGAAGCTTGCTTCCGCGGCAACCGGCTACATGCCCGGCAAGGAGGCCAGGACCGGACACGCCAAACGCGTCAACCTCATAGGCAGAACCGAATTGCGCGCACTGTCGCGAGTCAAGGAGATCGCAGGCCACTTCGAGCGGCACACCTCATAGTGGGCCAAACAGTCTGCCAAGATTGTGTCCCGAATCGAATCAAAAGAGTAGAATGGAAGGCAACGCAGCCCAACCACATAGCGAAAGGACGCATAGTGATTGTCGGTCAACTGCTCAATTGGCGCGACCACCTTGAGGGAGACGTGTGGCAAGAGGCCTTCGACTTCCTGCAATCCCTCGGACCAGATGCCGAGGACCAGGAAGTCGAATTGCGAGGGCGTAGATTGTTTGCTCGGATCATGTCCTACGACACCCGCGGCACCGATAGCGCCATCGTTGAGTCGCACCGTGAATACATCGATGTACAAGTCACCCTCTCAGGACCGGAAGGCATCGATTGGTATCCAGTGAACACCCTTGAAGTGAAGGAACCATACGACAACGAGTCCGATCGCACCCTCTACCATCGCCACGGGCCTGCACCGGCCCACATAGACAACCACCCAGGTATGTTCGTCGTGATGTATCCCGGCGACGCCCACATGCCTCAACTCGCCGTCGACAACAGGCCTGAACGAATCACCAAGGCCGTCGTAAAGCTGCACGTATCTCTCGTCGGCTGAGATCTCGCCGATATCCAGGCCGGGCGGCGCGGCAATCCACCATCGCACAAATGCACCCTGCTATCAGTCTATATCGCTGCTTTTGCGTCGGTGCGAAACGGGCCGGAAGCTTCGAGATCAGTCCAGCACGGTGCGTAGAAGTTGAGGCGTGACAAGACCATGCTGCAAATGCTATGCTATCGATCACTGGCCAACTCATCGAGGAGAAAGCTATGGTCCCGTCCGTAAACATCTTTAGCAGCGTTGCAGTCTACGCACAAATCGAAAACGAAATCCGTTTCTCCATTGCATCGGGAAAATTGAAAGCCGACGACCGCCTTCCTTCCGTCCGTGAGATGTCGGAAACCCTGGGCATCAATCCCAATACGGTAGCAAAGGCCTACCGCGACTTGGAGGTCATGGGCCTCGTGTATACGCGAAGGGGAATGGGCGTGTATATCAACAAGGGCGTACAAGCCACGTGTCGGGAGAGCTGCGGCCTACAGATCGCCCAGAAGCTTCATGAGGTGACTCAGGAGGCCAAGGCATCGGGTCTAGCCAAGAAAGAGATCGCCGCTGTCGTGACAAAAAGCTTTGCCGTGGACGGAAGCCCGTACAGTGAAGTCCCCGCCCACATCCTCGCGTTAGCAAAGACCAAAAAATAACCCGCCCGCGGGAACTGTGCGAGTGAAGATATCGCGGTCGTAAATGGACCGCGCGAAGAGCTGAGCTATTGCCCCATCCGGCACAGGTCCCACCAGTGCCCCACGTGCTCGTCCAGCTCTAGGCCTTCGAGATAGACCATGTCGAGCTCCGCCTTGCCGTAGTCGTCCGTCGTCGTCTCTTCCTCGCAGAAGTAGTTGGCGGCATGCACGGCCGTTAGAGGAGTAAAGGCCTCTTCTTCCTCAAAGGTGTACATCTCATCGGGATCGCCGGACGGGAAGAAGTGATGGCTGATGCTCTTTACGATGTCGTCCGCGAGACCCCACAAATCCAATAGATAGGCCCCGATCTCCGCATGCGTAACGCCCAGAACGCTCTTCTCGGCCTGAATGAGCGTTGTTCCGTTGTCGCGCGCATGCGCCAGAACCTCGTCAAACTCGACAGGCAGCTTTGAGGCCAATATCAGCAAACCGATGTCATGCAGCAAACCTGCCGTGTAGGCATCGTCAATAATCCGCCTGTCCCTCGTCTCCGATTCCGCTATGCACCTGGCGTACTCGCCTACGGTCAGCCCATGTTGCCACAGCGCATCGAGGTCGAAGCCCTCGGCCAACTCTTCCTCCTTGACATTCTCAAAGAGCTCGGCCATCAACACAAAACTCTTCAAGTTTTCCAGACCGAGCATATGGGTGGCGTACATCACGTTCGAAACGCGGTCCTTCTCCCCCGTGTGAGCATTCACGAGCTTAAGGACTTTCGCCGTCATGCCGGGGTCCTTCGATATAATCTGAGCGACACGTTCCACGGACGGCTCGGGAGAATCGATCTCCTCCCTGATGCGCCAGTAGAGCACGGGCACCGAGGGTAGCGTGCCCATGCGCATCAACGCCGTCTTTACCGCCGACTCCTGCATCCGCTCAGATAGTGTAAACGCACGCGCGAGGATATTCCGAAGGTGGTCGGGATCGCAGGGCTTCGACAAGATTTGGTGCGCCACGCTTGCGGCCTCGGTCAAAGACTCCGCGCCGAGATTCGCAGAAAGAACGATTCGGATCATATCGGGAGACTTTTCACACACCTTGCCCAGGAACTCGGCCCCCTGCATCCCGGGCATATGCAAGTCAGACACGACCACGTCGAATCCTTCTTCCTCTTCAATAAGCGTGAGTGCCTTCTGCCCCCCGGTCGCAAAGCTCATGTGCCACGCAGATCGCATGCGATGCAGCATGTGTTTGAGGCCGTTCAGCAGATTTTCGTCGTCGTCGACGAACAGTACACGCTTCATGGTGAGTGAATCTCTCCTCCGTCAGCACCAGCGCTGGAGCGTACTTGCAGCGCGCAAACCACCTTGTAGAATATACCCGATATTGTCAAGAAATTACCACATTCAGATGGATTTGGATTCAAATATCAGGCCATAATAGATTGTGAATACAGCACTTAGGCGATTTGGACTGCCACACCTCACAAACTCCTGATTCGGTGCGGCATCGGCCAAGAAATGCCGGAGACCTCGGCAACAGACATCGCACATCTTCTGGTCTGAGGGCTGGCAAGGAGGAGGAAGCCGTGGGTGTCAATACGAGACCGGTATATACTGAAGGCGTTCAAGCCAATGAAGGGACTTCACGAATATGGAACCACCCTGCGCAAAAAGACTCCCACAAACACTGGAAACGCATGGCCATGCGCGCATAGACGATTACTATTGGTTGCGGGAGCGCGACGACCCCGAGGTCATCGCCTATCTTGAAGCCGAGAACGAATACACCAGCAAAGTCATGGCGCACACAGACGCCTTCCAGGAATCGCTCTTCGAAGAGATCAAGGCGCGCATAAAGCAGGACGACAGCTCCGTGCCCTACAAACTAAAAGACTTCTACTACTACGTCCGTTTCGAAGAGGGCAGGCAGTATCCCATCCATTGCCGCAGACGAGAGACACTCGAGGCCCCCGAGTCCATCATGCTCAACCTGAATGAACTCGCCGCCGGCCACGACTTCTACGCCCTTAGCGGCCTCGCGGTCAGCCACGACCAGAACATTATCGCTTATGCCGAGGACACCCGTGGCCGCCGCATCTACAGCATCCGCTTCAAGGACCTCGATACTGGAGAGACCCTGGACGACGCCATCCCGGAAGTCACCGGGAACATGGTCTGGGCCAACGACAACAAGACCCTGTTTTACGGCAAGCAGGATCTGGCGACGCTTCGATCGCATCAAATCTACAGGCACACGCTCGGCACCCAAGTGGGTGCTGACGTACTGGTCTATGAAGAGCCCGATGATACCTTTACATGCTACGTCGGAAAGACAAAATCCCGAAGATTCATCGTCATAGGCTGTTCGCAGACTGTTAGCAACGAGTATCGCTTCCTGAATGCGGATGAGCCAACGGCAGAGTTTAGACTCTTCGCGCCGCGCGTCCGGGACCATGAATACAGCATCGACCACTATGACGGCCATTTCTACGTGCGGAGCAACGATCGTGCACAGAACTTCCGCCTGATGCGTACGCCTGAAGGCGACACGGCCCAGAGCAATTGGGAAGAGGTCATCGCGCACAGGGAAGAGGTATTGCTGCGTTCCTTCGAGTTATTCAAGGACCATCTCGTCCTCGAAGAGCGCAAAGACGGCCTCGCGCGCATCCGCATCATCCCCTGGAAAGGCGGCGGCGAGCACTATCTCGATTTCGGCGAGCCCACCTACCTCGCCTACGTCGGTCTCAATCCGGAGGCCAAGTCCCAAACTCTCCGCTACGGCTACACCTCTCTCACCACCCCCAATTCCACTTACGACTACGATATGGGCACGCGCGAGAAGGTGTTGCTGAAACGCGAGGAGGTCCTCGGCGGCTTCGATCCTGCCGACTATACGACCGAGCGCCTCCATGCCGCCGCGCGCGACGGCACGAAGGTCCCTATCTCGATTGTATACCGCAACGACCGCCCCAATGCCTCGTCCGGCCCGCTCCTGCTTTCCGGCTATGGTTCGTACGGAATCAGCACAAACGCGACGTTTAGCTCCTCGCGGCTCAGTCTTCTCGATCGTGGATTCGCCTTCGCAATTGCGCACGTGCGTGGCGGCCAGGAACTCGGACGGCGTTGGTACGATGACGGCAAGCTCCTGAAAAAGAAGAACACGTTTACCGACTTTCTCGATTGTGCCGACCACCTCGCCGAGCAGGGCTACACCAGCCCCGGGCGCCTATTTGCCACCGGAGGGAGCGCGGGCGGTCTTCTCATGGGCGCGGTCGTCAATATGCGGCCTGAACTCTTCTGCGGCGTTGTGACCCGTGTCCCCTTCGTAGACGTCGTCACTACGATGCTCGACGACGACATCCCCCTCACCACCGGCGAATATGACGAATGGGGCAATCCAAACGACAAGGCGTATTACGACTACATCCTCTCCTACTCGCCATACGACAACGTTTCACCGAAGGCCTATCCCAACATTCTCGTCACCACGGGCCTCCATGATTCACAGGTGCAATACTGGGAACCCGCGAAATGGGTGGCGAAGCTCCGCGCCAATAAGACCGGCGGCAACCGCCTGCTCCTCAAAACGAACATCGAAGCAGGCCATGGCGGCGCCTCGGGAAGGTATGATGCCTACAAGGAAACAGCGCTCAACTATGCCTTCATGCTCGATCTTGCGGGCATCAAGGAATAAGCGCAACCCGCGTGGCTGTCCGGGATGATTTCCCCGGGCGGATTGGCGTCGCAAGGGGAAGGCGCGATAGCACGCGTTAGCGCTGATCGCGCTTCTTCTCCTCCGGGACGAGGTTCCCCTCAAGGTAGGCCTTCATCCGGCGTTGCGTCTTCTCGATCACCTTCTGCAACTGCTTCGCCTTCTTTTCCGCGTGGGGGTTTCCCGGGTCGATCTCAAGCGCTCGCTCCATGTACTTGAGCGCGTCCGGATAATCGCGGCTCTTGATAAAGCCAATCCCCACATTGATGGTGGCGACAACCAGCTTGCGGCGAATTCGGACGGAATCAGGATGCTTCTGAGACGCCAAGGCATACTGTTCCATGGCTGGCTGGTAATTCCGCTGTTCGAAATAGAAGTCGCCCATCGATTCGTCTTGCTCGAGTTGAACAGGCGTCTTTTTTCCGCCCCCATCGGCATCGTCACCCGGGGGCAGCTGTTCCTGGAGGCGGCCCATTTCCTCGTATTGCTCAGGCGTGTAGACGCGTGAGAGGGCCGAGCTCTCGATGAGCACGTTGATGTTGTTGGAAAGCATGTCCTTGGGGATCAGATAGAAGCGGGGATGGTCCGGATTGTAGAGGTTCATGGTCTTCCCCTCAATCACTTCCCCGTCCTCGAACTCCGCGACGATGTCCGTGCCACCCGGCGTGTAATCTTGAGTATTCTCACCGGGCTCGAACTCACCGTCGTAGCTCTTGACGTGGCAGACATACTTGATGTCCTCAAAGCGCACCCGCAAGGTCTCACCGGTCGCCACGCCGTCATCGTTCTCGCACTCCAGATGGAATCCGAAATCGCGAAGGTTCATCGTGCGGCAGGCCCCCTGAGCCTCTTGGCCGTTCCGGAAATGGACGACCAGCGCGTGGCGCGACCTCCGTTTGCGGCCCTCCGTCAGCCTCTGCTCACGCTCAAGCTCCTGCGCAACGGGCTTATAGTGCTTCTTGCAATACAGATTGCCCTCGTGCCGCGTGAAGCAATCCTGGCAGAAAAACGAGCCACAGACACAGCAGTATCCCGCTACGTCCCGCGTCAAGTGGTTCGGGCACTTCATATGCCACTCCTCCCGGAGCACACGCGATTGGCGCCCCAAGCTAAGGCCGCATACGTAAACGGTTTACGGCGGAAAGGCAGTGCCATGGGCAGAAAACACCGCCCGAGCACGTCCTTCACTGATCTATGCTAGAGCATTGATCGCCGCTTTGCAAGATGTGGCATCCGGGACGGGGTCAGTTTTCGGTGCCTATCCTGAGTGTGTATGCAAAAACTGAGGTAGAATATCTTGAACTGAGGCCCTCTATGCGGCATAGTGGAATTTTGACGGGCTAGGGTGGTCCCAAATGCGCAACTCAGTGCCAGGCGGATAGTTATGACGGCAAACCAGCAAGACGACTCGCACGTCCTTCCGGAAACCGCCTCCGCAGGCCCCCCGGCCGGAACATCGAGCGCCAGCATGCCGGACGACGCCCTGCCGGTCATCTGGAACATCCGGGAAGAGCGTAACTCCGACTTCGTGGGGCGCGATGCACAGCTCCTTCAGATAGAGCGCGACCTGTCTGAGCATGGCATCGCCGTTCTCAACGAAGACGCTCCACCCGTCGGAGGGATCGGCAAGACTCAGTTGGCACGCGAGTACGCGTACCGGCACGCCGGGGAGTATCAGGCCGTCTGGTGGGTACAGGCAGAAGAATCTGGCGTCCTCAAATTCGGGTATGCCCAGTTCCTGAGTGCGCTTAATCTCATTACGGGCGCGCCCGATGAGCCGCAGCACACGGTGGAAGCCGCTCGCGACTATTTCTCCAGTCACAGCGGGTGGCTTCTGATACTCGATGGGCTCGAGAGTCCCGAAGCCTTGGAGTACTTCCTTCCGGCCAATAGGGCGGGCCATGTGATCGTGACGACGCTACTGGGCGCGGTCTCGTTCCCATACACGAGCATACCCGTGGGTCCTCTCACACGCGCTGAATCGCTCCTCTATCTTGAGAATCGTCTACCGGATATCGACGCCGAGCAGGTCGAGTCGATCACGGACCAGCTCGATCGCGGGCCGCTCATTCTGCATCTGATCACACGGTATAGCACGGGCGCCAACCTCAGCGTCCGCGATGCCCTAGAGGCGTTACGCTCGAAGACACCGATTCCGCTGCGGAGCAACGTCACAAAGGAAGTCTACAAAGGCGTGCTCCGCATCATCGTGGGGATGACGCTTGAGCACCTCGGAAAACGCGACGCGTCCGCACGGGACCTAGCGGCGCTCTGCGCCTTCTTGGGCCCACACGACATCCCCGTCTTCCTCCTGAACCAGGAAACCGACGGCCTCTCCAATCGCCTCTCGGAAACCGTGCGCGACGAGGAGGCCCTGAACGATTGCCTGGACACTATAGAAGCTCTTGGACTCATTGAGCGGCAGAGCACCTCTATCTCGATGCACGAGATTGTTCAGGAGGCCATCCGCGAACAGCTCACGCAGGAATCGCACAGGGCATGGGCCAACGCCGCGGTGCGTCTCATCACGAATGTCTTTCCTTTCAAACAGAGCTATCGGACGCCCATCCCCGAGTGCAACCGGCTGCTTGCCCACTGCCTGGCCGCGACCCAATACGCCGAGGAGGCCGACGTGGCCAAGGAGAGCTCTGCATCGCTCCTCTACCACCTGGGCCTATACATGCACGGACGTAGCGCCCTGGACGAAGCCAAGAATTGCTACCTCCTCTCGATCGCTATTGGGCACAAGGTGTACGGCGTTACGCATCCTTCCTTCGCCACACGCATCAACAGCCTCGGCATCGTCGAGCACGAACTAGGCAACCTCAGAGAGGCCAAGGAGTGTTTCGAGAAGGCCTTCGAAATCTGCGAGGCGCTCTTCGGTCCGCTTCACGAGGCGGTCTACACAGCAGACGACGACGCCATGCTTACCATGCCAATACGCAACCTTTGCATCATCCTCGAAGAACTCGGCGACATCGAAGCCGCCCAGTCCACCTACGAGCGCGCCATGAAGATCTACCTCGAGGTCTATGGCTGGAACCATCCCACGGTCGCCGAGTGCGCCAACCGCTTCGGTCGGACCTGGCACCGCCTTGGCAAACCGGCCAAGGCGAGAAACTGCTTCGAGAAGGCCGTCCTGGCCGAGGAGAGTTCGGCCGAGGCCGACGGCGAGATTCTTGCCCTCTACCTCAGCAATCTGGGCTCCGTGCTGCTGGAACTAAACGAGCTGCCCCTTGCACACGAGCGCCTCGAGCGCGCCTTGCGCCTTGACAGGCGGGCCTTCGAGGGCCAGCATCCCGCGATAGGGCGCGACCTCGCCAACCTCGGCAATGCCAACCGCCTCCTGCAGCGTTTTGAGGATGCTGAACGGTGCTACAAGGAGGCCCTGGACATCATCGAGGCGGTTGATGGGGAGGATTCGGCCCATGTCGCGGCCTTGCTCAACCATCTCGGCGTCGTCCTCGTCGAGCTCGGCAAGGCCACCGAGGCGCGCACGTGTCTTGAGCGTGCCTTGGCCCGGAATACGGCGCGCCAAGGCGAGGACTCTCCTGAGACCATTCGCAGCTTAGTCAATCTTGGACGCGCTCTCGACAGCCTCGACGAACACTCGGACGCGATGGAACACTTCAAACGGGCCCTAGATATCGTCGAGGCCGGCAACGGCAAGGAAAGCGAGCGTCAGGCCACGATCATCTATCGAATCGGGCGCTCGCATCACGCCCACGACGAGTTGGAGGAAGCGGTCCAGCACCTTCAGCGCGCAATGAAGATCGACAAGAACCTGTTCGGCGAACAACACCCCGCCGTCGCGCGGGACGCCTTCGCGATTGGCAACGTCCTGGCGGACATGAACGACAACATGGTCGCCATGGGTCACTTCACGCTGGCGCTCGACATCTACGAGAATACGCTTGGCAAAAATGACCCCAAGGCACGAAAGGTCCGCAGCAAGCTGGACCAACTGGGCCGCTAAGAGTCGGATCTGCCCTCTAATGAGGGCGGTCGATTGGCCATGTAGGCATTGCCGGATTGATCCGGGCGCATGTGTGACTGGCCCGGAAAGGACGGGTTGATATGAACATGGACCGCTTTTCAGTCATAGCTATCTTATTTGCCTTGCTCCCGGTA
>SDBV01003468.1_pt1 | contig 23262 bp, 20 predicted proteins | sample 2277081 | NCBI WGS metagenome assembly SDBV01 (sample SAMN10402039, study PRJNA504765) | marine sediment metagenome | isolation source: marine sediment core GS10_PC15, 223 cmbsf | place: Arctic Ocean: Southern Knipovich Ridge | collected 2010 | reverse complement strand
ATGAGCTCCATACGAAGGGAGGATTCGGGCCTCAATTCAAAGTGAGGAGGAACCCAGTCATGACAACGGGATTGGAAGGAGTAGCAGCGAAAGCTCGAGGGGAAGCGAATCTCCAGTTTACATCGTTGTGCCATCACGTCAACCGGGAGCTGATATGGGAAAGCCTGTGCAACACATCGAAAGAAACAGCCCCTGGTGTAGATGGCGTGTCGGTGGGAAGGGCGAAGAAGGATTTTGGGGTATGGGTTGAGGAGATGCTTAGGTCCGTTCATCGAAAAGGCTATAAAGCGCCGGCGGTGAGGCGAGTCTGGATACCCAAGCCGGGTAAGAAGGATAAGCGACCGTTAGGTGTGCCTTGTGTGGCGGATCGAGCACTACAGAGAAGCACTGCTATAGTGCTATCGAGTATCTATGAGCAGGACTTTCTGCCCTGTTCTTTTGGAGGCAGACCCAGGCTAGGAGCGCACAATGCCTTGGCTACATTGAACGAAATTATTGCAGGCAAGAAAGTTAGCTGGGTAATGGAAGCGGATCTGAAGAACTTCTTTGGTAGTTTAGACCATGGATGGCTACTACGCTTCGTGGAACATCGAGTCGGAGACCCAAGGATACTGAGTCTGATCAGCCGATGGCTGAAGGCCGGTATTCTGGAGGATGGTGAGCTGCATTCGAGCGAGAAGGGAACGCCGCAAGGCGGGTCGATTAGCGTACTTTTGAGTAATGTGTATCTACACTATGTCATAGACCTTTGGTTTGAAAAGGTTGTGAAACCCAAGCTAAAGGGCGAGGCGTACCTGATTCGCTATATCGATGACTTTGTTGTGTGTTTTCAGTATCGAGCGGATGCGCTTCGCTTCCAGGATGTCCTGCGAGCCAGGCTGGCTAGATTCTCGTTAGAACTGGAACCGGATAAGACCAGGTTGGTCGAGTTCGGACGATTTGCGTTGCGGCACGCCAAGGAAAGAGGGAAAAGGCTTGAGACAATCTACTTCCTGGGATTCACCCACTACTGCACCCAAAACCGTAAAGGAAACTTCATGGTGGGGCGCAAAACGGAGCAATCCCGGTTTAGGAGAAGCGTCAGTAAGCTAACCCAGATAATGCGTGGTATCAGACATCATGCTGTAGCTGACCAAGCGGCGCAGATCAGTCAGTTCTTGAGAGGACATTACACCTACTACGGGATCGGTGGCAATCTTCGATCTCTGCAGAGGCTGCATCGCATTGCCGAGAGGTATTGGCATAAGATGCTGTGCAGCCGAAGTCAGAAAAGCTACATTCCTTGGGAGAAGTTTCAGCAAATGAAGTTGACCACTCCGCTACAGCAACCAAGACTCTACATGCCGTTTTCGGCCATGAAAGAGTACGCTGTGCTGTGAGACAAATTTCGAAGAGCGTAGTGCGGGAAATTCGCACGCTACGTTCTGAGGGGGTTGGGACTGCCATTCAGGCAGTCCCTTCTACCCGGCGCTGGAGTGCAACTCTGGTATGGATGAAAACCTCATCCTATAGCCAGGGGAGTCTCCAGCCTACTCGAACATCAAAAGAGTTAGAAGGGAACTCTACCGAACCAATGTCTCCATGTCGAAAATGGCCAACGGGGACGTTTTGACGCGCGAGGTTAATCTGAACTTCAGAAATATCGATTCCTGTAATCTTGTGTTCTTTTGCGATCTCAATATCTGCTGGATCGCCCGATCCGCAACCCAAATCGAGTACGGATGAGTCAGGCTCCAGCCTGTTCAAAAGTTCGTTGAGCCATCGCATCCGAGGCCATTTTATCTCCCCTTCAAGACGAGCGTATTCGTGAGCTACTTTGTCATAACCACGCTCGACCATTCGCTTGGTATTATCAAAACTTGACGATTTATTCATGTCCCTCCCAAACTTTCACTCTTGTTTTTGCCGTTCAACGCCCTGGTAAGCTGCGGCGCCGACTGCGTCAGTCCCTCACCGTCTATGCCGTGGTGGCGCAGTCCCAAACGCCACTTCGCCGTCAGCTTCACCAGGATGTTGTACGGCGTTGCTGGGTCGATAGCTCACAAGTCGCAGAATCAGTCCCTACGTAGAACGACACCAGATAGACTATTCCCTGGCCGCATAATGCGGCTTCAACGGTCGGACGCCATGATTCTTGGCTGCTTCAACCATCACATCAACATTGGGGGAGGCGGCAAAATGCACACCACCGTCGAAAAGACCGGGAAGGTCATTCGGCAACATGACAGGATCGTAGTAGAAGATTCTGATGTCGCGGTCCTTCGACTCGAGTATTCCCTGCGCCAGATCGGACTTGAACAGGCCGAGGAAGAGTTGCTCACTGCCTGCAATCATTGATTTGACGTCTGTGTTCAGAAGGCTCCTGCCTATGCAGACCGCTATGCGAGAATCAACGCCAAGTGCAGCCGCGGCTGTTGCCTCGGAGTTGCAGCTCAAGATGGCTTGCTGGAGACGTTCCTGCTCAACAATCGCTTGCGCAACACGTTCGCCCGACTCTGCGCCCCCTCTGAGATGAACGAAGAGCCAGATATTGATTGGCATGATTTGAAGTGCCTCTTCCAGAGTCGGAACTCGCTCTCCCTCGAACTGCCCAGACTTCCAGCTGCCGGCATCCAAGCGCCTTATCTCTTCCAGCGTAAGCTCTGACACGGCACCGCTTCCGTTTGTTGTACGATCCACCGTCACATCATGCATGAGAACCAGTTGTCGATCTTTAGTGAAACAAGCATCCATCTCGACCATGTGGGCTCCCAAACGGATGGCTTCGCAAAAGGCGGCGCGCGTATTCTCCGGATGTGTGTTCGAGGCACCTCGATAGGCACAGATTCCACGCGTGGGTAAACTGCGAGAACCAGCGGAAGACACCGCTCCTGCTAGCATGACTGTCATACTAAGCTCTGCAAACGCGAGACTGAATGTCATTTCTCTCCCTCCTCGCGAGCGACTTCATAGTATTCTTCACCCGTGTGTCTGCGATTTGTGTGTCCAGAACCCAATAGCCTCTCCTTATCCGACGTACGTAGATGTGCTGAAACCGTACCTCTATGCCGTACAACGACCCGGATGAGCCGCCGCGCCGGTTTCATTAAGTGCAGTTGTACAGGAAAAGTGATCAGCCGATCTCAAGAGCTCTCACGCGGTCCGCTCCATCCGATTGTTAAATTCAAATTGCCTTCTCGCTTATACTACCATAATTCTCGTCGTTTGCTTATTCCGATACCGTTCTTGTTCTTTATATTTTCTTCTGCGCGGTCCTGGCGCAGGCGATGTCCATTGCGTTGGGATGGCGTTGGCCACAGCGTAGGGAGCGTAGGGCGGGACGTCAATAGGGTGGGCCAGCGGGGCATATATTTGATGATACAATCAATTACATTAGTCATTATCTAGAAACTGTATAATAGACTCAGATCGATATGCTTCTTCCCCGGAATTTAACAGTGTGATTCAGCTGCGAGCGGCGCGTCATTCGATTACGACTCGCGCCGATCGTCAGCTGCAATCACGAGTTCTGCTGCCCCGGCATAGCTGCTTCGACTTCCGGTACCTGGCGAAGCCTTCGCGGGAGCCTTGAGGTCCTTCGACCGTCTACTTCTCCTTTGGAGTGAGTGCCATACCGAGCTGCATCATCATGCCCAGCGAATCGAATTCCTCCCTCTGCTCGACGACCTTGCCGTCGCTGATGCGGCTGATCAGGATCCCGCTGCACTCAACCTTGATGCCAGTTGCCGGGATGCCTTGGAACACGCCCTGGTGGGTACCCGTTTGGACGAACCTGAACACGACCGTATCCCCATCGGCAACGAGGCTTTCCATCCTCCAACTGATGTCCGGGAAGGCCTTCCGGAGGTTCTTGGTCGTGGACACCAACTCCTCCCTCGACAGAGGACTTCGACTGTTGGATGGAAAGTAGAAGCCATAGTCGGGAGTCGTCAGATCCTTCAGGGTCTCGTAGTCTCCGTTGCCCCACGCCTCGAAGAACGTGCGCATCAATTCCTTGTTCTGTTCCTCTACTTTCATTTTTTCTCCTCGCGAGCCTCGCTGAACGAAGGTTCGCTTGAATCACTTTCCTTGAGAGCTGCTTTGTCAGCAGAACGTCCTGTTCAGCTGTTTGGCAGCGCAGCATTGAAGGCCCAAAGAATTTAAACCCGACGCAAGAAGCCCATCCCCGCTAATAGTTTTCAACACAAAGCGCCAAATCTGTTGCAACAGTTTGTTATTTTTACAAAACTTAATTCCCGGATCTTTCATAAGTGTAAGTTATACTATCAGTCCAATTCTTAAATTTCATAGTTCCACCAATTGCAGAACTGCACTCAAGTAATTCAATTGTCTTTTGTTGGTTAACATATCGCGGCCTGCGGCCGCAACCAAACATGAATTCTTAGAGAGACCGATATGAGTTTCCCACAATCGACGAGCTCCGGGCTTTCAGCGGCCCTCCGCTCGTCTCATGTGGAAAACTCTCACAAGGGCGAACCTTCTCAACTCAGCTATCAATAGAAAAAGGAGTCACTCTTGAGGTATAAATGTTTTAGCGCAAAACAAAATCTCAGGAGGACTCCATGGATTTATTTATACAGAAATACAGGAAAAAAGTCATCAGCATTTTAAGCGGATTCGACCGGGTGGTATTGAAGGGAACTCTGCGGGCCATATCCTACGTGGCGGGCATGAGGAGCTTTCTCTACGACATGGATGTGCTTCTGAAGGACTTCAGCTCCTATGTGGAAAGCACTACCAATTTGCTCAGAGAGGCTTCCACGGAGGAAGCAGGAAGGCTGAACCGGCCGATCATCTATCTGGCCTCTAGTCAGCCCCGCAAAGAGCTGATCGCCAGGAAGATCATGAGCCGGGATGGGATCACCGAGGGGCTGATCTGTGTTCTGAGCTGTGTGGAGCCATGCATCAGCTATTACATTCGAAGGGATCGGCAGAGTAAGAAATTGTTGCTGGAACGAGCCCAGAGGAAGTGCCTGCATCTGTACCATTATTGGATCGACCCGGTGTTCGGCTTCATGAGCGGGAGGCTTCAAACCTGGTTTCCCTTCAGCATCCAGCTCTGTCTGAACGGTCGGGAATGGCTTTCTCGGCAAATGGATCAGGTGGGTATGAGCTACAAGCGAGAGGAAAATTGTTTTCTTGGGGTTGAAGATTTCCCCAAAGCTCAGAGCCTGATGGATGCCCAGCTGTGTTTCGGCTGGACCGAAGCCCTGAAGTTAATCGGCTTGAAGATCAATCCCGTTCACCAGCAGATCTTTCACCTTTATCCTGTGGACTACTATTGGAGCGTCTATCAAAGCGAATGGGCTACGGATATTCTCTTTAGCTCCTCTCGAGCTCTCTCTGAGATCTACCCCCAGTTGGTGCGGGCAGCAATCGCCACCTTCTCCAGTCCCGATGTCATGCGCTTTTTGGGAAAGCGGCTGCATGGCAATTATGCAGGCGAGCTGATAAGCGATTACAAGAGCCGTCGGGAAGGCATTCGGGTCAAACATCGTGCCGGAGCGAACTCGGTAAAGATGTACGACAAGCGCGGAAGGATCCTGCGAGTAGAGACCACCCTTAACGATCCGAAACCGTTCAAGGTGTTTCGGCCTCTGGAAGGAAACCCTCAAGGTCCGTGTGCCTGGAGACCGATGAGAAAAGGCATCGGCGATCTACCCAGGAGGGCTCGTATCTCACAGAGCGCCAATGAGAGGTATCTCGATGGCCTGGCAGTCCTCGACACTGATAGCCCGATCCTTAAAATGATCGATCCGGTTTGCAGGACAGTTCTCTGGAAGGGGCGCAGAGAGCGTGCCTTGCGGCCTTGGTCAGAGGAAGATAAACTCCTGCTGCACGCGATCACTCGGGGGGAGTTCTCCGTCAACGGTTTTCGCAATCGCGATCTTCTCCCTTACCTCTTCCCAAAGGTTCTGCCCAAGACCGAAGAAAGACGGCGTGCCTCTGCTCGGGTAACCAGAAAACTCCGCCTGCTCCAAGCTCATGGCATCATCCGAAAGGTGACTAACACCCATCGTTATGTGTTTACGAAGAAAGGGCAAGAAATAGTTTTGGCGATTCTAAAATATCAGAGCGTAACTTTGAAACAACTGGAGAAGGCTGCTGCATGAAATCTTGTTAGAATAACAAGATTTTTGGGTATCATAGTATATAGGGGAATATCAAAAATTATATTCTTTAGATCATCGTTTTCAACTATTACTGCAAAAGTTTCCCTTAAACCATCCCATGGATTAATTTGCGGCCATGTGTTTTCATAAGTAGCGGTACTGGCTGTACCAATATTTGTAATTGTAATATTTCCGTATGTAACTCCACCTGTTGCTGAAGTAAATTCCCATTCTCCCTTCATTGTGTTTTTATCGTAGGTTTCTTCATCATTTTCATTTTCTGGTTGTGAGCATGCTACAAAAAAACTTATTATTACTGCCAAAAAAAAGAATAATAATTTCTTTTCCATATTATTACATACTCCTTATGTTCTAAAGTCACGACAATAGGCGAGACAAGTTCAAGTTGGTACTATTTACTAAGCAAAAGGTAATTAGAGAGATAAAACTTTTTAGAAAACTTATATTCATTTTCTTTAAATTCAATGTAGCCTTCGTGATCAGATTCACCAACCTTTTTAGTATCTCACGTTTAACTTTGTTGTATTCGGACACAAATTAACTATTTAATCTTAAAATAAGATAATTCTTTCGTAAATATAACATTGAGTTGACCCGCCGCGCCGGATCAAAGAGTACTCCCAGTGTACGATGTCTCACCGCCCATGTCCAAGTGCACTCTCTCGGTCGGGTCCAACGATTCGTTATGGCTCTCCCGGGTTTGCTGCTGTGAATTGGCTTGTATTCTTTATTTCGCCATTCCGCCAACTCGGTCCTGTTAGGGTACAATGCCTCCTTTTTGCTCAACATCTCGTTTAATTTTTTCAAGCGACCGGTAATCACTTGGGAAAATAGTGTGTGTGGCGTACACTGGATAAGTCATCGATATAGTCTTTCGCTCAAAAAAGTCATAATTAGCAAAGAATGTTATATCTACGATGTCAGGACTAGGCTTGTCGGATTCAATTGTGAGGAGATATCCAAACGGTGGATATGAGATCTCTGTCATATAGCTGGTTTTTTTGTTTTCGAGTGTGTACTTGTTCAAGTCTATCTTTGTCGTGTGAGGGGTCGCTCTGTGCATGCCACCAACATTGAAGTAGATGTAGAATTTATATCTGTTCGGGAGATATTTTTTGTCTCTGTTAAGCACAAATTGTGCGAGATCTACGTTGCGATCTCTAAAATCAATTGAATTAATTGATAGAAACATGCTTGAGATCTGCTTTATGACGGCCAGCGGGAAGAAGTCCATCATATATATCAATTGCGGTCTATAATTGCTCGCTTGAAGTATTTGCATACCCTTCTTGCAGAAGGCGACAAACTTAGAACCATAGTAACCACCGGTGTCACTGTTACATTTCGGACAAAGACTATAACTGCCCATTCCCTTCTGGTGTATCTTCAAGTTCGATGGATTGAGGCCTTCTTCCGCAGCAGATTCAGGGTGCATCTCCGAAATGAGGACTCCAGTGTCATTGAACGCCTTACGTGCAGGTATGTGCTCATACGTCAGCTCTGATTCAATGCCGCAAATATGACATCTGTCTATTACTCGGTCTAGAACCATTTGTATTTACTATGTGCCACCTATTTGGCAATGACATGGGACAAGACTTTGAGAGCTATAACGACCTTTTAACCTGTGCCCTCGCAGCGACCGAAGGGAGCGAGAAAGCATCAGGTTAAAAAGACATGTTATGTTTTAGTCTGCTGACCAACGTGCTTCAAATTGATCACGCTCCATTTTAAGACCTTGTTTAATTTTATTCGAAATTTCTGCATTCATCATTGGTAACATATTCAGGCTTTGGCTTACTGCTGCTCGAATTCCGGCCAAGCATGTCTTCGTTTTTATCCAATTCTGTGGACTGAATACTCTATTTGATGGTTGCGGCTCATTTGCCGCCGATTCCAACGCAAAACTTAATGATCTCCCCGCTAAATCGACAATCTGATCAATTAGATTCCCCTCCAATACCCTATTGATAGTAACACTTGGATCTGGAACACTCTCCATCGGCATAGAATTGGATACACCAAAACAAACAGATATTGCATAAAGATGGTGGTATGGCGCATAAGCGCGCATTACTAACAAACTCTCATTAAGTCCTAAAGGATTGTCTTTAGTCCACTTGTCCCAAATTTTTTTCATCCATACATTTAATGCCTGCGATTTTTCAGGAGAATAGTCTTTTTTAAATAGTTGTTCAAAATACTTATCGAAAATCTTTGTTTCACTGTAAGCGATATTTGGTCTCTGAGAATGCCATGAAATAAGATACTTTCCTAAATCGACTAGATCCAAGACAAAATCCTTATCCTTTGACGCCAAAGGCACCTCACCTCGCTTAGTAATGAAACATCCAGAAGGATATTTCTGTTCATATGATTTCTTTATATTAAGATCTCTTTTGTCATTACTCCTTAGATCCCTTGGCTTTACAGCACTTTGAAAATTAGTATTTATACTAATTTTATCCCCTTTTTCTTTTTGAGGGATTTCATAGAATCTAAACAATATATACGTCTCTTCCAGTTGTTTCACTTTTTCGCTGCAATTTAGAATCGTTGTAAGTGATTGACAGCCATTTACAACACTAAATCCTTGCAAACTTAATAATTGATTTTTCAGATTCAACTTGTCGCATATAGCAGTGATTCCGTTGTGATAAAAGAAGAAATCTTTATGATTATCCGAATATATTGTGCTTTTGATTCCTTTATTAACTCTGTTACTTAGTCCTAGACTTTGTCGCACATTCTTCTGAAATAGTGTACCATCTTTGATTCCAGGCATTTTAACACATTCATTTAATGGAATCGCGGCGATCACAACCTTATTTCCTGAGATTTCTACCTCCATTGCTTTGCTTTTTGATAGGTCTATTTTATGGTTAATTGATGGATTATCTTTTTCAAGCGCCATATCATATCTGCGCTTTAATTCATTACTATCGATTACTTTTAATGAAGCGTAAAATTCATTGTTTTCACTTAAATCCACTAGCTGGGTCTGAAATGTAGCCAAATCTTCTTGTGCTGCTTCCGTGAGAATTCCGGTTGTAATAAGTTCAAATTCAATTTCATAATCATCTTCTAAAGCTTTCGAAACTTCTGATAATTTTCTTTTTAATTTCAAATTTCCAACCTCTTGAAGCCTTACCAGATCTCTTAGTTGAATCCAAGAGGACAACACTTCCCTCAACGGCTCAGCATCAACAGCGCCATTACCAATGAATTTTCCTTGCATTACATATATTGTCTGATGATCATCATCTATGAAAATTGCATCGATTTGTTTGTCATCTGCTCCATCCGTCATATCATCTCTAGTCTCGTTCATATCTCTGAGATGAACATTGCGAAGGTACCAAGCAACAAATCGTTGCCCATCGTTTGGGAAATTCTGGCTGTAAAACTTTGCTTTTATTTCTTCTATTATTTTTTGATACACAGCATTTTCTCCTATAAAAGGAATCTTTTTGAAACATAACGCCCCGGTTAACTTGCTTGAGGAGCGTAGCGACGAAAGTCAAGTTCAACCGGAGCGTTATGCGGTCCACCGGTCCGCTACTACTGCTTGCTGACAGGAGCTGGCGCATCGCTCGAGAAAGTCAGCGCCACGATTAACCACTCGTCACCGATCTTCTTCCATACCAACAGGTACTTGCCAACATCCACAAGATCGCCTTCGGGACCCGCTAGGACCGTCCGGCTGACTCCGTATTCGTAGGCCAGATCCCCTCCCTGGGATACTGTGAGGTGCGACCCCTTGGCGGAGAACTCCTTCAGTTGACCGCCTTCGAAAAGCTGCCGGTAATTCCCGGCAATCGCTTCGTGTCCCCGGATCTGCGGAGCGCCAGCAGGCTGCACAATCGCATCCTTCGCATAGAACGTGAGCGAACCCTCGACGTCCAGCGCCGCTTCCGCGCCCACGATGCCGTCGCTGCGTGCACGCAGAGCTTCGGTTTCAGCAGTCATATCGACCTTTGGCGTGCCGCAACATTCTAGTTCTTGGTCGTTCATGTTATTCTCCTTTTTGTTTCAGCAGTCACATCGACCTTCGCCGTGCCGCAACTGATGGCTGCGACTGTGGCTGCTGCAAGCAGTGTCCCCGAGATACTTCGACGCACAGGATCCTCCGTTTGACATATCCGTTCCACGGCGGCCGTTTCGGACAACCCTGCAATCCGCATAACATAGAGTTGACCCGCCGCGTCGAAATAAGTTATATCTTCAGTCTATGGCTCTTCACTGACGGACAATATTGGGACCCGCGCGGTCGGGTCCAACGACTTGTTATAACGCGCCCATCCCCAGTCTATCGACACTATACTTATGTTTTCTTAATTCATAAGGCTCCAATCCACCTTCGAGGTGTTTGATTACCTCTTTCTTAGCATCCTTAACGTCTATTGCACCCAAGCACTTTACATTTGCCTGCTTTGCGTTGCTTCTAATAGCAATATACATGTCTGTATCTGATGACACTGCTACGCTAGGATTGTGCGTAGTTATTATAAACTGCCTTTGCTCTTTACTGCTCCTTAAATTTTGCGAGACATCCTCCCAAACAGTCGTTATATCTAGAGCATCTTCTGGCTGATCCATAATAACAGGACACGTTCCATCAGAAAGTGCAATTATTAGCAACGCGGTGCATTTTTGCCCAGTAGATATTTCATTTAGCGGAGAATATTCTTGTTTTGCGATTCTGTACTCAATTACAGGCACATCCTCAGGCGAGTAACCATATTCCAGTTCAAGAATTTCTTCAAAAGAGTAGCTTGTCTGGATTTTCATAATTATTTTATCCGCTACTTCTACGGACAGATTGGCTCCATTAGCAAGTTTATTTATTTGCTTAGTAATCACAATTGGCACAAATACGTGAGGTAGGAAGTTATCAACAATGGCTTCCGTTTGTGACTTCCTAACGTTTGCTCCCCTAAGTAATTCAACCAATCTATTTAGGTATTTTTTCCTATTTGCATTATTGGTTAACTTCAGCCTTATTTTATTGTTTGATATTTTGGTTAATTCGGCGTATTTTGCTTTCCGATTATTATATATTTGTGAATGTGCATCGAGAAAGCTTTTTATCAGGATTTTCCTCTCCGACAGAATTGTGCTTTTCTTCTTCTCCCCACGGCATTTAACAATTTTGTTATTTAGCTTATTTTTTTCATCAGTCAACCTTTTTCGTTGTACATTAAGCTTCTTTTTCTCATCTTCATTAGATACTGATTTTTTATATTCTTGCTCTTTCTTTTTAAAACTTACTAACCACTTCTCGTATTTGGCATTTATGAGATCGTTTGCCTTCTTAATAGTCAAGCCTATATCTGTTACGCCTGATGTTATCTTTTTTATTGAACCTTTTATAACATTGATGTCTGCTAAAAGTTGCTTGTCTGATGCTACATCGCTTGGTAAATCCGGAACTTCTAAGTCTTTTATATTTTCGTCCCAGAAATCAACAATTGATCCTAGATCTTCAAGGAATTCTATCTGGTTTTCAAACGTATATTTCTTTGACTCATATTTTTGATATTCGCTGAATACTTTGCTTGCTTTATTGTTTGGGGAAAGTTGCGAATTGATGTCACTAATTTTTTCCTTTAATGTCGCTATTTCTGTGCGTAGCTCATTATACTCAATTTCCGCCCTAAGAGATTTTGCATAGTTTTTATCATTGTCACCTAGTTTTTTGGTAATCTCTTTAATAGTTTGCCTTTCCCTTGTGTTATCAATGAAGCTGTCAATCAATTCAATTTGTGACCTTGGTTTTTCTGATATTTTTAAGACTTCTGTCTGACTATAACATAGGACTCTGAACAGTTTATTTATATCGCCTTGATATTCTTCTCCAGTAGACTCATTAATGCATTTAAATTCAGGATTATCCGAAAATGTTTTTTTCAACCTATACCGTGCGCCGCTTTCCAATTCGATTGATGCCTCAACAAAATTGTCATACCCTAGTTGCTTTTCTAGTTTACCCAGATGGTCATTCCTTATTTCATCATCGTTGGATTCCTGATTAAGTACAAACCTTATGTATTCCACAATAAGTGATTTACCAACGCCTTTACCGCCTATAATGCTATTTAGACCACTATGAAATCTGACATTTTGGTGCTTCATGAACCCGTCAGATGCCTTTAGATCAATGATTCTCGCAAAGCGAGATGGCTTAAATTTTTCCTTTTCCTTGAGTCTTACATCTGGATCAAAGAAACATTGCATTAAGCCTTCCAAATCAACCTTTTCGTCTAGCTTTAGAAGAGTATATCTGGAGCCAATTCCGTCCAAGGAATGTTTACGCTTATCATTTGGATTTGGATTGTCTGATGATTGTATTACCGGAGGATGTCGATTAAATCCAAATTTCTTTGTGAATTTTTCCGGAAGTTCCGAGGTGTCACACTCAACCGCCATGTATTTTGAACAATTAAACAGATTTTTTTTTGGAGTGGGCTGTAAATCCTTGAACGCACCTCTAATATCATCTATATGAGGTAAGATCGATATCGCGCCGACTTTTTCGATCTCATCAAGGATTTCTATTTCGCTTAACTTGCTGATTGCTGTCGATTTACCGTATTGATCTGGATGTATTTTAAGTTGGTTTAGCAAATACTCTATGTCTTTCGACCGTTTTGTTATGTCGAATATTGCCAAGATGTGTATGCCTGCGCTCGACGTTATTTCTACGCCAGGGAAGACTACTAAACTTGTAGAACTAGCTTCCGCGATTATATCATCGATCCATCCGGCCGTATTGTGGTCGGTAATCGCTATTACTTCTAACCCGACGTCTATGCACTTCTTTACATATTTTTTAGGAGTAACTTTTTCTCCGGTGAAACAACTTGATGCCGGAGTATGAAGATGCAAATCCGTCATTTTGTACGATAAGCCTTTCACTTTTTTTCTCCTTTTTTTGGTGCGTTATAACGCTGAGCTGACTTGCGCCCTCGCAGCGACCGAAGGGAGCGAGAAGGCGACAAGTCCAGCGAGATGTTCGGCGATTCCTTAGAATTCACAATTCTGGATCGAGCTGTTTCCTTACGGAGCAACACAAATCGCAAATGGTATAGTATCCGCATTCCTCCAACTGGATTCCTTGTTTAATACTATCTTCAACAAATCCTTGAACACCTTTGTTTAAGATAGCCTTGATATCGGGTATAGAATATGGATCATGAGATTCAAGTATTTTGATAATATTGCTAGCTTTTGCGTTTCCAAGGGCGTAGCCTTTGCATATTGGGATATAGCCATTTGGTTCTATACAAATGCTTTGTATGTCGTCCAATCTGTTCATATAAGGTAGATCTTGACAGGAGATACCGGGAAAAGATCTTTTTCTATCAAAGTATTCACTTAAATTACCCACAGCTCTACCATCGGGTTCCATGACATTCCCTTCACTTACGGGAATGGAAAGATCCTCCAGTTCTGTCAGAATGATTCGGGTCTTTGAATCATATCGATTCTCGGCATCTGAAGAGGCCAGCCAACATGGATTCCATTTGATGTTGGCTATGCCAAATTCCAAAAGAGCTTCCGCTGAATGCCTAACTATATCCAAGGGAATGCATTCCTGGTGAAAAGCATCCACCGAAATTGCCACATAATTTACCCCGGATGAAGCTAACAACTCAGCTATCTTTCTTATCTTGCTTTTATCTCTTGTCCAATATCCGTTGGTAATTACCTGTCGCTTATCTATGCCAATGGTAGCTGCCTTTTCATGTATAGCGCTCACTATTTCTGGATATAGTAATGGTTCTCCGCCAAAAGTCATTATCGAATCGAGATCATATTTGGTCCCGATTTCTTCTACTGCCTCAACTGCCATGTTTTTATCAATATGGACTGGATAGCTCTTTTCTGTTCCTGTGTTGTAGCAATGGATGCAGTGGGATGTGCATCTGAAAGTAACGAGGAATTCTAATCTTTTGAGATTTACATAATCACTCATACCGATTTGCTATCTTCGTACTATCGACTGCCGAACGTCAAGGGTCACCGGCGCGTTTACGCGTCCGGTGCACCGATTTGTTGTGCACTATATGTCGGTTGATAAAAAGCATTCGTGTAGTATTTCGTATGGATTCATCATGTAAGTGCGATGAAGAACTTTGCCATCGAACAGAAGCGCATCCTCAAACCTATCCAATATGACTTTTCTTCCCATTTTTCCTTTCAATACTTTTTCTTCAAACCATCTTACCTCTTCACTCTCCATGCTTGGTTTAAGTTCTCCTGAGAGGTAGTCTGCAGTGAACGAAAAAATGATTCTGGAATTTTGGATATTTGAATAAACAGCAACTAGATTCAGGTTTATTACTTCGACACCGCTTTCTTCGTAAACTTCTCTATGCAAACCATCCAGGATACTTTCCCTTTCGTCCAAATGACCGCCCGGGAGTTCCCATCCTCGATCAGGATCAGGAGATTTAATAGCGAGGAAATGACCTTGCTGGTTTCTCACTATTGCTGTCACTGCAACTGTAAAATTGTAATTCATTCTTTCTGCACAACATTATATATTCAGCAGTTTTGTCGGTAACTAGATTAATTTTATCCGTTCGCAGAGCAAATTGCAAGAACAGACCAAGCGAGCCGGCGCAAAAGCAGCAGAACACATTCCCCCATATTAGTTATATAGAAAACCCATGAATAGAGGTTCTGCTCAGTGAACGACTTTGCCTCTTTTCTGTGTCCCTTCGGTAAGCGTGCGTAAGCCTTGATTCTGGACGCTGGGCGGCAACATCTGGCCGACTAATTGCGTTCTGCTGCCTCAAGCTGCTGCTTGTAGTTCCAGGGAAGCCACCGATCGGGATGCTTGAACACGTCGGCCGAGTGTTTTTCAAGGATGGTCAGGTACTCAAGGGCATTTACACCGGAAAGATTGCAGGTATGAATGATGCTCATGTAGAGATCTCCGATGTTTGCGCCATGGAGGGTCTTGTAGAAAAGAGAGTTACGCCTGTGCCGAATGGCCATTTTTAAGCAACGTTCAGCGATGTTATTATCTAGAGGTGCGTTAGGTACCCTGAGGAAACGCGTCAGAGGTATCCAGTGGTTCAGCATGTAGGCAAAAGCCTGCCCGAGACTGGAGTTGGGCTCAACCTTCTTCTCAGCCAACTGTTCCTCCAGCCATTTTTTTAGTTCCCCCATCAACGGGCCGCTGTGGCTTTGATGAAACTCGAGCCGCTGCTCAGCGGACATCTTCTGTTTCTTTGTCTGCGCCTCATTCTTGTAGAGCTGCTTAAATGTCTCAAGAACGAAAGTACACTCCACAGGAAAGATCCCCGCAATATCCACAAAATACCGTCGGGCATGAATGTTACAGTTGGCTAGTATGACCTCGAAGTCTTTGGGTACGTTGCGCGAGAGAGCGTCGCACATCTGGATGGGTGGACTGCGACCCGCTTCGCGTTGCTTCAGCAGTTCCGTCATGTTCTCCCCGGCGTGGTTCCGGCCTGAATAGAAAAGGGCTATCTTATGTTCGCCGGTCTTGGAGATGATCGCAGTGGTAAAGATCCCAGTTCTGGTTTCTTTTCCCGGCTCTTGCTCGTATTCATCTTCGATGCTTGCCATAAGCTCGAGGATTTTTGCAGGGGTATCATCGTTGTGAAGCACTTCCCCTTGGGCGCCCTGGCGCACAAGTTCGTTATACACCGGATAGATCCGGTTAGCCTTGCCCTCCGCAACCTGCCACTGAGTGGACGCCGGAAGAGGTATTCCGGCATTATCCTGTAATTTCTCAAGCCGATTGAATGGGAATCCGAAGCCGTACCTCAAAACAGCTATGATAGAGCCGGCGGTTTCGTCGTATTTCTCATCTGCGCACCCTTCAGGCCGCTTAGCGGTAAACACCTTCCCGCACAGATTGCAGCGTAGCCGCTCGAGCTCATATACGGTTGCCTGCAAGGGGGCTTTTCCTGCAATCCGGACTATGAGCGAAGGGTTTTTCATAGGATAGAGTTTTCCCTTGAGGCAGGCAGGACAGCGATCTTTGGCTTTCAGCGTAGCATGGGCTACCTTTACTCTCTCAGCGTCACGATACTTTTCAGCGCCATTTCTGCCATGTCCTTTGTGTTTCTTTTTTTCTTTCTTTTGCCTCTTATTGAGATCTTTTCTGTCGCCGCCCTTTTCATCGCCTTCCTGATCCTTTAGCACATTCGCTGTTTTCTCGGTTTTATCCCCAAATATTATGCGCCGTAAACGTTTGATGGATATATTCTTCTGCTCCAGGGCCATGCTCAAGAAATCGATCGTTTCGACCATCGCGGCAATGAGCTGGTAATCGCTATCCTGCAGCTCTTTGTTCTCTAATCGCTGAAGCAGTGAGTCTCGCTCTTCGGGGCTCAGCTCTATTCTCTGAGGCTCTTTCACTGAGTGCCTCCACAAAGCCGCCGGCGAAAGTCTTTGCTAAGCGGATAGCCCCACACAGCCTTGATCGATCGGGTCTGCTTATGACCCCAAGCATTTTTCCCGCGCCCCGTTGTGTTGCCAAGATAGATCCAATTCGCGGCCCGATACGAGGTCCCGCTGAATTTTTCTCTATCGACGAAGGTCTCCAGGAAATAGATCGCATGGTTGTAGATTCTCTGCCAGTCTACAGCAACAACCTTTACAATCCTGCCTAACAGGTGAGAGGCAAGAAACCGCACCTGAACCCAAGGCAATATGAGAAAGCGGAGGTTGTAGGCCATGAGGTGCAGATTCTTCTGCCGCACTTCGGGCGACCAGCCAATAAATCGATCTCTGCAGCCGATATGCCGGGCTGCTGAGGAGAAGGCAAAACAGGCGATCGGCCGCTCTTGGGCAAAGACGATGTACTTCAGCTGTTCTCCGATAGGATGGCAGTAGCCCAGGTAGTGGTGCCATTCGATCAAGCTGTTAAAAAGCTTCTCCTTGGCACTGCGGCGAACCTGCCGTATCTCAAGCGGCCCGATTTCTGCTACCGAACAATGACCGATCGGCCTGTGGTCAATCTCTATTCTGGCAGGCTTTTTGCGCTCAGCCAGGGGATTGAGAGGTGTGCATTTCCTGGCAGGCAGCTTGATATGCCCTTGTGCTTGCAGGTGCAACATGAAGCTTCTGCAAACCATATCCCGCAGCTGTCCGTTGGGCTGCACCCAGTTCCAGGCTTCACAGAGTTTTTTGGATAACCGCCGCCGGCTATCATCTGGATTCGTAGCGATGAGCTTTTTGATAAACTCGATGTCGCCGGCTGTTACCTCTCGGCCCTGATATTTAAGTAACGTCTGCATGGGGCGAATATAGCGAAACGGCGGCTGGAAGGCAAGTCAAATCGATCTCTGCAAGCAAAATTATTTTCACTTTATGCCGAGTAGAGCAGATCTCTCTGCCGCGTGCGAATGGCCCTCCCCATGAGCAAGAGCATAGCAGAGATAGCGGGGGAACGTAGGGTGCGCTGAGGATTGTTTTTCGACCTCAGCCCGACGCCAGTCTTCTCCACTCAGGAGCAACCTTGGCCAGGTCCGGATCTCCGTTCCATAGCAAAAGCTGTAACTCATGAGCTGCCAGCCTCTGCACAGAGTTATCGGCGCCTTTGGGCCACCAGGAAAACCGTCCCTGAGAAAGCCGCTTCTGAGCGATCCAAAATCCTTGGCCGTCATAAGCGAGGATTTTGATCGATGTGCGACGCCTGTTGCGAAACACAAACACATACCCACTGAACGGGTCGGAAGCCAGCACTCTGCGGCATACCCCAGCCAACCCGTCGATGCCTTTACGGAAATCCACCGGTTCCACCGCCAGCAGAATCCTCATCTGGGGAGCTATTTGAATCATATCTTTTCGGCAAGAAGTCCCTTGAGCGCTTCAAGCAACGGCCCTATGCCTGTGCCCTTCACTTTGATGTGAATGCGAGACCCCCGCCTGTTTCTCACCTTAACCATGCACTCGGCCGTATCCGCTGTAGTTCCCGTAAAAGGTAGCTCGATAAATTGTGGTTCTTGCCTGCCCTTGGATCTTCTCTTCCCACCAACGCCGACACGCGCCTTCAGATCCATATGATCCAGTCTCAGAGTTCGGGAAATCTGGTATACCGAATAGCGCGGATAAAGTGCGACGGCAGCCTGCCACAACTCTTCGGGAATCCTCTGCCCCTTCGTGCGCTGCCTGCGCCAGCCCTGAAATTGCCCTTGTACCTCTTCAAGGCTTTTTTGGCCGTTCTGCGAGCTGTTTTGGACCATCAGCTGTCCTCCTAATCAAATCGGATAGCTGATTTTACCTCTCCACGCCGGATTATCCACGCACGCTTACCGAAGGGACACTCTTTTCTGAAGACCAAATGCCGCATACCGGAAAAGAAAATCCGCTTCTATTTGTTCGGGGGCGCCCAGCCTTGGTCGTCCAATACAATGAGTTCGCGAGCAACTGCGAACAGGCGGATACCTCAGGGATAGGTACTTTCCTCGAAAAGCTCTCCTGCCGGCGAGAAGACTGGCAGGTATTGCAGGCCGAAAAAGCGGTCTCCCTTTACGAGTACTACATGAAAAGCTTGCCCATTCCAAAAAGCGCCCGCATCGATCGTGCTTCTGCAGAAAAACTTACGGACTGGCAATGTGCCGACGATGAGCTGGTTCGGCAACTACGCCTGCGACATCGCTCATTCAGCACGGAGAAAACCTATCGTGGTTGGCTGAGACGTTTTGCCGCCTATCTATGCAAAGGCAGGAAAGAAGTATCCCAGGCGGATCTGAAAAGTTACCTCAGCTATCTTGCGGTAGAGAGAAGAGTATCTGCGGCCACCCAGAATCAGGCTTTCAATGCGCTTCTCTTTGCTTTCCGTTATGTTTTCGACCAGCCGGTAGAGGGCCTCGAGGGAACGATACGATCGCGTGTTCGCCGCACAGGCTACCTATCGTGCTGTCGCAGAGAGAGGTAGCCCTTGTTTTGAGTAGTCTGAGCGCCAGGCACAAGCTGATGGCCTCCCTTATTTACGGTGGCGGGCTACGTCTTCGCGAGTGTCTCATGCTGCGGCAGGGCGACATCGATTTCGATCGGTACTGCATCACCGTCAGATCAGGCAAAGGAGATAAAGACAGGCAGACAATACTTCCGCAGAAGCTAGTAAGTGAATTGAAGTGCCATGTCGCGCAGGTACGAAGCATATTCGAAAGAGATGGAAGAAATAGAGTGGCGGGTGTGTGGTTGCCGAATGCGCTCGATAGAAAGTATGCCCATGCCGGGAAGGAATGGACCTGGTTCTGGGTGTTCCCATCCTACAAGCTCAGCGTTGATCCTGTGAGTGGGATAACGAGACGGCACCATATCTATCCAACTACACTGCAAACAGCATTCAAACAGGCAGTGCGGAGGGCCGGTATAACAAAGCGAGCCACTATTCATTCACTTCGTCACTCGTTCGCGACTCATCTTGTCGAGAGTGGATACGACATACGAACGGTGCAGGAGCTGCTTGGCCACGCGAGTGTTCAAACGACGATGATCTACACTCACGTCGCTAAGAAGAATACCCTTGGTGTCAGAAGTCCGCTAGAAACTATTTAATCGGTTAAGTTTCAGAGCTATTCTTGCGAATTCGCTTAAAAGGGGGGGCTCCGTTCGTATAGCAAGGATGAGGTATGGCAAAGAGTTCGATATCAAAACTCGCAGTTGCTCGTTGTCTCTCTTGGATGACATAAGCTATGCACTTTCTTTAAATCGGTTATATCTATATTCAAATACTGCTGCGTTGTTCTCAGCGAAGCGTGCCCCAACAACTTGGCGATATGAGCTATATCCACTTTGCGCTGGAGTAGCTGACTCGCGACCGAATGCCGGAACGTGTAACAGGAAATGTGCTTGTTGATCTGCATGTTGCGGGATACGCTTCTTATAACAGTCCGATTTATTGTGGATTTGTTGAAAGGATTCCCCCTCTCGGACAGAAATAAGTGGCCTGGATCAGTTACCTTTCCCTTGAGCAAATGCCTTCTTGCTTTGTCGAGGTAAAGCTGGATGTAATAAGCGCCATACTGCCCGATCGGCGCCTGTCTTGATTTTCCGCCCTTTCCTTTCACGATTGTCACTGTCTGCTCTTTCAGGTCAACATCATTGATTTTTAGGTGGCAGAGCTCAGATGTCCGTATGCCGCAAGCATAGAAAAGCTCTACTATGGCTCTGTTTCGAATGCCCACGGGATCATTCATGCGAATGCTTTCAAGCAAGGTAAAGACTTCATTTTCAGAAAGGATATTCCTGGGCAGAGTCTGCTCTTCTTTCGGCATCACAATGACTGTGGTGGGATCCTTGAGAATCAGATCCCTCTTCATCAAATAACTGAAGAACTTTTTTAGGGCTCGCAATATCAAGCCTTGGGTTTTATTGCAAAGTCTTCCTCCCTTTGGGCTCTTGTGCGTAGACAGATAGTTTTGGTAATCCAGGACAATGTCCTTCGTTATTCTCTCGAACGACCGAATGCGGGGATAATAGGTTTCGATAAAATGGCAGAATCTTTTTGCATATGTCGAGTAGGTTTCGATCGTTCGCTCACTCAGTCTGATCGCTGAAAGATAGCTTTCGAAGTCAGTCAAATATTGTGTAAAACTCATCTCTTTTCTCCTTTGTTTTCCGGAAAGTGATTTCTCGGATGCTTTCTGGTGATCTCTTCCCTCAATTCGGTCTGGGTAATTCTCAGATAGATCTGGGTCGTCCTGAGCTCAGCATGCCCCAGAAGCTTCCCGATATACGCCGCGTTCATTCCGCCGGTTAGAAGTGCAGTCGCCGAAGCAGCTCTAAGGGAATATGTGGGAAACAGCTCAAAGCCGCTGCGTTTCAAGGCAGTCCAGATTGCTGAGCGACAGCCCCAGACGGTCAGCGACTTTCCTGTTTTGTGGCTTATGAATACACAGCCGTGCCTTTCGTTCTTGATGTATCTGGGCCTGACTTTTTCGATGTACTCTCCGATCCCGTATAGCGCCTTTGTTCCTACAGGAACGAGTCGATCTTTTCTGCCTTTCGACATCCGGATAAAAAGCACGCCTCGAGCGAAATCGATATCGGTGATCTTCAGGCTGTAGATCTCTCTTGGCCGCAAGGCCGAAGAATAAGCAAGCTCCAATATCGCTTTTGCCCGAATGAGAAAAGGACTTTGAGGCTTAATGGCCGCAAGAAAGGCTTGTATCTCTGTTGCACCAATACGGGGGTAGGATCGCGGCAGGAATTTCGGGCTCGGATACTCTCTTAATGGCGAGAGAAAGAGAAAGCCCCTTTCCTCGAGAAATGCAAAGTATGTCTTAAGGCGCAGTATCTGGATGTAAGCATGCTTGCTTGCCGGATTCTTATCCTCAAGCCTGCCGGCATACTTTTTTACCTGCTGCTCGGAAGCTATTTTTATCTCGGCGACGCCGTGCTTCCCGAGATATCGCTTCAGATGATTTATGAGCGACCTGTAGGCTCCTATCGTCTTTTGGCTGCAGCGTTGATCGCGCAAAGATTCGAGAAACTCGTCTACATAGAACATGGTCGTCCTCCTGGGAAATCGAGAAATCATGGTTCCTGTATAAGGCCATTCTCTTAAATAGAGCGTTCAGCTGTTTGGGTAAGGCTAAAAGTTTGTGAGTAAAGAAATTACTCTCTGTCTATCCTGAATGTGCGGGTACGTTCGTTATGTTCGGGTGTATCTTTCTAATTCGAAGCAGCGATCTTTTTCTCTAATTCTTCCGGAGAGAGAATCTGCCCCAGGAAGTTGACTTCGCTATATGTTCCGCTCAAGCGGTACTGATTGGCAAGGCCGTTCTTCGCCTTGCTAAGCTGGATGTACTCATAATCTCGCAAGATCCGGAAGTTGTTGCGTACCTGGGCGAAGGACCAGGAGCTGTATTCCCGGATATCCTTTCGCTCGAAGATGATCTTCTCTGTAGGGATGGCGTCTCTTTCAGAGCGTTCGGATAGATACTTCTTGGTGATATCGAGGAGCTTTCTCGCCGGCCGAGGTAGGTCATCCAAGGTGCTGTCAAGGACGCCGTCCGATAGCAGCTCATACGCTACTTTGTAGTCGTACGGGATGCACTCGATATATTCTATGCTTTCTTTTCCATCGAGCCGCATCCGCTTTCTCTGATACTGATGAAGGAAGCAGATGACGTTGATAAGCCTCAAGAATTTGTCGTTATCCCGGCGGGTTTTCAGCTTCGATGTGGGAAAAGCAAGCTGTTCCGCATAGGGATTGAATACCAGGATAGGCTTAAGCAGCCTTTGGACGAAGATGTGCTTTTCCCGGATTTTGTGCAGTCTGCACCGGCTTAAGTATCCATTGAGGGTATAGTGCTGCCTCTGCATCTGATGGATAAGCCGTGTCTGCTCTTCCGACTCATCAATCCCGATGACAAAGCAACGATTCAGATTCTCCGGATTCACTTCTCCGTTAGTCGTTGTTTCCGCCAGCGAGATGGGGCCGTTTACCTTGATGGATACTGTCTTGATCTCTCCCGATATGGGATCTTTCATGGGTAAAGCTTTGGTTATGGACTTCTTGGTTATCAGCTCACGAAGGGGATAGTCTGAACTTTCACTTCCCTGCTTTTCGCCAATAACGATGAAGCGGTTTTTCAGGTCATCCTTTCCGTAATAGTAGAGTGCCTGAGGTGACAAGTCGCTCACGCTTTCGACATCCTCAGGTGGACACAGGCTCTCTGTTATCTCAACCAGCTGGCTTTTGCCGGCGCCGCTGCGACTGATGAGAATCGTATGCAGGGGATTTTCCATCAGGCGGCTCGTCATTACAAGATACAGCAGAATCTTATTCTTCCGCTCTCGGACATATCCCAGCTGGGTGTAGTCCGCATCGATCTCATCGTTAAGGTTGGGATTTTGGAGGAATCGAAGCCCAATATCTCTCTGGTAGTCGGTGAGCTCCGGCTTGATGCGCTTTTTCTCTTTTTCCTTTCTCTCCTTATGCCGCTCGATTACCTGGATGACCTGATTGAGGTCGTTTTCCAGCTGCATCTGATTCCGGATAGAGAATTTATCCATCAAGTTGAAAATGAAGCTCTGTCTATCCCGATTCTTGTAAAGATCGAGGGCGTCAACTAATACCTCCTCTTCGGTAAAGGCTTTGGCATTTACCTTCATGTTCATAGAGTGC
>SDBV01003467.1_pt1 | contig 23262 bp, 19 predicted proteins | sample 2277081 | NCBI WGS metagenome assembly SDBV01 (sample SAMN10402039, study PRJNA504765) | marine sediment metagenome | isolation source: marine sediment core GS10_PC15, 223 cmbsf | place: Arctic Ocean: Southern Knipovich Ridge | collected 2010 | reverse complement strand
TAATCCCAACAAAAAAATTGGGGGCAGAACCTGCGACAGCCATTACAAAAAAAGCAACCACAAATTCCCGCCAACCCAAAAACTTAGCCATTTTCATTAAGCCCTTAACCAATCTAGAGCCAGACCAAAACAATAAGAAACAAGAAACTATAAAAATTAAAACATATAGCCAAACCATAAAGATTAGATGTCAGTTTGATGCCGCGCAATAAAATAATATTTTGTAAGTTCAATTAAAATTAGGTTGATAAATCCAAGAGCTAAAAGCAATCCCCAGTCAAAAAGATTTAAAGGCGTTGTTTTCAAAAGGGCTTGAAGAAAGGGCAGATGAATAGCGGCAATAAGAGCTGTGGCGCCAAAAACCCAGGCAAAAACTAAAAACTTATTAGAAAAAGGATTTATATGCCAGATATTTCTTCTTAAACTTTTGCAAGAAAAAACATAAAAAAGCGAGTCTATGGCTAATCCAGCAAAAATTATTGTTCTAATGTGAGGGATCTCATAATTAGTGTATCTCACGAGCCAAAAAAATAATCCCAAAAGCATAAAATCAGTTATCAGTCCAATAACAAAAATTAATACTTTCATTTCTTTATTTAATAACGGAGCATCGTGACCGTGGGGTTTTTGCTTCATTAAATCTTTTTCTTTTGGTTCAAAAGCCAAAGCAATACCAGGGAGGCCGTCTTCAATAAGATTTACCCATAAAATTTGGACAGCGGTAATTGGCAGATAACCAAAAAAAAGGCCTACTCCAATTAAAATTGTTTCAGTAAAAGAATCGGAAAGCAGATAGGTAATTACCTTGCGGATATTGTCAATAATACCTCTTCCCTCTTCTACGGCAGCAACAATAATATTAAAATCATCAGTAAGCAAAACAAGATCTGAAACCTCTTTAGCAACCTCTGTTCCCGAACCCAAAGCCACTCCAATATCAGCTTGTTTTAAAGCCGGGGCATCATTAATCCCGTCTCCCGTCATTGCTATTACTTCTCCTTTCTCCTGCCAAGCCCTGATGATTCTCATTTTGTGTTTTGGTTCAACTCTGGCGTAAATCTGAACATCTTTCACTCTTTTTTCAAATTCTTTATCCGAAAGCTCGTCCATTTCTTTCCCTTCCATAATATTCTCTTCTTTTACATCAAAACCTAATTCTTTTGCCACTGCTTTCGCCGTTAACTTGTGGTCACCAGTAACGATAATCAGCTTCATTCCTGCTTGCCGACATGTCTTTATTGCCCTTTTAACTTCTTTCCTAATCGGATCTTTTAGAGCTATCAATCCGACAAAGACCAAGTTATTAAATAAATCTTCTAAATTTTTAATCTTTTTGTAAGCAACAGCTACTACTCTCAACCCCTTTCCAGTTAAATCTTTCAGTTGAGCCTCTATTTCATCTACCATTTGAGGCGTCAGAGGACTTTCTTTGTTGCCTCTTCTTAAATATTTTGACATTTCTAACAACTTTTCCGGAGCGCCCGAAACATAAAGGATATCTTCTTTTTTGTTTATAGCATAAGCTCGAGCTAAATATTTGTTCGCTGAATTAAACGGGAGTTCAGCAATTTTTGTCATCTTTTTCTCTAATTCTTTTCTATTAATTCCTGCTTGTGTTCCTGCTAAAAGCAAAGCTTTATCTGTTGGTCTGCCCCGAATAATCCATTTTTTCATTACTTCCTCTGGGTTTTCAATAAATGCCTCATTGCATAAAGTAATAATTTTAAGAGCTAACTGACGTTCTGATTCTGTTTTTGCTATAATGTCAGTTACTCTCATCTTTCCTAAGGTTAAAGTAGCAGTTTTATCAGTTGCAATAATAGAAGTGCTTCCTAAAGTTTCAGCTGAAGCCAGCTTTCTAACCAATCCCCTCTTTTTCAGGATTCTTTGCATCCCCAAGGCCAAGATAACTGTCATCGCCACTGGCAGACCCTCAGGAATAGCAGCTACAGCAACAGCTACGGCTATCGTAAACATTTCCACAAATGTGTTTCCTGTAACCATTCCTTCAATAAAAATAATAATACAAACTCCCACAACAATTCCGCCAACAATTTTAGCAAAGCGAGCTAATTTCTTTTGCAAAGGAGTTTTTTCTTCTTTGGTTTCTTTTACCATCTGAGCCACCTTCCCTATCTCGGTTTTGAGCCCAATTGAAGTGACTATTACTTTTGCTTTTCCATCTTCTACAATTGTGCCCATATAAACCATATTATCTCTGTCTGCCAAAGGTGTTTTTTCGGAAAGGGTTTTTGATTTTTTCTTGGCTGGCAGCCATTCACCGGTTAAAGCCATCTCATTGGTCTTCAAATTATAACTTTCAATAATTCTTCCATCAGCCGGTACTTTGTCTCCGGGGTTCAGAATAAAAATGTCGCCCGGAACTAAATCCGTGGAATCTACGATCCTGGAATTCCCTTCCCTGACTACCTGAGCATGAATTTTTACTACTTTTTTCAGTTTTCTTAAAGCATTGCCCGCTTTATTTTCTTGAAAAAAACCTACAATAACATTTAAAAAAACAGCGCCGAAAATAACTATGGCGTCAGTAAATTCTTTAAAAAACAAAACTACAATTCCAGCAATTACTAAAATATAAATTAAGGGACTTTTGAATTGTCCCAAAAATGTCCTTAATTTGGATAAGGGTTTTTCTTCAGGAAGCGAATTCCTGCCAAATTTTTCTCGCTGGGTCTTTACCTTTTCTTTAGTCAAGCCCTCTTCGGTATTTGAATGAAGTTTTTTTACAACCTCTCTCCAAGAAAGATTGTGCCAAGGAATCTCTTTTACCATATTATTCTATTTTACTCTTACTGCCAAAATTTATCAATTTATGATGTGAAAAAACCCCTGCGCCAAGAACTACTCAAGTTTTGACATTATGCTATTATACTATAATGTCATCATATTATAAGGTTTTCATAGATTACCTAAGTAAAATCGCCGCGCTATGTTAAAAGATAAAATAAAAATTTGGCTCGCCTATTTGATGCAGGGCTTAATATCTTCCTATCTAATTTTAGCCCTATACCATAAAGATTATCTTAATCTTTTTAGCGGAATTATTTGTTTATCCATAACTTTTTTGCCCCTAATTATAAAAAGGAAATGGAGGATTACCCTCCCATGGACACTTAATTTTTTAATTGTTTTCTCATTATATCTTTATGTTGGCGGGCAAATTATGGGATGGTATATCACCTTCTCTCCATTTTACGACAAGTTCGGACATCTTGTCGGCTCAGCTACCGTAGCATTGCTTGGTTTTGCTTTAACCATAATTATTAAGAATTTTTCTAAATTATCACTTACCAAAAAACAAATGGTTTTTTTTATAGTTATATTTACAATGGCAATAGGAGCTCTTTGGGAAATTGGAGAGTTTGTAACAGACCAAATTTTAGGAACAAATGCTCAAAAAGGACTTTCTGATACAATGTATGATTTAATATTTGATTTATTGGGGGGATTATTTATCGCATTGTTAATTCAGACAAATTTTGAAAAAATAAGAAAAATCATACTCCCAAAAATTTTGAAACAAATCTCAAAGAAAAATCTTTAAAATATTATCTATCCAACTAATTTTAGCACATAAAAAAGAGGTTTTTTAAAAACCTCTTTTTTATGTGGATTTTAGTCAAGCCAAAAAATTTTTGTATCGTTGCGTAAAGCGCAACGATTTTTTATTTATCTTCCTCCAAAATAAATATTTTTAATTCTATCATCTTGCAAGATTTCTTTTCCCCCCTCTAATGCTATTTTTCCATCTTCTAATATATATGTTCTGTGAGCAATGTTTACTGCTTGTTTAGCATTTTGTTCAACAATAATTATTGAAATTCCTTGTTTATTGATTGCTATAATCTTTTCAAAAACTTGTTTCATTACTTTTGGAGCTAAACCCAGAGAAGGTTCATCAAGTAAGAGTAATTCCGGATCTTGAATTAAAGCTCTTCCAACGGCTAACATTTGTTGTTCTCCTCCAGACAAGTTTACAGCAAGTTCATTCTCTCTTTCTTTCAGAAATGGAAACATGCTATAAATTTTTGATATTTGATTTCTGATATTTGATTTTAAAACAAAAGCTCCCATTTCAAGATTTTCTTTAACGCTCAAATTAGAAAAAACTTGTCTTCCCTGAGGAACATAAGAAATTCCTTGATAAATTAATTGATGGGTTGGAAGTTTTGTAATATCTTTATCTTTAAAAATTATCTTTCCAGAATAAATCTTGCATAAACTAAAAATTGACTTAAGTAAGGTTGACTTCCCTGCCCCATTAGGCCCAATCAAAGCCACAATCTCTGCTGGCCTTACCTCTAAATCAACCTCATGCAAAATCTCCATTCCATTATACCCCGCTTTTAGATTATCTATTCTAAGTATCATTGTTATTTATTCTACCAAAAATTTGAAAGAACAAAAGCCCTATTAAGGGCTTTTGTTACTATTTAGCGTTAAATACTTTTATTCAGCTTTTATTCCTAACTCGTAATCAATGATTTCGCCATCCTTAAAGGTTTTTATATCAAAACTTGCGCCAATAAGATCTCCTTTCTCATCAAGCCCTATTATTCCACTTTCTCCTTTATAATCTCTGAGGTTATAAAGCTCATTCTTAATCGCCTCTGAATCAGTACCAGCTTTTTCAATAGCATCAGCTAATATGTATATAACATCGTATGCTTCTACTGTGCATATTGCTATATCACCATTAACTTTTGCTTCAAATTCTTCGGAATAATTACCTGCAGGCGTAGTAAAGAATTTGTTCTCTGCTGTATCACCTGCTTCTTTAGGAATACTTTGATCAAGCCAAGCATCTCCCCCAAAGAAAGGTACATCTAAGCCAATCTCCTTGGCTTGCCTAAAGACAGTGATAGCCTCTTGGGCATAACTTGAGAAATAAACTAAGTCAGGATTTGTATCTTTAATCTTACTTAGTTCCGTTCTAGCATCAGTTGCACCGGTTTCAATCTGCTCTTCTATCAATATCTCGCCATCTAAGCTCTCAAACGCTTCTATAAACGCGTCTTTTATTCCAACACACCAATCGTTATCACAATTAAGTACTGCTACTCTGTTAGCGCTAAATTCATCTTTTATATATTTAGCTGCTACTTTTCCAGCAAAGTCATCTGCGGGAACTATTCTAAACATATAATCCCCTAATTCTCTGACCTCTGGATTACTGGCACAGCCAAAATGGACTACCTTGCCCTGTTCAGCTACTGAATGGGTAGATAATGCTACACCAGAACAAATACTATATACCGCAACAACCTTATCAATGTTTACTAACTTCTGCATTGCTGTTACAGCAGTTTTACTATCACAACCTACGCTATCTTCAATAATAAGTTGGATCTCTCTCCCATTAATTCCTCCTTTTTCATTTATTTCTTTAACTGCAATTTCCATAGAAACCTTATTGCTCTTTCCTATGTCAGCCGCATTACTGGTTAATGGGGCAATCACCCCGATTTTAATAGGTCCCTCCTCTCCTGCCGGCTCTCTGTTTAACCCGTACCAAATTCCAGCAATGACAATAATAACGACAATAACTCCAATAATTATTTTTGTTGATTTTGTCATAGATTTATTTAATTAATTTACTATCAACCTTTATTTTGACCTTTTTACGACCTTTCCTTTGTTTATATTCTACTAAATTGAAAAAAAAGCAAGTAAATAACATCTATTCGCCTAAATAGGCCTCTAAAACTTCGGGGTCATTTTTTATTTCATCTGGCTTTCCTTGAGCAATAACTTTACCTTTCTCCATTACAATAACTTCATCTGCAATTCCAAGAGTAAAACCCATATCATGCTCAATAAGCAATATGGTTTCACCTTGGCTTTTTAGTTTTAACAAAATTTCGGCTATCTTTTCTCTTAATTCTGGCGCCACTCCAGCTACTGGTTCATCTAACATTAAAAACTTGTGAGGATTTAGAATTGTTCTTATTAACTCAATTAATCTTTTCTGTCCATAACTTAAATCTCTAGCAATAGTATTCTCAAAACTCTTTAAGCCAACCAACCTTAACATTTCTCTAATTCTTTCCTCCTTTTCTTTAGTAATCTTATTTAAGCCAAATAGATTCTTCCAGAATTTAGTATCCTCATTATCTAAAGCTAATAATAAGTTTTCTTTAACTGTTAGATTACTAAAAAGTTTTGTCTGCTGAAATAAACGAGAAATACCTAAATTAGAAATCTTTACTGGTCGTAATCCAGTAATATCTTTATTATCAAAAACAATCTTACCTGATTCTGGTTTCATAGTCCCAGAAATTAAATTAAAAACAGTTGACTTCCCTGCTCCATTGGGCCCAATTAAAGCTGTTATTGTTTTTTCCTTAACTTCAAAATCACATTCATCAACTGCTTTTACTCCCCCAAAATACTTTTTAAGATTTATTGTCTTTAACATATTATTCAAGTTCAACTTTGCCAGAAAACCCTTTTGGTTTAAAAATTAAGATTAAAAGTAAAAGCAAAGCATAAATGATTTGTCTGGCTGGACCGACAATTGAAGAAGGAAAGCCAATAAAACGCAAGGGTTCTGGCAATAAAACTAAGATTATTGCAGCAATAACCGTTCCCTTTAAAGAAGCCAACCCCCCAATAATCACAATTGCTAATACTGGAATGAGCTGGAGCAAAACAAATGACGAAGGATCTATAAAGGTAATGTAATGAGCGTAAAGAGAACCAGCAATTCCAGCAAAAAAAGCAGAAATACCTAAAGCATAGGTTTTTATCTTAAAAGTGTTCTTTCCTAATACTTTTGTTGCCAATTCATCATCTCTTATTGCCTCTAATACTTTTCCAAAAGGCGAAGAAACAACTCTTTTAATAATAAGATAAGAAACTAAACCAATAACAAGAGTTAAAATTAAAAAGCTAAAGTTATTAGAAAAAGTAAAACCAAATAAACTTGGTTTGGGAATTCCTGGCAAGCCCAACGGACCTCTTGTTAAACTTGTCCAATTCAAAGCAACAGCATAAATAACAAATGAAAACCCTAAAGTAGCTAAAGCGAGATAATCACCTTTTAACTTATTAGTAGGGATGCTAAGCAAAAATCCAAAAAGCATTGCCATTATTCCCGCTGATAAAAAAGCAAACCAAAAAGGAAAACCCGCTAAGGCTAATAAAGCGGAGGTATAAGCGCCTACACAATAAAAAGCAATATGACCCAAATTCAAAAGTCCAGTAAATCCTACTGCTAATTGCAAAGAAATCGCTAAAATCACATAAATCCCAACCAATATAAAAAGATGAATAAAATATGCAGAAAACATAAGATTATTTATTCCTCATATTTAACAACTTCATTATTTATAATTTGTTTTACTGAAGGAAAAACACCAATCATATCTCCTTTTTCATCGAAACCATAAGTACCAAGCGCTCCTTGAAAATTTTTCAGAGCATACAAATAATCTCGTATTTTATCTGGATTAACACCAACTTGTTCTATTGCTTGTTTTAAAATATAGATAGCATCGTATGTAGCTGCAACAGCAAATTCAAAATCAGGTTTTTTATTATATTTGTTCTGGTATTTTGTAAAAAGCTCTGCTTTAATCGAACTATCTTCTACAACAGGGTCAGCAAAAAAAATCATGTCTTGAGCTTCTTCAGCATTTATCACGTCACTACTGCTTCCAAAGAAATTACCATATAGGGCTCCTTTAAAATCCAACTCTTTTAACTGTTTTAAAATAGCTAGCCCCGTTACTGGCGAATTAGGATTTATCAGAATAGCTTCTGGGTTTTGAGAAATCAACTTCATTACTTGAGTTCTGACATCTATAGAATTAGGCTGATATTCCTCTTCAATGATTTGGCCTTCAAAGTATTTCTTAAAAGTATCACGTATGCCAACCGGGTAATCAGTAAGTTCTGTTATGATTCCAACTCTTTGATAGTTCTTCCCAATAGTTTCTGCCATTACTCTAGCAGTATCTTCATCAGAATATGAATTTCGGAAGATATAATCACCTGCTTCAGATACTGCAGGGTTAGTTGGCCATACTGCCATTACTAAAATTTTGTTTTCTTCAGCAATAGGTGCAACTGCTAAAGTTTCAGCAGAACAAACAGGTATTAATATTTTTACTTTATCTAAATTGATGAGCTTTTGTGCTGCTGTACTCGCTTCTTTACCATCACACTTGCCATCTTCATAAATTACTTCTATTTTTTGTCCCTTTATTCCTCCGCTATTATTTATTTCTTCTACTGCAATATCAATAGCATTTTTTTGCTCTATTCCCCATGCAGCCCCAAAGCCAGAAAGTGGGCCGATAAAACCAATCTTAATAACTTCTTCCTCTTCCGGCTCTCTGGTCAAACCATACCAAATTCCTCCGATAACGATAATGGCGATGATAATGCCAATGACGATTTTTGTTGATTTGGTCATAGATTTTGTCTTTCTATTTCTTCCGAAGCCCAAGAATTCCTTGAGGACGGAATAATAAAAAGATGAACAAAATTATAAAGGCGATAGCATCTTTGTAGCCAGATGGTAAAAACCAGATGCCAAAGTTTTCAGAAAAACCCAGAAGAAATGCCCCAAGTATGGCTCCTGGAATATTTCCAATCCCTCCAATGATCGCTGCCGTAAAGCCCTTAATTATTAGATGCGTTCCCATCATTGGCTCAAGATTTTGTTCTAAGGCAATCAGAATCCCTCCTATTCCGGCTATTGCTGAACCAATAATAAAAGCCCACATATATATTTTCTCTGAAGAAATACCAACAATTTCAGCTACATCTTTATTATCAGAAACAGCTCTCATTGCTTTTCCTATTTTTGTTCTTTTCATTAAAAAGAAAAGTAAGACAAATAGAATAAAAGAGCTAATAACAATAAAGATTTGCAAAGGGGTAATTATTGCTCCCAAAATTTCAAGTCCTTTGGCTATTTTAATAAAACCTATTGTTTTTACATCTGCTCCAAAAAAAAGCAAGATCAACGATTCAATTAAGATTAAAAGGGCAAAACTAGCAATAAGCAAAATAACATTACTGGCTTTTCTTTTTCTAAGCTGTTTATAAATAAGGTTCATTATTGAACCAAAAATAGAAATAAGAATAATTGTTAGAATTACTGCTAACCAGAAATTCATTCCTAATAAAGAAAAAAGAGCGTATAAAATATACGCTGCAACAGCGATAACAGCTCCGTGAGCAAAATGAACAAACTTGCAGATTGAGTAAATTAAGGAAAAACCTGAGGCAACCAAGGCATAAATTGCTCCTGCTATTAATCCATTAATTAAAAGCTGAATAAACATTTAGATGTGTTTACTTTTTAAATAAATCACTAACTGAAATACTAAGAGCATTAGTAATTCTTTAGAACATTAACATTAAATTAGCAATAATATGGCCTTTACTTTATTTTAATAGTACAAGAATTTTTAAAAGGATTCAAGCTGATTTCAGCACATAAAAAAGAGGTTTTTTAAAAACCTCTTTTTTATGTGCTCCCAACCGGAGTTGAATGAGTTGCCCGAAGGACATTCCCTCCCCCGCCAAGGCGGGGTCGGAATTCGGGGAACCGATTCTCTGCAGAGTGAAATCAAATAAAGAATGAAATACGCCTTTGGCGTATTTCATTCTCCATGTGCTCCCAACCGGAGTTGAACCGGTGTTCCTAGCTTGAGAAGCTAGTGTCCTGGGCCGCTAGACGATGGGAGCTTAGTATCCCTAATATACCATAAAATTAAAGCTCTGTCGACATACTATATTACATATATTATAAGTACTATAAGCAAGTGTCGCACAATAAGCATGGTTAAGAAAAAAGCCGCCCCTTATTGGACCGGGGCGGCATTGCTTTTTGGGAGATCTAAAACTATCGGCAGGAATGTTCCGCCTCCCTCGTGAGGGAAAAAAACTAAACCCTCTGGCCTATCTTCAGCCAACAAAACTCTTTCTTCTTCGTCGTTCTCGCATTCTCTCTCTACTCTTTTCACAATAATCTCCTTTCTTTTTTAATGAACTATTAAAAACAAAAAAAGTCGATCTTTTGAGACCGACTAAGTTCTTTCTTTAAAATTTTCAAAAAAAACTCAACCGGTCATTAGATCGACGGCTTTAAAATTATAAACCTTAGAAGCTAAAATTTTAGAAGTTGAGTTTTCCATACACATATATTATGACGAAATTCGTCTTATTTTGTTACAGTTAGTTATTCAAATTAGTGTTGACAAAAACTGATATCTATGATATACTTAAAATTGTTCATTGATAATTGAAAAATGTTTTCGCAAAGAAAGGAATCGGAAAATGAAAAATGAAAGTATTTGGCTTAATAGAGAAAAAAACTTTCGGGCAATATTAGCTGCGATGTTATGCAGTGCGATGATTGGGAAATTCATTAACCTTATAACTCCAGCACAAAAGGAAGAACCGGCTTCTTGTCCAGTTCAAAAAGTAGAAGCGTTTCCCATTCAAGCAAAGCAGACAATGGAAATCAAAGTAAGAAAAGGATGGTACCTTTCAAAAATCGCTGATGGGCTCGGTATCAGTACTGAAGATCTGGTAGCTTTAAACAAAATTGAAGATCCGGATTTAATCTATACTGACCAAACTATAAAAGTTGTTCCTTACGACAGGATAAATAAGGTAGAGGTCAGTTGGTACGGACCAGGATTCCATGGGAAAAAGATGTCTAACGGCAAAATTTTCAATATGGAAGACCCGACAGTAACAGCCTATAAATTATTGCCATTTGGAACAAAGGTCAGGTTAACCAGAATAGACAATGGAAAAAGCATTATAGCGATGGTTCAAGACCGAGGCCCGTATGTTAAGGGAAGAGATTTTGATATTTCTCGCAAAGCTGCGGAACATCTGGGCATAATCAGATTAGGGATAGCGCTATGCGAAGTGAAAATTTTAAATTGAAACAAGACCCCGTATATGTAATATACGGGGCTTTTTTATTATTTTGGCTCTTGTTCACTGCTTATTGTTTTATTTCTTGAACCATCTCCTCCATTTTCATCTCTTTCGAGCCGTCAATTAAAATTAGGTCTCCTTTTTTTATTTCATTTTGAAGGCGAACTTTTCCTTCCTTGACATCATTAAATTGAAAAATGTTTTGTTCTGACATTCCTTTATTTTTAGCTCTCTCTGCAATAAACTTTGCCCTTGAGCCAACTGTAAAAAGCATATCGCCAACTTTAGCAACTTTCTCCCCGATTGTCTCGTGAGCTTCAATTGTATATTTTCCAATTCCTAAAACATCTCCCAAAACAACAATTTTCTTACCCTCTGCTTCAATCTTCCCTAAAATATCCAGAGCTTCAATCATTGAGAAAGCGCTTGCCCCTTTACTATCATCAAGAATTGAGGAATTCTTTATACCTTTAATTAATCTCATTTTTCCGGGAAGCGATTGATATGTCCCTAACGCCTGAGATATTTCAACTAAATTTATGTTTTTTACTACTCCCAGACAAATCGCTGTCAAGGCGCTGTATATTTGCTCTTTTCCAAAAAGATTTTTTAGCCAAAAAGGAACAATATTTTCCTGATAATCCATTTTGAAATTTGTGCCGCTTAAATTAAGATTAACGTCTCTAACCCGGAAATCTGCTCTTTTTTGAAAGCCGTAAGTTAAGGACTGAGCTACAGTTTCGTTTTGTATCTCTCGAACAGTTTCATCGTCAAAATTTAAAATTAAAAAACCTTGTTTTGGTAAAACTTTGGCTAACTTTCTTATTTGAAGGGCTTCTTTTCTATCCCCGGCAAAAAAATCTTTATCCGGAAGGATTTCTCCAATATGGGTTGCTACTAAAATTGGCAAACGTGATTTCCTAAGTAAAAAATTAAACTTTTCTACTTCTTTTGGGTCTGATAAAACTGACTCAAAAATTAAAACCCTTCTCTTCTCAGGATAGGATTTTAATACTTGAAGAATAGCTTGCTTTGCGCAAGAACGCCCTTTTCCAGCAACAAGGATAACGCAAGGCCTTTTTATAAGAAATATAAGCTTTTTAAATATATTCATAAAACGACAATGACAATAACAATAACAATGACGATGACAATTTAATCATAAGTCATAGTCAATAGTCAATAGTCAATAGTCAATAGTCAATAGTCAATAGTCATAAGTCATAGGTCATAGTCATAGTCCGGTGGTATCTGATAATAATTTATAATATATTTTGCCAACTCCCCGAAAATCGGTACCGCTGAATACTCAGCAGTTTTGGTCTCAGGTTTATCAAGCTTTATCAAAATTAGAAATTGTGGGCTAAAAGCGGGAGCGAATCCAATAAAGCTTTGCCAAGTGTTTTCTGAATAACCTTTTTTATCTATCCCAAGCGTTGACCAAGGAATCTGAGCAGTGCCTGTTTTTCCAGCAACATAATAACCTGGGACCCTTGCTTCTTTAGCAAAGCCGTTTTCAATTACGCTAATTAGCATTGCTGTTAATTGAGAGGCGGTCTTTTGGGAAATAATCTGCTCTGAAGATATTTCGGGTTTAGTTTCAGTTATTGTACCCCCTTCAATAGTTTTTTCAACTAAATAGGGTTTAACTAATTTCCCCCCGTTCGCAATAACACAAAAAGCTCTAACCAATTGAATAGGCGTCATTTCAATCCCCTGGCCAAAAGAAGCAGTGGCAAAATTTATTTCATAACCCTTTTTAAATTCTGCATTTTCAGAAAAAATCTCCCCCTGGAGGTCAATTTCGGTTGGTTCAAAAATCCCAAATTTATCAATATATTCTAAAAAAATATCGTGGCCAAGCTGTTTTTCAACAAATACTGCTCCAGTATTAATTGATTTTTCTAAAACTTCGGTCATTGTTCTTTCCCCCCAAACTTTTCTATTATAATTCACAATGGTGTACTTGCCGATTTTCACTTTTCCAACATCAATATAGGTAGTTTTAGGTGTAATTTCCCCTTGGTTGAGAGCAGCTGCCATAGTAATTGGTTTAAAAGCTGAACCCGGCTCAAAGAGTTTTTGAACTGACGGATTTTGAAAAAGATCAAAGTCAACCTCTGAGTAATGATTAGGGTCAAAGTTTGGAAAACTGGCAAGCGCTAAAATTTTTCCTGAATTGGGGTCTATAACTATAATTTGGCCTGCTTCAATGTTTAAATTTTCTTTTGCTTTTTCCAATAATTTCTCCGCCATAAATTGAATGTTGTAATCTATGGTTAAGAAAATATCAGCGCCTTTGACGCTTTCAGCATCTCCAGAGAAAAAATACTTCGCAATCCCCCATTCTCTTTCTTGAATTTTTTCTTTTCCCTGAAGAACATCGTCATAAAAACCCTCTATTCCATATTGCCCCTTTCCTTCTCCTCCTAAAAAGCCGAGGGTTTGAGAACTCATAGTGCCTTGAGGATATTTTCTGAAAATCGCCTCTTTTAAATAAATTCCGTGTAAATTCATTTCTTTTAAGGACTGCTCTTCTTCTTCTGTTAAACTGCTTTTTATTTTTTCAAATAAACTATCTCCTTGAAGTTTCTCTAAAATCGCTGCTTCTTCTAAATTAAGAATCTGTGAAAGGATTTTGGCTGTCTCTTCCTTTTCTTCAATTTCTTGAGGATAAACAAATATATATTTTCCTTTCACATTGGTGGCTAAAATTTCCCCTTTGCTGAAAAAAATTTCTCCCCTATCCCCTTTTAAAAGTTGAAATGTTTTCTGCTGTCCCTGAGCCATTGCTTTATAAAAATCATATTTGATAATCTGAATATAAATCAGGCGGCCAATGATAGCCGCCCCAAATAAGGCAATTAGAATAAAGATTAAATTAATCCTCCATCTTTTCATGTAATCATCAACAAATAGCGAATCAGTTGCGCTGGATCATTTTTTCTGAAAAAAAAATGAGACTCCCCGCAGGGTTGCTTTACGAATAACTAATGATTCGTAATTCGCAAATTCGTATTAAATTCGTTATTCGTTGATTACTTTGTAACAACTTGAGTATCTAAAACTCGGATATAATGAATCTTATTTATTTTTTCAAAATTAAGCGCCTCCAATAACTCTTCTGCTTTGTCTAAGGAGCCGACTTGGGCTGAACTAATTACTAAATTCTGACTTTCTTTTGAAACTTCGCCTATTCGTTTTTCATATTCTTGAATCAAATATCTTTCTGAAACTGCTGCATTAACTTGAAAAATATAAAAAGTTAAAAGGGCAACCATTGATAAAAAAGTCAAAAGCCAGAATAGTTTCAAGCTAATTCTCCATTTAAAAGATGTATTAATAAATGATGGATTTAGGATTAAAGTATTATGCATTTTTTTATCCCTGCTCGCCTACCTAAATTTTGTCTTCAAAATTTTTGGCAGGCTCGCAGTTTAGCGCTACGCGATCGAGGATTAATTTTAATTTCTTCCTGAGAAGATACTATCGGTTTTTTGGTTAAAATTTTTAAACTTTTGTTTTCTTTAAAAAAGTTTTTAATGATTCTGTCTTCTAATGAATGGAAAGAAATAACTACTATTCTTCCCTCTGGCGCTAAAATTTCTATTGCCTGGGGCAGAACTTTCCTTAAATTATTTAGTTCATCATTAACAGCAATTCTTAATGCCTGAAATGTTCTGGTAGCAGGGTGAATTTTGGTTCTTCTCGGCGTTGCTTTTTTAATAATCTCCACTAATTGAAAGGTTGTCTTGATCGGTCTTTCTTTTACAATTCTTTTAGCGATTTTTTTTGCAAACCTTTCTTCTCCGTATTCTTGTAAAATCTTTTCAATATCTTCTTGAGAATAATTATTTACAATTTCTTCAGCCGTTAAATAATTCTCGAAATTGTATCTCATGTCAAGCGGTTCATCCCTCATAAACGAGAATCCCCTGCCCGACTCTTCTAAATGCCAGGAGGACATTCCGAGGTCAAATAATATTCCGTTAATCGGTTCAAAACTATTTTTTTTCTCCCTTTGGGAGATCAACCGCAGGTTGACAACGATCTTTTTTAAATTAATATAGGAATCGTTAACTAAGATTAATCTTTTTAAATCTTTGGATTTCAGTTTTTGGTAAAGCTGAGTATCTGCCTCAATGCCTAATATTTTTCCATATGGCTCATTTTTTTGAAGAATTGCAGCTGTGTGCCCTCCTCCACCGATCGTACAATCAATAAAATTTTCATTTGGCTTTGGATCTAAATACTGTAAAACTTCTTTTTGAAGAACAGGGATATGAATATGAATCATTGAATAAGTGTGTGAAACCCGACATTGCACACTCGGCATTGCACATTTTTAAATTCCTAATTCCCCGAGTTTTGAAACTAAACTATCAAATTCTTTTTCAGTTTCCCTCCTATATATCTTCCAGTTTTGACTGTCCCAGATTTCTAATCTGCTTGAAAGCCCGCAAATTACTACATCTTTTTTTAGGTCTGCATATTTTTTCAAATAGTCGGGAATAAGAATCCTTCCGAGTTTGTCCAACCTCACTATCATTGCGCCAGCTAATTTAATCCTAACAAACCTTCGCGCTTCATCCTGACTAATCGGCAATCCTGCCAACTTATCTGCTATTTTCTTCCATTCTTTCTCTGTATAAACAACTAAACATTTATTTGTTTCTTTGGTTATCACAACTGCCCTACCAAGTTCTTTTCGAAATTTAATCGGAAGAGCCAGTCGTTTTTTGGTATCAATTGTATGTTTGTACTCTCCGCTTAACATAAAAGAAGATTTTCTATTTAAGGTTAGTTATCCCCCGAAAACATAGGTTATCCCATGGTTTTCCACAATTACCCACTCTGCCTTCTTTATACCCCACTTTATAGGGTTGAGTCAATACTACTTTTTCCACAAATAATCCACAGCCCCGTAGAGAAATTTTGACAGAGGTTTTTCCTCTGAAAAACCTTATATTCGCAAGGCGAGTCAAAATTCTTCTACGGGGCACACCCCCGAAATTAAACAAAAACCCCCGCTTAGCGGGGGTTTTTAATTTATAAATGCTAATTTATCTAAGAATTGATAATCAATTCAAATTTCTTTGGGTTAACTTCTACCCTGTCTCCTCTTTTTAACTCACCGGAGAGCAAGGCAGAAGCCAAAACATTTTCTACTTTATCCTGAATAACCCTTCTCATTTCCCTTGCTCCAAAAATCGGGCTGTAACCCAATTCAACTATTTCTTCTTTAAGGGCTTTTGTAATTATAAATTCTATGCCTTTTTCTCCTAAATTTTTCTTCAACTGGCTCAACATAAGCTCAGCTATATCAAAAAGATTTTCTTTAGACAGGGGCCTGAAAACAACAACTGCGTCAAAACGGTTAATAAATTCTGGCCTAAATATTCTATGCTCAAAAAGATAATCTAAAAGGTTTTTCTTAATTCCCTTCCATCCTTCCTTTTGTTTTAAAGCTTTTAGAATTATCTTATAGCCGGCATTACTGGTGGCAATAATTATAGTGTTTTTAAAATCAACTTTTCTTCCAAGCCCGTCTGTTAAATGGCCCTCATCAAAAACCTGTAAAAATAAATTTAAAATATTGGGATTGGCTTTTTCAAGCTCGTCTAAAAGAATTAAAGAAAAAGGATTTTCTCTAACCGGGGTAACTAAAAGCCCTGTTTCTTTCGGAGAACCAATCAATCTGGGAACATCCCTTATGTCCTGAAACTCTGACATATCTAATCTTATCATCTGTTTTTCTGAGCCAAAATAGTTTTCAGCAAGAGCTTTTGAGGTTTCGGTTTTTCCAACACCGGTGGGCCCTAAAAACAAAAAGCAGCCCATCGGACCTTTTCTAACTGTAATTTCCGACCTGGCTCTCCGTAAAGCAGCTGAAACTTCTTTTACCGCTTCGTCTTGATTAATAATTCTTTGATGAATTAAATTTTCTAAGTTGAGTAGAATTTCTTTTTCTTTAGCTTCTATCTCCCCTACTGGAATCTCGGTCTTCTCAGTAATAATCTTGGCTACATGTTTTGGCAAAACTATTTTGTCCTTGGTAAAACCCGCAACATAAACTACCACTTCATCTAAAATATCTATGGCTTTCTCGGGAAAATGAAGAGCAGGAAAATAGCGGTCGGTCAAAGAAATTATCTGTGAAAGGGCAGGATAAGAAATAAAGATTTTGTGTTTTTTCTCAAGAGTAAAAGCTAAATAGCTTAAAAACACCAACGTGTCTCTTTGGGAAATTCCCGCAACCTCTACTTTGCTAAAAAGCGACAAAATAGTGGATTTTTTCTCAATATATCTATGGAGACCTTCATAAGTTGTAATAGCCACAACCTGGAATTGAGGAAAGCGCAGGTAAGGAGTAATAATTCCTGAAATATCAATAATTCCCAACCTAAGCGCTTGACCAATATAGTTGTGGAATTCATTAATCACCAAAATAATATTGCCCGCCCTGACCACTTCCTGAAAAATTTTATCTAAAGTAGCTTCAACTTTTTCTAAACTTTCAAGCTGAGCTAACAAAGCCGACATATCTAACTCAACTACTCTTTTGTAATTCACTCCAGCCAAACTCTGACCCACTAAGCTCTTTTTGGTCAAAGCGTAAATCATACTTTGCTTGCCAGTGCCAGGTTCTCCGATAAGCAAAACATTATTAATTTCTTCTCTGGCTAAAATTCTTTCCATTATCTTTGTTTCTTCTTTATGGCCAACAAATTCAAGGTCTTTTTTTCTAAGCGATTCTGTTAAATCATTCGAATATCTATCTAAAGTTATGGTATAGCCGGCTGTCCATTCTTTAGCTAATGTTCCTCTTTTAGCTAAATTTTCCTGTTCCCAGAATCTCTTTCTTTTTTTGGCTCTTTCTTCAATATTTTCCAGCCAGTAGGATAAGTTCTCAATATCTTCGCTTTTAAGTTTATTATTAATTAAAATTCTTTTAAAAATTGAATCGGTTTTGGCAAGGGCAGACAGGGCATCTCCTATTTCAATTCTGGAATGATTTTTCTTCTGAGCTATTTTCAGGGCTTCAAGAACAGTGTCCTCAAAGTCATTAGAATAATGGGAGACCCGCTCTCCGACAGCTGTTGGAGAGCGGGTCTCCATCGCTTTCTTTAAAGTTTTTCTAACCTCTTTTAAATCTAAAAGAACTCGGGAGAAAATAAAGTTTAATTTTGGATCGCTAATTAAAAGGGAATATAAAAAATGAGTTGAAGTAACTTCGCTGGAATGGGCAAGCTTTACAGATTTATTTATTGCTTTAGCTGTTTTAAAACTTAAAAACTCAGCTAAATTATACTTCTCTGGGTTTGAAAGCACTTCAGAAAGAGTTGTTTTGAGATTAGGGTTTTTTAATTTTAAATTGAAAAAACTTCCTTTTAGCCAAGAAGATATAAATGAGACAAGAAGAATTATAGAAATTCCCAAAAGAATCCTATTGGTTTCTTTAGAAAAATTCTCTGGCACAAAACCGTACAAAAATATCAGGAAAACAATAATAAATAAAATTAAAAATGCGATCTTTAAAACCTTAGCAAATCTAAAAACCTGCCACCTCACTGCCTGATATATTTCTGCTTTTTTTAGATTAAAGTTAAACATTAAATTATAACAAAAGGTTGATTCCGAAAATAAAGCCCAAAATTAAAAGGAATGGTAAAATTAACCATCCCAAAAATATAATTATTCCTATTAAAATTATAAAAATTTCTAATAGAAGACCGGTTATTATAAAAATAGTTCTTAGAATCGCCCCAATGATTCGGGACATCATATTAAAAACAAAAACCTCAATATTCTTCCATATCTCAAATGCCTTCCCATAAGAAGAACCATATCTCCGCCAATGAGAAAAGAAGGTCTTTAAAAGAATGGGAACTGAGAAATAATTTAAATTAAATAAAAGAAAGTTCTGCCAAGCTTTCAAAATTGCCTTGGGCACGTCAAAAAACTGCCAAATTAGAGCTTGCAAAAAAATACTCATTATTATATTATACTCCGTAGAAGAAATTTAACAAAGTTTTCTTCCAGAAAATTTAATACCGCAGGTAGTCAAATTTTCTCTACGGGGTTATACTACATCTAATAAAAAACAAAAAGGCCTGCTAACTTAGGCTTTTTTATGTGGGCGCGTATGTGGATTTGAAGGAGTTGCCCGAAGGACATTGCCTCCTCCCCCGCTTTGGCTGGGTCGTCGCAATTCGGGGAGCAGGTTCTCGCCACACATTTGTCAAATTAAAATTTAAAAGCACTTTCAGTGCTTCAAATTTTTATGTGGGCAATGCAGGACTTGAACCTGCGGCCTCTGCAATGTGAATGCAGCGCTCTACCGCTGAGCTAATTGCCCTTCACCTTCCCGATTTTACGTCGGGACTATACGCCCGAAATTGCCAATCGGCTTTGTATATATTACAATGAATATATATAAATATGCAAATTTTTGAGCTCCATTTCAATCCTAAACTTAAAGAAGGGCAGGTCTTTGATAGTTTTGTCTATGAGCCGGAAAATGTCTATGAGAAAAAATTAGGAAGCCTATATATGATTGGAGAGCTTCATAATACCTTGCCTCAGAATCTAAAATTCTTAAATAATCTTGCCAAGGTCATCAAAAAAAACTATTATACTCTTTCCTTCAAATCCACGGAAAAAGCTCTTTCTCAGAGTTCAAAAAAAGCAAATGAATTTTTGGAAAAAGAAGTAAAAAATGAAAATGTCAACTGGTTGGGAAATCTAAACTTCGCCGTTCTTTCATTAAACGGCTTTAATCTAACTTTTACAAAAACCGGAGAGCTTAAAATTCTACTGCTAAGAGGCGGGCAAATAATTGATATTGGCAAAAACTTGGATCTCCGAGAAATTGAACCTTATCCTTTAAAAATCTTCCTTAGCACTGCTTCCGGCAAGCTAAGTCCGAATGATCTAATTCTGGTTTTAACTAAAGATATTTTTGAATTTTTCCATCAGCAAAACCTGTTAGTTAAAATCGCTCAGACATCCAGCCAAAACGGAATTGACTCTAAAAAATTAAAAGATATTTTTCCTTCTTCTCTTTTTACTAAAGGCGAAGGTTCAAAAATCTCTGGAATTTGTTTTTTATCTGTTGTAAAAACAGAATCCGAACCGGCAAGACAGTTTAAACCTATTCTTTTTCAAAAAGAAGCCCTCCCAAATTTTTTTCACCCGCCCAAATTTTCCAAAGAAAAATTTAGGTGGGCAAGTAAAAACTTAGGAGGATTAATTAAAGCTGTTGCTAATATTAAGAAAAAGGTCTCTTTCAAAATACCTCTGCCTAAATTACCTCTGCTCAAATTACCCAACCCCCGCGCTTTTCTAAAAAAGGCAAGGGGTAAGCTCAAAATTCCAAACCCTAAGACCTTAATAAAAGATAAATTAAAACAAATTACCTCTATCCCAAAAGTCAAAATCCCGACCAAGGTTCCGGTTTCTATAGTAGAAAAATTTCGTTACCGAAAAGACGCGAGAAAGAAGTTAATCCTGGTCCTTGCTTTAATTATTTCCCTGCCTCTTGCGTTTTTGATTTTTAAACAAGCCGGACAAAAAAAAGAAAATGAAATTAAAGTTTCTTTAAGTAAAATTCAGGAAAAAGTTAATCAGGCAGAAAATTTCTTAATTTTCAAAAATGAAGAAGAAGCTAACTCTCTTTTCAAAGAAACCTGGAGAGAAATCCTGCCTTTAACCGAAACAGAAACCCCTATCAAATCTGATGCTATTTCTTTAAAAAAATCTATTGAAGAAAATCTGAAAAATTTAAATAAATTAGAAACGATTGAAAATCCTGAAATTGCAGCTGAACCAGACAAAAACTTGTTCTCTCCCCCCCCTGATTCTCTCGTTGACCCGCCTTCGTTTGACTTCAATTTTGATTTATCGGCCTCTTACCTTTCTAATCTTTATTTCTTAGATAAAAAAACCTGCGAAATAGTTAAATACTCTTATCTAAGTAAATCAAAATGGGGCGCTCCCAAAAAATGGATGAAAGATAAAGGTCCCTGTTCTGAACCAAAGTCAATGACTATTGATGGCTCGGTCTGGATTCTAAACCAAGATAATTCAATTTCCCGCTATCATTCGGGCTCCTATCAGGAAACCATAACCCTTGATTTCTTCCCTTTCCCGGAAAATATCACTAAAATCAAAACCAAATCTAATCTCCCCTATCTTTATCTTCTGGAACCCATAAAGAAGCGAACAGTTATCGTTGAAAAAACCGGGAAAATCATCAAGCAGTTCCAAAGCGAAAAGTTTGACAATCTGAAAGATTTTGATATTTCAGACGACGGAAAAACAATCTGGCTCCTTAACGACTCCGAAGTTTATAAAGTAGAGATATAACAGAATTACAAAAACAGAAACTAAAACAAAAAATCGCCTACAGGGCGATTTTTTATTGGATTTATTTCGTTGAAAAAAAGCGCGATACAAGTATCACGCTTTGAGTTCTTTTTAAATCGATTTAAAAGAAACTTTTGTTTATCTGCGTCTTCGCAGTAAAAGAACGCTGCCAAGACCTAAAAGAGCAATCGTCGTGGGCTCGGGAATACCAATCGCATAGTCAGTGTCTCCGAAAGTGAAATCGTCAAGATAAGCAGTATTTCCACTGATGTAATATCCGTAATGGGAAATTACGATCTCTTCAACTACCGCATCTCCGAATTCTTCTTGGAATTCTGACCAGGTCCATAGTGGCGAATACCCACTTCCACCTTCCGATTCAATACGGAATCTTATGTCTCCAGAACTATCAATGTTTAACCATTCATCTCCGTAACCGGAATTATATGTACTAACTCTGGCCTCGGTGTCAGAAAATAAGTCCCCGTCAGTGTCAAGAAACATCGTAAGATGCGGGTTATAGTATTCGGGCGCTTTTACCCAATAATCCCAGCCGATGATTGAACTCACGGTCGGGTCGCCTAAATCTGTAATCTGGATACCAGCATCATCACTGCTGGTAGGCCAAATTAATTCAAGCGACAAATTGGTAAGAGTGCCTGGAGCACTTGTTGTATCTACAATCCCAATAGTGCCATCGCCAACAACGTAAGAATAATCTTCAAGATTATCTTCTGTGACATATACCAGAGTGGCATTGGCCGTGCTGCTCATGATTAAAACCCATAACAGCACAAATAAACCTATAAACTTCATTTCACTTTTCATACGAATCTCCTTTCAGATTCTCCCTTACAATAAAACAACTTTTACCAACAAGCAATCCTCCGAAAAACATCCTTTCCTACATTACGTATTGCCTCCTTTCTTTAGTTTTCAAAGAACCATCAATTTCCCCTAAAATCAGGGGTTTATACTCTATACAATTATATTTACACGACCAAAAAGATTTGTCAACCCTCAAGTAAAAAGCCGAATGTATTCGGCTTTTTGTCTATTTAGCGCTTTTATTTACTTACTTTGATTTTCTTTCTTCGAATAAGTTCGTATATTCCATAACCTCCGCCAAGAAGGATAATTATTACAATTAACCCAATTGCAAAGTTATCAGTTCCAAGCGTTACAATACCACCAATAGCAGCTAAAAGAGTTCTTTGTGTTTGTGGCTGAGAAGCAGGTGGCTCCTCGCTTCCTTGCGTAGTAGCAGCAACTGAGTATTCACAATATCCGTCATCAACCGTAGCTTCAGAATTATAATTTAAAGCATCGGAATCCATACAACCCTCAACTGCGTATTCGCAAGATTCGTCATCTATTGTAGCGTCTGGATTATAATTTGTAGCTTCTGAATCTGTACATCCTTCTATATCAAACGTGGGTGTTGGCGTGGGTGTGGGTGTTGGAGTTGGAGTTGATGTTGATGTTATTTCCAAAGTAGTAAAAGTCCTATCTATATCACTTCCTTCATTTCCAGACCCATCTTCTGACTTTATTTGAAAATGATAAGTAGTTTCTGGTAAAAGATTCTTTAGAGTTACAGAATGTAATTTTACATAAGAGGTATTTTTCACCTCGTCTCCATAACTATCTGAAGCTCCATAAAGAATCCAATAAATAGACGATTCATCAGTTTCCCAGCTAATAACAGCTGTTGTGATATTAACTGTAACTTTTACATCGCTAATCAAAGGAGCTGTAATGTCATGTCTGCTACCCCCGCGAGGAGCGGAAGTAGAAGTAGTAGGTGCAGGTGCCTCAACTTTCTCTACCACCGTAACCTTGTAAGTTTGAATAGCAACTTCGTCCTCAGCAGTTACTTCCACCTTAACTTCATCATCAATCCCTACCACTAAACCTGGATAAGATGAAACATCTGGAGGAGGAAACATTGCGCCATTATAAAAA
>SDBV01003466.1_pt1 | contig 23264 bp, 21 predicted proteins | sample 2277081 | NCBI WGS metagenome assembly SDBV01 (sample SAMN10402039, study PRJNA504765) | marine sediment metagenome | isolation source: marine sediment core GS10_PC15, 223 cmbsf | place: Arctic Ocean: Southern Knipovich Ridge | collected 2010 | reverse complement strand
ACCATTAAACTCTCTTTTTAAATTTTTAATCAAAGGCGCAGCTTTAATGAACTGGGGCCTTGCCCCTATTATTGATATGACTTTTTTTTGTTTCATATTATATCAATTAATTATTAATCTTACTATTTTTTTATCGCGATAATTTAATATCATTGTATTTTCTATTAAGGATCATAAAATTAAAAATCCCCTTTAAAAAGCCTAATCCATAAGTAAAATGGATTACTATAAAGGATATTATAATATAAGGTACTAATTTGATGCTCTTTTTAATAGAAATTAATAAAGAAGAAATAAAAGTAACAATTATATAAATACTTAATAGAATAAAAAGAGTATATAAAAAGAACTTGTTGATGAATGATAATATAAGCAGTAAAAATAGTACTAAGATAAAAGATACTGGTACTATCTGACGAATAGTTAAAATTTTTTTTAATTTTTTTATGACATTAACTTTATAAAATCCATATTGAAAATATTGTTTCCCAACCTGTCTCCAGTTACTTCTTGAATAATAATAAGATAAAATATCCGGAATTAAAAGAATTTTACCTTTATTTTTAATAATTCTCAGATTAAATTCATCATCCTGGTTTCTTACTAATTCTTCATCAAAATATCCTATTTTTGAAAAAATATTTTTATTATAACAACCAAAGGGAACAGTATCAGTATAAATCATTTTCTTTGAACCTATTCTAAAATATGAATTTCCCACACCAAGAGGATGGGAAAGAACATAAGAGATACTGTGCGCTTTTAAACTATTATCAGGAGGTAAAGTAATTATACGTCCTCCCACGCATTCTACATTATATTTTAAAATAAACTGAATATTATTAGCTATAAAATTGTCATTAATTGTAGAATGGGCTCCTAAAATAATAATATACTTCCCTTTTGATCTTTTAATTCCCAGGTTAAGGCCAACTGAAGTGATATTTTTTTTATTAATTATCAATTTAATAAATTTATATTTCCTGCTGTACTCTTTAACTACATGCTGAGTTTTATCATCACTACAGCCATCTGCTACTAATACTTCCAGGTTTATCTTAGGGTAATTACTTTTAATAATAGAATCAAGACATCTCCCTATAAAATCTTTTTCGTTTCTACAGGGAATAACTATTGTAACTAATGGCCATTTCTTTTTCATTTTTATTAACTCGTTATATACATACTAGATATTCTTTTTAGCTTTTTTCTCGAATTGTTTATATAGTCCTACTAATTTTACACTTTCTTTCTCCCAATTATATTTTTTAAGAACAGCTTTCTTCCCGTTTTTACCTAATTGTCTTCTCTTTATTGCTTTCTCATATAACTCTGTGATCTTTTCGGCCAAATCCCTGGGATTATCTGCTTCAAAGACCAAACCACTATTAGTCTCTTCAACAATTCTTTTTAATGGAAGGCAATTACTTACAATAACAGGCTTCTCCATTAACATATATTGAAAGAGTTTATGTGGTATAGTACTATCCGTATGATCACTTTTATTATGCGGTACAAGGCATATATCACTTGCTTTTATATAACTTAATATTTTTTCAAAAGGTTGCCAGCTAATAAAATCTATCAACTGATCAACACCATATTTTATTGCTAATTTTTTAAGTTCTTTATAATAAGTTTTATTCTTATTGCCAACTAAAACCAGCCGGGCTTTTTTATCACCTAAATACTTCATAGCTTTAACTACACAATCTATTCCCCTGTGAGGCCCAAATCCGCCAATGTATGAAATAACAAAATTATTATCATATTTTTTTATAATGGATTTATCTGCTTTAGTACCTGTAACCCGTTTCACATCAACTACATTTGAAACTACCACAATCTTTTCCTCAGGGCAATTATACTTTAATAATCGATTTTTTGCCTCATCAACTACTACAATAACTCTATCTGCTTCATTGACACATTTTTTTTCATAAATAATCCATTTTTTTAAATTTTTCAAAGGACTTAAAATAAATTTATGTAATGCCGATTTATTAGCATCATATGCTTGTAATGCTGCGGGATAATTCTCATGCAAATCCGCAATAACAGGAATATTATTTTTTTTAGCTATTCTGATCCCCGTTTTTACCAAAGGCAGGTCATGAATATGTAATAATTCGACATTATTTTTTTTATTAAATTTTTTAATCTCTTTAGCCCATAAAATATGAATAAAAAATAATCCGTGTATGAGGTCATTAATTCTTAATATAATTTTTATAAAAAAATTATTTTGAGGTAAGATTCTTTTTATATAAATACCTTTCACAATCTCTTCTCTTCTTTCCTCTCCCCTATTTAAACACAAAATATAAACAAAAAAACCGGCTTTAATAAGGGCAGCTGCTTCCTTTTCTACTCTAATATCCGGGGGGAAATAACCTCGAAGTATCATACCAATATTTTTCATTTTTAATCCTATTAATCTTAATATATTACAAGAAAAACATAATTATTATAATAAAATTTTTTTTATTTTTTTTATTAACTCTTTATAAGAAAATTTCTTTATAGTATCCACATTTAATTTAAAATTTGGATTTTTTTTCCATATAGAATACCATTTTTTTAATGCTAAAAGGATTCCTTGTTTATCCTTATAATTAATAGAATCACCAAATTTATTATCTTTAATTAACTTATCAATCTCACCTCCCCCATTAATACTTAAAACAGGAGACTTTAATGAAACATATTCAAATATCTTGGATGACATAAGATAAGGAAAAACAGCTGAATTTATCTGTAACCCTAGAAAAGAAGATTGAATCTTCTTACGGATATCTGCAGGAGAGATATAATTATTTATCAGTAAAATGCCCTTGTTAATAAGATAAGTATATTTATTTTTTAAATCACCGGGGAAATGGCCATAAAAGATCAATTGAATCTCCGGAAACTCTACACAATGATCAAGTACAACTCGTAAAAAATTATCCAGCACTTCTGATCTTCCACAGCCAAGATTTCCTATATATATAATAGTAAATCTTTTAATATTCCTTTTAATATTTGAACTATATTCACTATCAAATCCATTATAAACAACCAAAGACTTCTTTTTACCTAATTTCTTCTTTAAAAAATCCAGCAGTCCATGTGTAACAGTCATCAAGCAATCACAATGCTGAAGAGAATATGATTCCAACGAGTTACTTTTCTCTTTAAATTTTGGTAAAAGAAATGGATATAATGGATTATCATTCCAAGGATCCCTGAAATCCTGAATTAAATTGATCTCTGGCAACGTGACTTTCAATCTGGCTGCCCAATAATTTGCCATAAACGGGGCACCTGTGGCTATCACATTAATTATTTTCTCCTTACGGATCAACTTTTCACAAAAAGGAACCATACTCCATCCCCAGAACTGAGCTTCATCTACATAATATAATAGGCTTAAAAATCTAAAAAATAATTGTCGCAGTCTATGTAAAAATATTCCTGCTAAAGAATGCGAAAATGGTTTATATTTTATATTATGAAAAGATAAAGAAGGAATCTTATGAACAATAATATTAGGATGTTGAATATCCTTCACCCAGGTATTAGGGCCATATTTCTTCCATCTGACAGTTACTACATGTACCTTATATCCATCTTTAGCTAAATATTTACCGAATTTAGCCCATCTTTTAGCTCCTACACCGGCATAAGGAGGAAATTTAAATACTATAAGAAGTATCTTTTTAGAAATCATTGCCTTTAATTACTGTAAATCCTTTGTCATCTGGAATCCGATAATGCTACTTTAATTAGCATTATAGTACTCTTTGAAATCTATTTAATCAGAGTGAACTTTACCAATAGCTATGATATAACCGCCAAACCATTTTCCTAATGGATTTGTTAACCAAGTAATCAAATGGTAAAAACCTATTTTTATTAAAAAAAAATCAATTAATGCTAATAAGTTATTTTGAACTGGAAATAATCGATTTATTTTAATACTATAAAGAGGGTAAAACCGTTCAATAAAAATTGACTCTAAATTTGCTTCTCTAAAAATAGTACGCATTTTTTTTATGGTGATAGGAGCTTGAAAACCATAATTTTTTAAAGCCCAGGGGTATTGACATCGACGATCATTAAAATGTGGTGATGCGGGAGCCAAAATAACAACTTTATCTTTTGAATTGTTTACATGTGCTTTTACTATCAATTCTTGCTCTTTACCTGAAAAATGTTCAATTAAGCCATTGGACAATACTATATCAAACTTTTCTTTAGACTTAAAGGATATCACATCTGATAATACAAATGAAACATGTGGATCATCTCTAATGTATTCACGGCACATTTTAATGGCATTAGTAGAACTATCAAGTAAACAAACTCGAGTAGCACCAGCTTCCAAAGATAACTTACCGAATACTCCTGTTCCTGCTCCAATTTCCAAATAACTTTTTTTGTTTAAATTAATATACTCACATAATTTACGCCATATTACCTTGTGGGTTAAACTAATTTGAGACTTTCGCCCTTTCCATGTTTTATCCCATGAAAATTGTTTTTCTAATTTCACCATATTTTCTATAGTCTATTAAAATAAAACCCTAAATTCTTATTAAAAGAAGATAAAATATTCCTTATCAGGTCTTAATAAATAGGATCCTTTAATATCCATCTTTCATTAATTTTTTTAAATATATCTCTGTTCCAATATTTTTCTACTATATCCCAAAATTGCTTTGGTGTATATCCTAAAAAATTTATAAAATCATCCATTGCACGCTGATCCAGCTTATGATCATGCTGCATTATTAACTTTTTTGCCTGAGATAAACTAAGCTCCCCTTCTCTAACACGCCTGCTGGCAATATCTGATGTTCTTTGAAATCCAAACTTGGGATACTTTAACCAGAGATGAACTAAATAGGCAACTGAATCTATCTGTTCAAAATCCTCAATACATCCTTCTCGCTTCCACTCATGAGCCAAATCCCTGAAACCATATCTTTTAGCAATCTCAAGATGGGTCACACTGCTCCAGGGAAAGAAATAACTCATAAAAAGCACTTCCGGCTGAACTTTTTTCATTTCATCTTTTGTAGGGGGAACAATAGCATTCACTTCTTTTTTAGAGATTCCTTTTTTTAACCAGAAATCAATATCAATTGATTTAAATAATCTTATAATAGTATCAGTGGCAGAAAAAATATTTTTATCTGTACTGCCATATTCATAAGCTGAGTCTTCACCGAATACAACTAAGGGTATCCCAAGTTTTATAGCCATCTTTAAGGGTACTGTATATATTGCCGCTTCTACAAACTTTAAAGGTTCGCCAAATTCTTCAAAAGCCAACCTCGTAACCCTTCTGAACAGATCGATACTTAGATTAAATAAAATGTGATCACAATTAAAAGTATCCCCTAAATTAATGAAATTACCGGACCCTGCTTTAGTTTTAGTAAATGGATCTCCAACTGTTACAAGAAGCGGATTCATACCCATCTTCTCTTTTATTGTATAAACTAAAAAATGACTGTCCTTTCCACCACTTACAGGAATTATACAATCATAATAACAATCATCTCTTTTATATTTCTTACAAAGGGCTTGCAGTTCCTTATTTCTTTCTTTCCAGTTAATTGTTTTTCGTCTTTCATAGTTATGACATGCCTGGCATATACTCTCCTTATCAAAAATAGAACCCGGCCTGGTATCAGGCATTCCACATTTTTTACAATACTTCATTTTTTTTCCTCTCTTTATTTTATTTTTTTTATTATAAAAACCTGATCAATGAGATTCTTATCCTTTAAATAAGGATATTTTTTTTCTTTAACAAGTTCCAAATCAGGAAATTTATCTAAAAATAATTTTAAAAAATCAGTCTTCCAGAGCAATCCATTTTCCCCCCTGTAATTAACCTTTGTATAATCCTCAGAAAAATATTCTGAACACCATATATACTTATTAGAACATCTATAGATCTCATTTATTGCTTTATCAATATCTGAAGGAGCTATATGGATCAATACTCCTGATGTAAAGACCAGATCAAAATAAGCATCTTTAAATGGAATATCAAAGGCAGAACCACAGATAATGTCGATCTCTTTCCCTCTTGTTTTATCTTTTGATTTTTCTACTGCATATCTACCAAGCTCAATACCATATAAATTATTGAAACCTTTTTTTTCCATAAGTAATAATTGATTCCCAATATTACAGCCAACCTCAAGGAAATTATTTAATTTTAAACCGGATAAAAATTCTTCAATCTGCTCAGTTCTGGAAATTCCTATATTAGAACGGATCATCTCATCTAACTCATCCGGAGACAAAATGTTCCTATCTGTATATTTTTCACCAAACTCCCCCCCCCATTTTTCCATTTGTTCTGTCATTTTTTCTTTCATAATAAATTTACCTCTTAATATTATAATATAGAAAGCTTATTGTGAGAATAACCATTACAAAATTTTAATTATAAAAATTACCTTATTTTAGACTTATATTTTTTCTCAAGGAATTTATGTATTTCTACCTGTGGAATAATTTCCTTCAATAAATTCTTAGGATTTGACTTTTTTTCCCAATTTATTTTTTCTAATTTTTTCACTTTTTGAGCACCCCAGTATTTTAAATCATATAAATCTACCCATTCATCAGGTAAATAAAGAATAACGACTTTTTTTTTAATAATAGCATTTATTAAAGCGGTGCTGCCTCTGCTAATAACACAATCTACTTGATCAATATTTTCATTCAGATTATATTCTTTACTATTAATTAATTTTGCCTTTGGAAATTGAATTAAAAATTTATTATAATCAAATGGATATCCCGGATGAGGACGGTATAATAATTGATTAATTTTAAACTTTTCGATTTTATCATATAATTCTTGAAATATTTCAATATCTTCTTTTTCTCCTCCAACAAAAAGAATTCTTTTTTTATCACTTTTTTTATCACTTTTTTTATAAGAATCCTTTTTTGTTAATAAATCACTCCTGTCAAATCCAATTTTAAGCATCTTTTGTTTAGGATAACCATAACTTCTAAAAAGTTTTTCGGAATTATCACCAAATATAAAAAAATAATTTGGAAAAATCTCTGGGAGATTTTTATATAATTTGAGAGCTTTATATGCAGGATGGAAATATGTATAAAAGGCATGTTGAAATCCATAAAAATCTATATTTAAATTATTAGTTACCGAAGCTATGATTCTTCCTAAAAGATAGGCTTCCATATAAGCAATAACAGCTTTTGGTTTCATTCTAGTAAATAATTTATTTAACAAATTCATAAAAAAGATCTTATTTGAAAGAAAATATTTTTCTACTGGATTTAATATCCATATTTTTTTTATAACAGGCAGCATATTTAAAAACATAATTATTGATTGAAAAAATAGTCCGATCAAATTTATAAGACTGACATGAGAATAAATGCTGAATTTCGAAAGTTTATTATTAAATGTTATTCCAGTTGCCAGGCATATTGGATTTAATTTAGATTGAGTATTTATCTTATGAAAGGAACCTTCATAGTAATAATCAAAAAGTATATTATTTTTATTTTTTGTCCAAAATTTATAATTTGTTGATAAATAAAGAATGTCAACATTCTTTATTTTTTCAGTTTTAAATTTAAGTTTAAAAATAACTAAACGGATAAAAATTAGAATGAACTTTAACAAATTAATAATTCCGAATGAAATAATATTTTTAGGGATGAATTCTGTTTTATTTTTAATGCATATAATTTCTATATTTGTAAAATCTAATAAATCTATCTCTGTTTTTAAAATATTAAAAAAATTATTTACAGTAATGAAGATTATTTTTGAATTTGGAAATAGTTTTTTTATCTCTTTAATATAAAAAAAATAAAAAAGCGGTGTAGAAATATTATCATAATGAAAAAAATAATGAAAAAAAGATATATACTTCAACCTGGTTGACCTGGATCTCATTATTTCATTTTTTAATATTTTATCAGTATATTCTGCATGCTAATCAACAGCATTTAAAAATATTTTGCTATTATATATATGATTAAATTTTAATCGCGAGAAAGAATTTGGTTTATATCCATAAACAATATCAGCAGTTTTATATATATTTTTTACTATTTCAAGATTCTCCTCATCAAGTTTTTCTTCTACTATTATTTTTTTTAATGCCATTATTTAACTGGTAATATTTTATATTGATAATTCATTTTTAAGTTTGTAAGTTAATTCTTCAATATTATTAAAAAAATATTTCTTATATTTACCGAAATATACAGGATCAAAATACTTTTTTGTATAATCATTTGAAAACATAAAGCTGATTAATCCAAAATTAAATCTTTCAAAAGCTATTGTAGATGCAATAGCAACTCCTATTTTTGATTCATATATTTTTTCCATGGAACTTTTACCTTCCAGATCGACTTTTATATCATTTTTTTCAGCTATATTATAGTAAGGCGGATAAAAATTATGAACAGACGAATATAAAAATCTTTCGTGAGGATGAGCATATATTTTGACCTTTAAATGAGAGTACTTAGCTTTTAAATCAATAATTCCTTTTATTATTTCAATAAAATAACCATGACTCTTATTATCAGTGTGATCTTTTTTATTTTTTAAATAATTAATATCACTTATTAATTTTTCCCCTGAAGAAGAATCCCTTGTCCAGGAACCACTGCTATATATACCAATATCATATCGAGCTTTTGATTTTTTTTTATTTTTATACCCGTACTCATTTTCCAGGTATATTTTTCCGGCTTTAAACCACTTTTTTTTCATAAACTGAAGAGCTTCTTCATAAATTAATACATTTTGAACTATAAAATTAGCATTTCTAATATAATTATATCTTGAATATTGAAAAAGGGGAGTATTTCCCAGACTAACATTTATTTTGATATCTTTATATAGATAAGAAATAAGTAAAGCAGGAAGATGAGAAGTAATTCTATAACGGCCCTTGAAAAAATAAGTTTCATTTATGGAATTTTTTAGTAATTCTATATTTATTAAATAATTTAAAACTGTTATTAGCCAACGCAGTGATATTTGTTTTCTTTCAAAAAAAGAATAACCCCCAGCTATTAGAAAAACAAACCAGATTTTAAAACAATTTAATATTTGCTTCATGGAGATCTTATTATCAATAATTATATTAGATATTCCGCCTCCTATAATATAAATTGGAAGATGAGAATTATATAATTTTATTTTTTTTCTAAAATAAAATATATAATCTGTAACTATTGGTTCATCTTTTTTAGTACATTCAAAAGCCAGGATACATTTAGTATTAATTTTCTTTAATCTCATCAGCCAGAAATAAGGAAAAATTAAAATCCCTGTAATTAAATAAAACCGATCCAGAAAAATATTCCTTACAGGATCCTGCCATCCTAATAATTTAATACTGACAGACTTAAGATGAGATAATCTTAATTCATCCTTTAAAAATAATTTCATCAGGAGCCATACTGTTCTCATTAAAATCAATCCTCTTTTTGACGATTCTGGTAAAGGTCATAAAAAATACCTTTTTTAGCTAATAATTTTTTAAATTTTCCGATTTCAGCTATTTTACCTTTATCTATAACAATAATTTTGTCCGCATCAATAATAGAAGTTAACCGGTGAGCAACTATTATAATTGTAGGATTATTATCTGATTTTTTAATTGTCTGAAGAATTTTCGTTTCATTTATATTATCCAGGGCATTAGTAGCTTCATCCAGAATAATAAGTTCCGGGCGGGAAACCATTGCCCTGGCTATAGCAAGCCGTTGTTTTTGTCCCCCTGAAAGGTTAGCGCCATTATTTTCAATGAAAAAATCAATTCCGTCAGCAGCTTTATTTATAAAACCCGAAATATTTGTATTTTTCAATGACGCATGGATTTGTTCATCTTTGATATTGTTCCTGAAAATTAATATATTCTTTCTTACTGTATCATGAAATAAAAAAATATCCTGAGAAACAAAACCTATTTTTTCAAAATAAGATGCTCTATTTATTCCTGCTAAATTCTGCTTCCCAATTTTAATATTTCCTTTCTGGACTGCCAATAATTTAAGCAAAATATTTATAAGAGTACTTTTACCGGAGCCGGATTCACCAACTATAGCAACTGTTTCTCCCTTCTTAATAGAAAAAGATATATTTTTTAAAACAGGATTACCGGAATAAGCAAAAGAAATATTATTAAATTTAATATCATCCATTTCTTTTAACTTTTCTTTACCTATCTCTTCATCCTTATCATTGAATTTTATTTTCTCCTGGTCAATAAAATTATAGACTTTTCTTGAATTAGGATAAAGAGATATTAAAGAAAGATAGAGATCAGATAAACTGCTTACTTTAGGAAATAATTTAATAAGAATTAATACATAACCGCCGATTATTCCATAATTCAAACTGCCCATAGAATTATTACGTGTACTTAAAAACAATCCTGCGAGGCCAATACTTAGAAAAGGGATGATATTTATAAATTCACTAATAACACTTCGTGAAAAATGAATTTTAATCCTGTTTATAGCAACAGTTGTTATTGAATTATTATATAATTTTGAAAAACTTTTTTCAGCCAAATAAATTTTAATTGCTTTCAATCCTGAAATTATTTCATGTAGAAAAATATTTTTTTGATTAAGCGCTTTATGCATTTTTTCTGAAGACTCAAAAACTATATACTTATTGACCATCCGGATAATAAAATAGATGATAAAACTAACCGGTACAAAGATTAATGTATATTTTACAGATAAATAAAAAAGAAATCCTGTAAAAATTATTATATGTAGAATACTTGAAATCAATATACTTATTACTTCTATACTTGAAATCGCAGAAGAAATCGCCTCGTTATTTATAAAAAAAAGCTCCCCTTCCGGATATTTTTTAATATTAATAAATTTTGCTTTTAAAATGATATTGATTAAAAAAAATTCCCAATAAATTTTAATTTTCTGCACTATAGATAATCTGATATAATTATTGAGTATTCTTATCTGAGAAAGGAAGAAAGAAAGAATCAGTAAAATGATCGAATAATTCAGCAATTCATTATCAAAAAACATAAATCTTTTCAGAAAATTATTTGGAATACTTTGCCCCATAAAAATATTTACAATAGGAATAATAAAATAAACTGAAATCACTTCAAAAAAACTTGCAAAGACAGTTATGCTTACAAAAATAAAAAACATCCGTTTCTTAGGAGATATAAAATACTTGGAGATCAATAGTAATTCTTTAAATTTCATATTTTTTTTCTTAATCCTCTATAATCTTTATTTTATTTTAAAATATTTTCTATTTTTTCAATCAATATATTTACGATCCGTTTACCTGCCCGGCCATCCCAATACTTCAGGCCCCTCCTTTTTTTAATTTTATTATTAATACGGAAGACTACTTCTTGAAATAAATTATTTTCATTAACCAATCTGTTTGTCCCCTCTTTTATAGTGATTGGTCTTTCTGTATTCTCACGCAAGGTAAAGCATGGAATATTCAGATAGGTAGTCTCTTCCTGAATACCGCCCGAATCAGTAATAACACCTTTCGAATTCAAATAGAGCTTAAAAAATTCAATATACCCGAGAGAGTTAGTATAATAAACTGTATTTACTGTTATCCCCTGTTTTTTATCATATTTCCTGATTTTTTTTATTAATCCAAACTCATGGAGTCTCTTCTCCGTTCTTGGATGCAAAGGAAAAATTATTGGGATTTTTTTAGATAAATCAATAAGAGTATTAATAATTGCTGTTATTTTTTTTCTTTTATCAACATTACTGGGTCTATGAAGAGTAATAACAAGATAATTTTTATCCAGCAAAGAGTCAAAAACAGACTTTTTTGATTGAGCCATGGGCAAAAATCTTACAAGTGTATCGATCATCACATTACCCACGAAGAATATCTTATTATTATCAATCCCTTCTTTCCTTAAATTCTTATTAGCATCTTTACATGTTGTAAATAAATAATCAGATAGGACATCCGTAACTTTTCGGTTTATCTCTTCAGGCATTCGAGGATCATAACTTCGCAGGCCCGCCTCTACATGGGCTACTTTTATATTAAGTTTCTTCGCTGTAAGAACAGCTGCTAAGGTGGAATTAACATCACCAACAACTAAAACCAGATCCGGTTTATGTTTCAATAATACTTTTTCAAGTGAAATCATCACCTTTCCTGTCTGTTCAGCATGAAGACCGGAACCTACGTTAAGAAAGATATCCGGTTTGGGTATTTGAAGCTGTTTAAATAATAACTTATTCATATTATAATCATAGTGCTGACCGGTATGAACAAGTAATTGTTTTATTCTATCCTGATATTTATTCATCTCCAGTATCAAGGGTGCTATCTTCATAAAATTCGGCCTGGCCCCAACAATGTTAATAATCTTTATTTTATCTATTCTTTTTTTAATGGTATACCTCTTTTTAAATCAAAATATTTTATTTGTTAATATACTCTACATATATTCTAATTTAATAGAAGGGAGATTGCAGACCATATCATTTCCTTTAACTATTTTATAACCAGCCCTTATAAAACTTTTAAGAGAGAGATCGTTCCCTTTTTTTATATTTGCTATGACCTTTTTAGAAAAATTTATTTCTTTAATAATATATTTTGAAAGCATTTTTAAACCTTCGCTCGCATAACCTTTTTTCCTGAAAATTTTTGCAATTATTATAGAAACTATACTGTATTCATTTGATCCTTTTTCAAATCTAACTGTACCTACTGGTATATTATTCATTTCCAAAATAAATATTCCCGCTTTTGTATCATTTAATTTCCTTTTAAACCATTTTTTATGATCTTTAAAAGAAATAATTGAACTATCATAAGAGTTTTCTCTAACACTTTTCTCATTACGCCATGAATAGAGCAAATCCATATCATTTGAATTAGCAGATCTAAATGTTAATTTATCATTTTTCATATTATAAATTTAATAAAATATTATATCTTATAATATAACTTAACATTTTAATAAATTTGCAAATGACTCTAATACTCTTTCTTTGCCTTTTCCATCAATCAATTTAATACCTTTATTAAAAAAATTTAATCTTTTGCTATGCTTGTCTATAAGAGCTTTTACTTCATTTAATATCTTATTATCTGAAACTTTATTATACCATCCAAGATTTTTTACATAGCCGTCCCTTCCCAGTTTAAAAGCAATATCCTTCTGATTTTCAGCTGTAATCATTAAAATTGCAGGTATACCTATATATAATAATTCCCATACTGTAGAGCCGGCAGCACTTATTGCCATATCCATTTTATTCATTAATTTAGCCATGCTCTTCACATTAAAATATAATTTTATATTCTTTATCCCATGTGATTCTTTTTTGATACTTCTTAAGCTTTTAAAATTATTATTTAATACCAGATTTAAATTGATATTGTTCTTTATAACATACTTTTTTAATACTTTTAAAGTTCTAAGACTTTGATTAAAAAAATCACTCCCCCCAAAAATAATTAAAATATTCTTTACTTCTTTATTAACTCCGGACTTTTGTTTTTTTAAAAACTCATCTCTTAATAATATATATTTACTGCCGGCAAGGACTCCGGCATCTTTATTTAATAATTTATATTTATAATTTTCAGCTCCATAATTCTGATTAATTATAATATCCGCATAAAACTTTTTTTTTGCTTCATCATCAACTGCAATTAATAATTTAACATATGATTTTATCATCTTTTCATAAGCAGCATTTATGTCATAATTATCATGGACAAAAATATTTTCTACCCCTTTGCTGATTATATCGATTGTCTCTTTTACATCTCTTTTTGAACCAGCTTTATTCCTTAATAAGATATAATTAATTTTATTTTCTTTAAGCTTGAATTTTAAAAAATCATCCCTATATGAAATAAATCTAATATTATATTTTTTTTTAAACTCTTTAGCCAGAACAATGGAACGCATTAAATGTCCATATCCTATTTCCTTATATCCATCTACACGAAAATATATATTGATATTTTTTTTATTCATTCATTGCCCTTATGAAGACACCTGTGAGAGATAATATTTCACCAAAGAAAGATCATCAGGGCCATCAATTTCTATAGAATATTTCTTCTTAGTCTGAATAACAGGAACAATATCTTTTCCAAGATATATATGCATCTCTCTTATACCTTTAGTTTTAAATAAATTTTCAGCTTTTAAGGCAATAACTGAACCATCAAACAGATACCTTTTTGGGAATTCCTGTCTTCGGATACTTTTTATATTTTTAAATAATGGTACAAGCCTGCCTTTTTTATTGATAATATTCATCGTTTCAGGTATTTGATCTGCTTTAAAACAGGTAACAGAAGAGTCTGCATTTGAATTGATCAGCTTATTAATAACTTCATCTATTATACCTTTTTTTCTTATGGGAACATTTGGTTGCATCCAGACAAGAATATCCGTTATATATCCTTTCTTTTTTTCCAAATATTCTACAGCATGTAATAATGCTTCTTCAATAGGAGAATCATCCTGCGCAAATTGAGATGGTCTCTTTATAACTTCTATATTATACAAGTCTCTAACAACTCCCTCTATTTTTCTACTATCAGTTGAAACGACCACTTTATCACAAAGTTTTGATTTTAATGCCGATTCTATTGTATACCCTATAAGTGGTTTTCCATTTATGTCCAAAATATTTTTATTCTTTATTCCTTTGCTTCCTCCCCTTGCAGGGATAATTCCCAGTATATTCATACAATTACCTCGCTTCCGGATGTTTTAATTTATTCCAGGCATCTAACTCATTTATCATATCTATTTGAATTCTATATAGTTCTTCATCTGAAATATCAGTAAAATTAATCCTTATTTTTTCACCCTGCTCTCCAAGATTAAGTATATATTCTTCCTCATCAATTATTTTTCCCTGCTCTAAAGCCATCTGGTATAACTCAGTACCAGGATAAGGTGTCATAAAAAAAATAACTTCGGGTTTTAAGTCTAATTCCTTACAAAAATTTATTGTTTCTTTAATTGTTTCTCTAGTTTCCCCCGGTGTACCTATCATAAAAGAACAATCTGCCCATCCGAGATGCTTTTTTGTTAATCTAATAGCTTCTTTTGCCTGATCCACAGTAACTCCTTTCTTCATTATATCCAACATCCTCTGGCTTCCGGATTCAATTCCATAACCAATAAGAACACAACCAGCATCAACCATGGAAACAATCAAATCCTCTGTCATTAAATTACCCCTTCCGGTACACCCCCACATAACTTCATTATTAAATTCAACTTTAACTGCTTTACAAAAATCATAAACAAATTTTTTTTTCAAAACGAACTGATCATCTACAAAATGAAAATATCTAACTTTATATTTATCATATAGAATTTTCATCTCATTAATAATATTTTCTATTGGCCTATATCTATAGATTTGCCCCATAAAATCATGATAGCAATAAATGCATTTATACGGGCATCCCCGGGTTGTACTTAAATTCATTGATAAAACAGAATTATTTTTAGTACTCCCATCAATCCATTTATTTCTATTAGGAGCACCGACAGAATTTTTAATATAAATATTCATGGGGAAAAGATCCCATGCTGGAAACGGTATTGTTTCCAAATCTTTAATCGGTGCTCTGTTTTTATTTTTATGGATCAAGCCATTTCCATCTTTATACCAGATCCCATCAATACCGGATAAATCGCTATGATTCAGTAAGGCCTTTATAATCTCTTTTATTGTAATTTCACCTTCACCAATACAGACAATGTCAGCACCCGTCTTTTCAAGGATGATATGAGGAATTGATGTGCCAACACTACCTCCGATTATTATTTTTTTCTGTGAATGATGTTTTTTTATTATACTTATTAACTTTTTAACTCTATCATATACTGTAATAATTGCACCTATGCCGGCAACATCAAAATCTGCTTTTATTATTCTTTCCTCAATTTCAACTTCATTCCAGCGAAAAACATTTATATCCATTACTTCAACTTCATGCCCAGCCTCACGAAGAACAGATGCAATATAACCAAGCCCCAACGGTAAACAATTAGGCTTTGCCCATTCTCTGATAAGAGGATTTATCAATAATATTTTCATACTAACCCCTGAAAGCAATGCTTTACAACTGAAATAATATAAAGGACTTCTTCATCAGTCAATTTCGGAAAAAGCGGAAGGCTGAGTGTACGGGAGTAATATTCTTCCGCCACAGGAAAATCTCCGGAATGAAAACCAAATTTATTTTGATAATACGGCTGCAGATGGATCGGAATATAATGCACTTGAGTTAAAATCCCTTTATTTTTTAATCTATTCATAAAATCTTGCCGTGTCATTTTCGACTTTTGAAAATCTATCTCAACCACATAAAGATGATAAGACGATTTTACATGATCCTTTTCCACAGGAGTTTTAATAAAATTAATATCTTTAAAAGCTTCATTATATTTCTTCACAATTTCTCTTCTTCGTTGCACAAAACCATCAAGCTTATCCAACTGTGAAATCCCGAGTGCACACTGAAAATCTGTTATCCTGTAATTATACCCCAGATCGATCATTTCATAATACCACATGCCTTCATTCTTACTCATTAATTCCGGATCTTTTGTAATACCATGGCTCCTTAAAAGCAATAATCTTTTATAAAATTCTTCATTATTCGTTAAAACAGCTCCGCCTTCTCCTGTTGTAATATGCTTAACAGGATGAAAACTAAAAACAGTCATATCCGAATATTTACAATTTCCTGTTTTTTCATTTTTATATACAGACCCAATCGAATGACTGGCATCCCGGACTATTTTAATATTATTTTCTTTTGCAATTTTATATATTTCTTCCATTTCACATGGATGCCCGGCAAAATCCACAGGAATGATCACTTTTGTCTTTTCCCTGATATGCTTTTTTATTTCATCAGGATCAATGTTATGGGTATCAGGCAGAATATCAGAAAAGACAGGAACGCCATTATTATAAATTATCGAATTAGTGGAAGCAACAAATGTAATTGGTGTGGAAATACCTTCAAATCCTTCTTCCAGCCCTAATGCTTTTACTGCAATATGAAGGGCAGCTGTACCTGTAGAAACAACTACTGCATATTTAGCTTTAGTATATTCACAAAGTCTCTTTTCGAATTCCTTAACTTTAGGGCCCTGGGTTAAATAATCTGATTCTAAAGTATTTAAAACTTCTTTTAAATCTTTCCGGTCAATACTCTGCCGGCCATAAGGGATTACTTTTTTTCTTTTCATACTTTTTAATTACTTTAGTATTCTATTTCAATATTTTTTAATCTTTCTTTTAAATCATTTACTTTTAGCCAATCAGAGTTATTATCCGATCTATACTGAAAAAACTCTTTAACTTTTTTCCCGCCAGAAGTAAAATGTCTCTTAAAAACCCACCATTCAAAATTCGGATAAATAATGTACTGTTTATCATACTCATAAGTATAGAAAGAATCATATTTAGTGATCATAACTTCGTGTAATTTTTCACCTGCACGAAATCCTACTTCTTTTAGTTTACAATTAGGTAACAGAGCTTTTGCTAGATCAATTATTTTAAATGAAGGTATTTTAGGAACATAGATCTCTCCGCCTTTTGATTTATCTAAAGCTTTAAATACTAATTCAACAGCTTCATCAAGTGTAATCCAGAAACGAGTCATCCGTAAATCTGTTATGGGTAATGTTTTTTCTTTTTTATCAATTAACATTTGAAAGAACGGGATAACAGATCCGCGGCTGCCGGATACATTACCATATCTTACAACTGAAAAAACTGAACCATGAGCCCCAACATAAGCATTAGCTGAAATAAATAACTTGTCTGAGGCTAATTTAGTAGCTCCATATAAATTAATTGGATTCACTGCCTTATCAGTAGATAGGGCAATAACTTTTTTTACCCCTTTATCTATAGCAGCATCAATAATATTTTGTGCACCATAAACATTAGTTTTAACTGCTTCAAATGGATTGTACTCACAAGCAGGTACCTGTTTAAGAGCTGCAGCATGAACAACATAATCTACTTTATCAAATGCCCTATATAATCGATCTTTATCCCGTATATCTCCAATAAAATATCTTATATAATCATCATGCTTTTTAAATTTCTCACGCATAATAAACTGTTTGTATTCGTCCCTGGAATATATTATTATCTTCTTCGGCTTGAACTGTTTAAACACTATTTCTGTAAATTTTTTCCCAAAAGAGCCTGTCCCGCCGGTAATTAAAATTGTTTTATTATTTAACATGTTTTTCTCCTCTTTTAATTGCTCCATCCTGTTTAATATATTGCAAGCCGCAGTTTGCACATTTCCCATTTTTCTCTTTAAACTCTATTTTAATCCCGCATTCACACATCCAGCCGATCTGACGGGCTGGATTACCTACAACAAGAGCATGATCAGGAATATCTTTAGTAACCACAGCACCGGCACCAATAAAAGCATATCTTCCAATATTATGACCGCATACTATGGTTGCATTTGCCCCAATGGTAGCGCCTTTTTTTACAACTGTCTTCCTGTATTCATGCTTCCTTTCAATAAAACTTCTTGGATTGATCACATTGGTAAAAACCATTGAAGGACCGCAAAAGACCCCATCTTCTATCACCACATCATCATATACAGCTACATTATTCTGTATTTTTACACCATTACCTACTATTGCTTTTTTATCAATATATACATTCTGTCCTATATTACAATTCTTCCCGATCTTAGCGCCTTTCATAACATGAGTATAATGCCATATCTTTGTTCCTTTTCCTATCTTAATTGATTCTTCAACATCTGCAGTAGGATGAACAAAATAATCATTTTTATCATTATTCTGTATTGAATTATCATTACTATTTTCCTTGATAGACTCTTCTGCTATTTTTAAAAATTTTAAAACTCTTAATCCTTCCTCCCCATCTGTTTTTGGATTCTTCCGTGTTTCTATAGCTTTAATAAAGGCTGAACATTCATTTTGTAATGGCTCTCCCTTTTCAATTTTTATCTCTTCTGCTTCAGCTTTTTTAGCCACAGGCACCTGATCCTTCCATTCTATTTTATGGGGATAGAGTAATAGTTTTTTATCAGAAGTATCATCAAAAATTGCCATTTTCTTACTGCCAACTACAACCAATTTCTGTTCTTTAATAGGATGCAGCCAGCTCACATATATATGTCCTCTTACACCATCATTAAATGTAAAATTGGTCATAGTTACATCATATATATGCTGCTGTATATATGCGGCCCCGGATGCATTGATCTTTATTGGAAATTTATTTATCAACATTAAAATTGTTGAAACATCATGCGGAGCAAAACTCCATAATATATTCTCTTCATTTCGCAGTTTCCCGATATTTAATCTATTTGAATAAATATAATAAATCTTCCCCAATTTACCTTTAGCAATTAACTCCTTTAGTTTAATAACAGCCGGATGATACTGTAATATATGCCCTACCATTAAAATCCTTTTTTCTTTTTTTGCAATTTTTACCAGTTCTTCTCCTTCTTCAATATTTAAGGCAAGAGGTTTTTCCACAAAAACATCTTTTCCATTCAATAGAGCCTGTTTGGTTATATTATAATGTGTAACAGCAGGAGCAGCTATTGCAACCCCCTGTAAATCTTTATTATTATAAATCTTACTTATATCTTTTACATATTTTATATCAGGATACTCTTTTTTTCGTATCTTTATCACAGCATCATCAAGTTCACAAACAGTATTAAGTACACCGAGATTATAAAAATTCCTCAATAGATTCTTACCCCAGTACCCCGCACCAATCAATCCTATTTTTACTTTTTTCTTCATAAAAACTCTCCTATATTTCATAATTTATAATAAAAATCAACAATGTAATTTAAACTATAAACTAAATTACTATTTATAATGTTTTTCTATCCAGTCTTTATATTCACTACTTTTCACATGATCAATCCATTCTTTATTTTCCATATACCATTTAATAGTCTCTTCCAGGCCTTTTTCAAAATCATGCTTCGGAGACCATCCCAGCTTTTTTTTTATCTTATCACAATTGATTGCATATCGCCTGTCATGCCCGGGACGGTCTTTAACAAAAGTAATTAATTTTTTATATTCTTCTACAGGGAATTTGGTTATTTTACTAATTTTTTCACATAAATAATTAACCATATCAATGTTTTTCCATTCATTATCCCCGCCGACATTATATGTCTGCCCTGTCCGGCCTTTATTAAGTATAAGCCATATTGCCTCACAGTGATCTTCAACATAAAGCCAATCCCTGATATTTGATCCATCTCCATAAACAGGAAGAGACTTTCCTTCAAGAGCATTAAGGATCATTAAAGGAATCATCTTCTCAGGGAATTGATATGGCCCGTAATTATTTGAACAATTAGAAATAGTCATTGGCAGATCATAAGTTTTATAATAAGCCCGTACAAGATGGTCTGAAGATGCTTTGGATGCAGAATAGGGACTATTGGGTTTATAAGGGGTATCCTCATAAAAAGAACCGTCATCCCCTAATGAACCGAAAACTTCATCCGTACTGATATGATGAAATAAAACATCATCCCTTTCTTTCCACATTTCTCTTGAGATCTCTAATAAATTAAAAGTCCCTATTATATTTGTCCGGATAAAATCCTTAGGCCCGGAAATAGACCTATCAACATGTGATTCAGCAGCAAAATGAATAATCGTATCAATATTATATTTTTGCCACACTTTTTTAATATTATCATAATCCTGAATATCATATTTTTCAAAAAAATACTGTTTATTTCCATATTTATCTTCTATTGCTGATAGATTCTTTGGATTGCCTGCATAAGTCAGCTTGTCCACATTAACCAGGATTCCCTTAAAATCAGTCTTTTCAAATATAAAATGTATAAAATTAGAGCCAATAAAACCGGATCCGCCTGTTACCATAATATTTGATAATTTTCTATTCATATTATTATCCTTTAAAGATTTTCCATAAACTCCTTTAGCGCATCTTTCCATTCACGTATATTGATTTTCAAATTATCTTTGATCTTTTCTTTTGATAATAAAGAATATTCAGGGCGCACGGCAGGAAGAGGATATTCTTCTGTCTTAATTGGAGCTATATTTACTTCTTTGGAACATAATCCGGTTTTTTTTGCTATCTTATAAATAGCTTTTGCAAATCCATACCAAGTTGTAATGCCTTCATTAGTAAAATGATATATACCATATTGATCTAATCCTGTTTTAATAATCTCTATTAGAATTTTTGCCAAGTCAACAGTATAAGTAGGAGAGCCGGACTGCTCATCTGTTACTTTAATTTCATCCTGTTTCTGAAATAACTGCAGCAGGGTATAAATAAAATTCTTGCCATACTTGCCATAAAGCCACGCAGTTCTAAGTATAAAATATTTTTCTAATAATTCCTGTATATCCTCTTCACCTTTTAACTTACTTTTACCATAAACAGATAAAGGCTTTGTCATATCCTCTTCCTTATAAGGATCTTCTTTCTTTCCATCAAACACATAATCAGTAGAAATATGAATTAAAATAGCATTATTTTCCTTTGCAACTAAAGCAATATTTCTTACTCCTTCCCAATTAACACAATACGCTTTTTCTATTTCTTTTTCAGCTCCATCTACATCAGTATAAGCAGCGCAATTAATAATGTAATTAAACTGTTTATGCTGAACATACTGTTTTAAAGCATTCAAACTGGTTATATCTGTTTCAATATCTGTGGCAAAATATTTTAAATCCTCTTTTTTCAACAAATCTTCCACATCATGACCCAGCATCCCTTTATTTCCAATCAGCCATATCATATTTAACTCACAATAAAATCTATTGATAATCCTTTAATATTAATTTCAAATATTCCTTATATGAATTTACAGGTATATCATCTATAAGAGATTGAAACTTCTCTTTAGAAATAAAACCTTTTCTTAACGCTATCTCTTCAATGCAACCTATTTTTAATCCCTGCCTGCGCTCCACCGTGGCAATAAAATTAGATGCATCCATAAAACTATCATGTGTTCCTGTATCAAGCCATGCATCTCCCCTGTCCATGAGCTCAACTTTTAATTTATTCATTTTTAAATATTCTTTATTAACATCTGTGATTTCCAACTCACCTCTTGCTGATGGCTTTAAATTTTTAGCTATATTAATAACTTCATTATCATAAAAATAAAGCCCTGTCACAGCATAATTGCTTTTAGGCACTTTTGGCTTTTCTTCTATACCAATAACCCTCCTATTTTTATCAAATTCAACTACTCCATACCGCTGTGGATCTTTAACTTGATAACCAAAGACCATAGCTCCATTTTTCAGATCAGCCTGTTCTTTTAATTTCTGAATAAAAGCTTCTCCATAAAAAATATTATCACCAAGAATCAGGCAGACCGGATCACTCCCAATAAAATCTTCACCAATAATAAAAGCCTGCGCAATTCCTTCGGGTTTTGGCTGCTCTTTATAAAAAATCTTTAACCCAATATCAGAACCATCCTGAAATAGGGCTTTGAATTTGGGGAGATCATCAGGAGTAGAAATTATTAAAATTTCATTAATGCCTGCCAGCATCAATGTTGATAAAGGATAATAAATCATTGGTTTATCATAAACAGGCAGTAACTGCTTGGATATAACATTTGTTAAAGGATAGAGTCTCGTTCCTGCCCCGCCTGCTAATATAATACCTTTCATAAATTTCTCCTGTTTTGCATACAAAATATATTCAAAATTTAAACTCTGATTCAACATCACTTTCATAACGGATCTCATCAACTTCTTCTTTTTTATCCCATCCCCTGTAAAGCTTATCCGGATAATTTAATATCATTCCCAGGACTTTTGAAACATTTATATATCCATGTACAACACCTGGCGGGACTATAACAGTTATTGGATTATCCTCTCCAGCTAAAATCTCCATAAAATTCCCATGAGTTTTTGAATCTTTTCTATTATCCCATAGTTTTACTTTAAAATTACCGGGCCCGGGGAAAGAAAAAATGTCTGTCTGGTACTTATGCTCATGCGGGCCGCGGGCCACTCCTGGTTTTGTATAAGAAATATAACCCATCTCGGGTTTTATATTATCCGGTAAAGTATCTATTCTGAATGTTTCAATGAGAATTCCTCTTTCATCCTCATTTCTTTTTAAGGAAATGATCTTTACTCCAATAATAT